>Ga0070665_100003569_pt1 | contig 16491 bp, 12 predicted proteins | sample KBSS13metaG_FD_65862 | JGI IMG/M metagenome (GOLD analysis project Ga0070665, IMG submission 65862) | Switchgrass rhizosphere microbial communities from Kellogg Biological Station, Michigan, USA - KBS S1-3 metaG | ecosystem: Host-associated > Plants > Roots > Rhizosphere > Soil ... | reverse complement strand
ACCTTTGAATGCCATCCTCGGTACCGCTGAACTGCTTGAGCTTTCGACATTGACGCCATCGGTGGCGTCGGGCATGCAAACGATCAGACGATCGGGACAGGCCCTCCTTGAGGTTATTAACGAGATCCTGGATTTTGCAAAGATTGAGCACGGTAAGCTCGACATCGAGATGAGGCCCGTGGATCTCTCATCCGTTCTTTCGACGACTATCGAAATGGTTCGCGACCGTGCCACCGAACAGGGTAATCAGATCGCACTTGTCGTGCCGCAGAGGTTCAAGACCCCCGCAGTTAGTACTGATCCTACTCGGTTACGGCAGGTTCTTCTCAATCTCCTCAGCAACGCCATCAAATTTACCTCCAACGGGACGATCACTTTATGCGTCAGCGAGCTTGAAACGCCTCAAAATTCGATCCTTCGCTTCGAAATATCAGATACCGGCATCGGGATTGACGAGGATGGCCTTGGCAGGCTTTTCCAGCCTTTTTCGCAGGTGGATGCATCGATCAGTCGCAAATATGGAGGTACCGGCCTTGGTCTGACGATCTGCAAACAAATCGTCGAAGCGATGATGGGCCGAATTGGCGTCGAAAGCGCAAAGGGGCAGGGAAGCACATTCTGGTTCGAAATTCCCATCGTGGCTGCTGCAGTGCCAGTCCCGCCAGCTAACGCGGTCGAGCGTGGACCGTCGGGCACCTTGCCTATGCTCAATGTCCTTCTAGTCGAAGACAATCTCGTCAATCAGCAGGTCGCAGCCGGCTTCCTTAATCATCTCGGGCAGAAGGTCACGATTGTCAGTGACGGTTGTGAGGCGGTCGAGGCGGTTGCCCGGCAACCTTTCGATCTGATTTTGATGGACATGCAGATGCCCAGGATGGATGGAATCGAAGCCACACGGCTGATCCGGGACGCCGAAAAGTCCAAGCCCCAAACGCCGATCATCGCAATGACTGCAAACGCCTCGGACGACGATCGCAGACTTTGCGCCGAAGCGGGAATGAGCGGTTTCCAGTCGAAACCCGTTTCGTTGCAGCAGTTGCGTGGCATCATAGAGGCGCTTGACCCTTCCGAACCGGAGGCAAGGAACATCGTCGGGCAGGCTCTTGATATCGACAATTCATTCGCGACACGCAGAGCTGAAATCGTTGAAGCTCTCGGGGAAGAAACCTTCGATGAACTGTTGTCCAGCTTCTTCGACGATGCAACCACTCTCCTGCAGGGGCTTCATGAAGCAATGGCCGCAAATGATTATCGCAGCGCTGACCATCTCCTTCACACCATAAAAGGAGCGGCAAGCAGTGTAGGTTTACAGCAGATTGCCGACACATCACAGCAGCTTCGAAGTGGGCCCGTGTCGAAAAACGGCATAGAAAAACTCTCAGAAACCGTCGACGAATTCAGGCAACGCCTCGCCGCTTAAGGAATAAATGCATGCGCATTCTTCTGGTAGACGACAACAAGACGAACCTCTCGCTGCTTACCAAGCTGGTTGAAAAGCTTCCTGGCTGCGAGTCAGTGGCTTTTTCGAAGCCCGAAGAGGTGCTGATATCGGCACCGCGGCTCGACTTTGACATCGCAATTATCGATTTCCAGATGCCTGTTTATAACGGGATAGAACTGCTGACCGAGTTGCTCTGTTTTGAACGGCACCGCGATAAACCAGTCGTGTTCGTCACGGCTGACACAGACACCGCAACCCGGATGGCGGCACTCAATGCAGGCGCAATCGATTTCCTGACGAAACCGGTTAATCCGCTGGAATTTCAAGCCCGCGTTCGAAATCTCGTAGCGCTTGTGGAGGCACGCAACAAGCTTGCCGACAAGGCTGAGTGGCTGCGCACCGAGGTCGATAAAGCGGTTGCCGAACTTCGGGCACGCGAAAAAGAAATCATCGATCGGCTAACAATCGCCGCCAGCTATAAGGATTGTGAAACCGCGTGCCATACCCGTCGTGTAAGGTTATATTCCGAGGCCATTGCAAGGTCCTATGGAATGGATGCAGCCCTCTGTTCTGACATCCGGCTTGCCTCACCAATGCATGACATCGGAAAGGTGGCGATCCCAGACGCTGTCCTCCTGAAAAACGGCAAGCTGACAGACGACGAGTTTACCGTCATGCAGGGGCACACGGTGGTCGGATTTGACATCCTTCGCGAGTCGAAATCGGGCCTGCTGCAACTGGCAGCCGAGATTGCCAGCAGCCACCATGAGCGCTGGGACGGGCAAGGATATCCGTTCGGCTTGTCGGGAGACGACATTCCCATATCCGGACGGATTGTTGCGATTGCCGACAACTTCGATGCTCTGACGACCGTGAGGCCGTACAAGGAGGCTTGGTCAGTGGAACGGGCGGTAGCGCACATTCGTGATAACGCGGGTACCCAGTTCGACCCGGGATGCGTCAGCGCATTTGAAACAGCATTGCCGGCTCTGCTAGCTGTCATGGAAAAGGATCGCGCAGCTGCCAACAATCAGGATCCCGTTCACGCGCGCTTCCACTCTGTTGCCGCTACCGAGGCTTGCCGATCAACGGCAGACGGAACTGGTGTTCAGAATACGATGCAGGTTGCGTGACGCCAAGCGCCTAACCACCGACGATCTTTCAGTCCACGTCTAAAGTGAGCGGCAAATGATCGCACGCACACGCAGTCCAGCACGCGGCAGGCGGATGAGCGAAATCAGCGCGTTCCATCTCCGGTATGAGTTTTGCACAAAACGGTCACGATCCGTGAGGTTTGCCAAGCGCCATCACCGCACTCTCCAAAAGAGGTTTTTTGGTGCAGTAACCCTTCGGGGGAATGGCGATACCTACGATCGATCTGGCAGATAAACTCGGATTCTCAGCAGAAAAACCAGCGAATACATCGCGATCGTTTGTTGCCCAAGTGCATGGGGCTTCGATCCTTCTGGTGGCAGACAGAGCGAGTGTTGGGCCTCTTGACCGATTCCAGACGGACGGAATCGTCATAGAAGCGGACAGCACGATTTGCTTCCTCGATCCCGCTTTTGCTTATGGTGTGCGACAGGTTACCCGGAATTCTACTGCCGTGGATAACGACAACAATCGGCAGGAAGTGAGCGACACCAAATAAAGGCTATCCTGATGGAATCGGCGATATACTTTAGTATTGTATATATTAGCATTCAGCAAAGCTTAATCATTTTACCCTATTAATAGGGTGTCCAGACGATAAGTCGGGATCGACATGAGGTCGGTCTCTCCAGGAAAAAGCAAGTCGCTTTCGCGACAGGCTGCTTGGCATGGGACGGCAAATGTCCAATTCCGAAATTTTGATGCGCCGTGACCGGATATAGCACCCCGCGACGGCGGTAACGGCATCACCAACCGAGCTGTCTGCTCCATGGAAGTAGCGTGATTTGCTGCCTCCAACCGGCTGAGTGTGGCTTTCGCACGACTACAAACACGATCAGGGGCCGTGTGTTAGCCTCTCTTACAAGATCGCCCAAGGAGAGATCTGAAGATGTTCGGCAGTTCCAAAATTTCCCGTATGCAGACGATGTCGTTGAACTCCATTACTGCCAACATCATGATCGCGGACGCCGATCTGAACATCAGATACATGAACGAGGCGGTTACTGCACTGCTCAAGGAAGCGGAGACGGATTTAAAGAAGGAACTCCCGCGTTTCGACTTTGGAAAGCTCGTCGGCAGTAACATCGACATATTCCATAAAAACCCGTCGCATCAACGAAATATGCTCGCCGCGCTAAAGGCGCAGCATCGGGCGACTATCTGGGTCGGGCACCGCGCGTTTGATCTTATCGTTACACCGCTCCTGGAGGGTACCAAAACCACCGGCTTCGTCGTTGAGTGGGCGAACGCGAAAGAACGGCTGCAAAATGTTGATTTCCAGGGCCAGATGGTCGCAATCAGCCGGGTTCAGGGCATCATCGAGTTCACAACCGAGGGTGAAATTATCACAGCGAACGAAAATTTTCTGAAGGCTATCGACTATCGGCTGGACGAGATAAAGGGACGCAGCCACAGTATTCTGGTCGATCCGGAATATGCCAGAACACCCGCGTATAGGGAATTTTGGGATGCCCTGCGCCGCGGCGAGTTTCAAGCGGCCGAGTTCACCCGCTTTGGAAAGAACGGCAAGCGGGTTGTCATCAACGCATCCTATAACCCGATTCTGGACTCCAAGGGAAAAGTTACCAAAGTCGTGAAGTTCGCGACTGACGTAACCGAGCGCGTCCACGCGGTTAATACGATCGCTGAGGCGCTGAACAAGCTTGCTCAGGGCGACCTGTCATTTTGCGTTGATCGCCCGTTCGCGCTTGATTTTGAAGGCTTGCGGAACACAATGAATGACGCAATTAGCCAAATGCGCGACACGCTAAGTGATGTCGCGCGCTCGACTGATCAGATCGACACGGGTACGCGTGAGATTAGTCAAAGTGCCGAGGACCTGTCCAAACGCACCGAACAACAGGCAGCTTCGCTTGAGGAAACGGCCGCTGCCCTTGATCAGATAACAGTCAACGTCAGCAATGCCGCAAAGCGGGCCGAGGAGGCTCGTCATGCCGCGGCTACCGCGAGTGGGAACGCAGAGCGTTCGGGCAAGGTTGTTGCCGATGCCGTTGGCGCGATGTCGCGGATAGAGAGTTCGTCCAACCAGATATCCAATATCATTGGCGTCATCGATGAGATCGCCTTCCAGACCAATCTCCTGGCGCTCAATGCCGGAGTCGAAGCGGCCCGCGCCGGCGAAGCTGGAAAGGGATTTGCGGTGGTGGCGCAAGAGGTGCGAGAACTCGCGCAACGTTCCGCACAAGCAGCCAAGGAGATCAAGGGTCTGATCCGCAATTCATCCGAAGAAGTCAGCACAGGGGTGAAACTGGTTAGCGAGACCGGCGAGGCCTTGCGTACCATCCAGCAGAACATTGTGGCGGTCAACGACCACATGGAGGCTATTACCAGTTCGGCCAAAGAGCAAGCGACAGGTCTGTCGGAGGTAAACTCTGCGGTCAACCAGATGGATCAGGTGACCCAGCAAAACGCCGCAATGGTTGAAGAGACCAATGCTGCCAGTGCGACGCTTGCGCAGGAAACAGCTCGTCTCCGGGATCTCATTGAAATGTTCCAGTTGGGCGGGACTGCGAGCAGGGCTTCGTTGCGGGGCGCCAATCATTCGTCGGACAACACGTCTAACCGGAAGCTCGAGCTTGCGCAGCCTGGCCACCGGCCCGTGCCTTCGCCTGCAAGGCAATTGATCACCAGAATGACTGGCAGAGTAAGTGGCGGAGCTGTTCCCGACAATTGGCAAGAGTTTTAGAATTGACCCTGCTCTGCACGTCACGTCTTCAATTCCTTCACGGAAGGCAGCTCACATGACAAACGTTTTGAACTTTCCAATCGACATATGCAGCAGTGTTAAATTGCCCATAGCTGCCCAGGAAACGATCCGGCAAGACTACGATTTTATGACCGGTGCCGTCGAGCGCCTGCGCGACGAGTTGGCCAAGTTGGCCGTGGAGCTGGAATTAGGAAAGGCGCAGTTGGCTGCGATGATATCCGCGAACGCGCTTGTTTCAGCGATCGCAGAGAAACGCCGACGAATTGCTGCTTCCCACTGGATGGAAGATTCTTGACGGTTCTTTCTGGGTTCAATCGCCTTTTTGTCGCGCCCACGTCATTTGGGAACCTGGACAGGACAGATGAGGCTACCGGTTCGAGACGATACTGGAGCATGGCATGGACTTCGAGGCATTTTTTACGACGGAACTGCAGAGCCTGCATTCTGAGGGACGCTATCGCGTTTTTGCGGATATCGAACGCCAGCAGGGCAATTTTCCCCGCGCGACACGGTACAACGCCAATGGCGAGCGCAAGGACGTAACCGTCTGGTGTTCCAACGATTATCTGGGCATGGGCCAGAACCCCAAAGTCATCGAAGCCATGAAAGCCGCCATCGATCACTGTGGCGCGGGTGCGGGAGGCACCCGGAACATTTCTGGGACCAACCATCATCACGTCCTGCTGGAACAGGAACTCGCCGATCTGCACGGCAAGGAATCGGCGCTGATCTTCACGTCGGGTTACGTTTCCAACTGGGCGACACTCGGCACACTTGGCCAGAAAATTCCGGGCCTCATCATTTTCTCCGATGCGCTCAACCATGCCTCGATGATCGAAGGCATCCGTTACGGCCGTTGCGAGCGGGTGATCTGGAAACATAATGATCTCGAAGATCTCGAGGCGAAGCTCAAGGCAGCCGATCCAAGCGCGCCGAAGCTCATCGCCTTTGAATCCGTCTATTCGATGGATGGCGATATCGCCCCGATCAAGGAAATCTGCGATCTTGCCGATCGTTATGGCGCCATGACCTATCTCGACGAAGTCCATGCCGTTGGCATGTACGGACCGCGCGGCGGCGGCATTGCCGAGCGCGAAGGCCTGATGGATCGCCTGACGATCATCGAAGGAACGCTCGGCAAGGCTTTCGGCGTGATGGGCGGTTATATTGCCGGGTCCACGGCGGTCTGTGATTTTATCCGTTCTTTTGCCTCCGGTTTCATCTTCACGACGGCCCTGCCGCCGTCGCTCGCTGCCGGCGCAATCGCCTCGATCCAGCATCTGAAGGCAAGCCCCTTTGAGCGCGCCCGCCATCAGGACCGGGTGCGCAAGCTGCGGGGGCTTCTGGATGCACGCGGCATTCCGCATATGGACAATCCCAGCCATATCGTACCGGTCATGGTGGGCGATGCCGCCAAGTGCAAATGGATTTCGGATATCCTGCTCGACAATCACGGCGTCTATGTGCAGCCGATCAACTATCCGACCGTGCCGCGCAAGACCGAGCGTCTGCGCATCACGCCGACACCGCTGCACACCGATGCCGACATCGAACAGTTGGTCGGCGCGTTGCACCAGCTCTGGTCACATTGTGCGCTGGCGCGGGCGGTGGCTTAAGGCCGCAGTTCAAACAAGAGAAAATCTGGCCGCGTTTACGCGGCCTTTTCTTTGCTGGCGATCAGTTCCCGCGCGTGGGTGCGGGCTTCCCCGTCCGCCGAAAATACGTCTTCGATGCTGTTGGCTGATCGGCCGTCATGCATGCGGTCCATGACCGTTTCGACGATTTCGGCCATATCGAGAAAACCGATGCCGCCTTCGACGAAGGCGTGAAAGGCGGTTTCTTCGGCGGCATTCAGGGCCGCGCCCTGCAAGCCTCCGCGCTCCAGCGCCGTGCGCGCCAATCGGAGTGCTGGAAACCGGGTTTCATCAGGCGCTTCGAAATCGAGCCGCGCCAGCTTGGCAAAATCAAGGCGCTCGACATTGAGATTGCCGCGCTCAGGGTAGGTGAGGGCATAAGAGATGGCGGTGCGCATATCGGGCGAGCCGAGCTGGGCGATATAGGAGCCATCCGTGTAACCCACCATCGAATGTATGATCGACTGCGGATGGACGATCACTTCGACCTGCTCGGGCCTGAGATCGAAGAGATATTTCGCCTCGATCATTTCCAGGCCCTTATTGAACATGGAGGCGCTGCCGATCGATACCTTCAACCCCATAGACCAGTTGGGATGGGCACGGGCGATATCTGCCGTGACATTGGCCATCTGCTCACGCGACCAGGTGCGAAAGGGTCCGCCGGATGCGGTGAGTACGATGCGCTCCACGGCCTGTTTGTGATCGCCCGTCAGGCACTGGAAGATCGCGCTATGTTCGCTATCGACCGGGATCAACCTGCCGCCGCCCTGTTTGACCGTGCGCAGGAAAACATCGCCTGCGGAAACGAGGCATTCCTTGTTGGCAAGCGCTATGTCTGCGCCGCGCCGTGCGGCTGTCAATGTCGGGGCAAGACCAGGTGTTCCGGCAATAGCTGCCATTACCCAGCCGGCCTCCATCGAGGCCGCTTCTTCGAGGCCGGATTTGCCCGCCGCAACTTCAATGCCGGTGCCGGCAAGGGCCGCTTTCAGCGCTTCGTATTTGCCATCCTCGGCGGTTACCGCAAGCTGCGCGCCGAATTCACGCGCCTGTTGCGCCAGAAGATCGATGTTTCCGGCGCCGGTGAGCGCCAAAACCTCGAATTGTCTGCGACCACCCAGCTGACGGACGACATCCAGTGTGTTCGTACCGATCGAACCCGTCGAACCCAATATCGTCAGCCTGCGTGGCATTTCACTGGTATCTGTCATCTTCCGTCCGTCGGTCGTTTCCGGTTGCCCGAAACCGATGCATAGTTTCTGGCGACATGCACTAGCCTCTACTCGTGAAAACCGGTCATAACAAGGACACAGCCGGGCTATTGTTTTTGCGGATGGCAAAGCCATATGCAAGAAAAACGATGAGAGAATATTGATGCGACGTTTTCTGGTTTCCAGCGGTTGGATTTTTGCGGCAAGCCTTGTGCTGGTTCTGGTCTTTATTCCTTTCGACCCACGCCTTTCGGAACATGCTCAAGCCCTGCCGGGAAGGATAGTTTCCTTCAATCGCTCCATTACCGATTTCGGTACGTTCAGCTGGATGCTTTATTCCACCGGCGCTCTTGCCATCCTCGCCTATGTCGGCGCGCGGGTCCTGCAGGCGCGGACCTACGCCGGGCGGCTGAGAACGGCATGGCGGCTTCTCGCTTACTTCTTCCTGACGATCGGAACGGCGAGCATATTGGTCCACACGCTGAAATTCCTGATCGGGCGGGCGCGGCCGGAGCTTTTTCTGGAACTGGGTGCCTATAGCCTCACGCCTTTTACCGGTGACAATCTTTATGAGAGCTTCCCGTCAGGCCATTCGACGGCTGCCGGAGCGTTTTTCGGTGTTTTCGCCATGCTGATGCCGCGCTTCCGCTGGGCGTTCCTGCTGCTTGCGCTTGTCATTGGTGTTTCACGCGTCATCGTCGGCGCGCATTATCCAAGCGATGTGGCCGCCGGGCTGTTGCTTGGCATGTGGACGGCCATGGCCTTCGCCTTTATCTTTGCCCGGTCCGAAATGCTTTTCCGTTTCGATGCACATGGTTGGCCACAGCCGAAAAATGCAAACCTGCCGCCGGCGGATGCACGATAGAGACGTTTAACGGATAGGGGGGCGGTGATGGAAGAAGCGAAAGTCGTGCCGGAGAGTGACGGCAGGGCCGTTCAGCACATCCGCACGTCCGTTGTCGTGGCCGGTGGCGGGCCGGCCGGCCTGATGCTCGGCCTTTTGCTTGCCCGCAGCGGTATAGACGTAACGGTTGTCGAGAAACATGGAGATTTTCTGCGCGATTTTCGCGGCGACACCATTCACCCCTCCACGCTTGAACTGATGGAGCAGTTGGGTTTCGCCGAGGAGTTCCTGAGCCTCCCGCATACGCGTGCGCCACGGCTGAACGCAGTCATCGGCGGCGAGCGTATCACGATCGCGGATTTTTCGCGGCTGCCGGTCCATCATCGTTTCATTGCCTTCATGCCGCAATGGGATTTTCTCAATTTTATCGTCGGCAAGGCCGGGCAATATGAGAATTTTCGGCTGCTGATGAATGCGCCGGTAACCGGCCTGATCGAGCGCGACGGGCGTGTTGGTGGCCTCATGGTCAATACGCCGGAAGGCGCAATCGAGATCGCCGCTGATCTGGTGGTGGGCGCGGATGGCCGCAACTCCATCGTCCGCGAGGCGGCGGGGCTTGAAGTACAGCGCTTCGGCATCCCGACCGAGGTGCTTTGGATGCGCCTTTCGAGACAGCCGGGTGATCCGGCCGACACCATGGGCCATGCGGGTTCGCGGCAGGGTTTCGTGATGATCAACCGCGGTGACTACTGGCAATGCGGGTACGTGGTGCGCAAGGGCTTTTTCGCTGACATGAAGATTGAGGGACTTGAAGCCTTCAGGAACCGGGTTGCGGAAATCTGCCCTTTCCCGCGCGAGAGGCTCGACGAAATTACGAGCTGGGATGACGTGCATCTGCTCACCGTCCGTATCGATCGGTTGAAGCGCTGGTGGAAGCCCGGCCTGATCTGCATCGGCGATGCGGCCCATGCCATGTCGCCCGTCGGCGGTGTCGGCATCAATCTTGCCATTCAGGATGCGGTTGCTGCGGCCAATGTTCTGGTGCCGGTATTCACATCCGGCCGGACCATTGCCGATGATGACCTCGCTGCCATAGAGAGACGGCGATCCTTTCCAACCAAGGCCACGCAATTCTTGCAGCGGATGATGCGTGTCGGTCGCAAGAAAGAGCAGGCGGAAACGGCGGAAAAGCCGAAAGGCCCACCCGCCATCGTGCGGGCGATCATGCGGTTTCCACTTTTTGCCCATCTGACCGGCAGGTTGGTGGGGTTGGGCTTTCGTCGGGAAAAGATCGAGACGGTGTGACACGGCTTAAACCGCATTCACGATTTCCTTCGCATATTTCAGCCCGATAACGGCGGAACCGATGAGCCCCGGCTCGATCCGGCAAATGGCAGGCACGACGAGCGGCCTGTCGAAGCGCCTGAGAATGCGGCCTCTGACGGCTTCGTCCAGAGCTGTCACGAGTTCCCTTGAATTCGAAAGCCCGCCGCCGACGGGCACGATGGTTGCGCCGGTGACATTGATCACCATCGCCAGCGGTGAGGCGAGAATATCAATGAGTACATCGATGGTTCTTGCGGCTTGCGCATCGCCTGCCTGCCAGGCGGCAATAATATCCTCACTGGTCATATCCTTCCCGTGAAGATGCAGATGCAGCTTTTCCATGCCGCGCGCGCTGCCGATCGCGTCGACACAGCCGGTAAGGCCGCAACCGCATTCGAATCGCGGCAGCGATACCGGTGGATTGCCGGCCAATGTCGCGGCCACTGGCCCATGTCCCCACTCGCCAGCGAAGCCGCCGTCGCTGTTGATGAGCTTGCCGTCAATCACCAGCCCGCCGCCGACACCTGTTCCAAGGATAACGCCGAAGACGACGCGATGTCCTTGTCCGGAGCCGATTTCCGATTCGGCGATCACGAAACAATCCGCATCGTTCGAAACGATAACAGGAAGGTTCAGGGCTTTTTCCAGATCGTCTTTTAACGTTCTGCGGTGAATGCTGGGAATATTGGCGACTGTCGCCTTTCCCGTATCAAGATCGATGACGCCCGCGATCGACAGTGATACGCAGTCGGGTGTGCCGCCGCTGTTGTCGATGACGGATTTCAAGCCGGCAGCGAAGTCTTCAAAGCTGGTTTTGGGCGTTGGTATACGCGGTACGGGGCGAATATCGTCCGGGGCATTGGCAATCGCGCCCTTGATGGTCGTTCCGCCGATATCGAAACAAACGATCATGGTTCAGACTCCGGAACGTGTGGCATCGTAGATTTTTTCTCCGCCAATCCATGTTGAATGCATCTGGAGGTCTGGTGTCAGCATCACGAAATCAGCATCGAAACCGGCCAGGAGTTTTCCCTTGCCGGAGGCGCCGATTGCCTGCGCGGGATAGGCGGATGCCATTCGCAAAGCTTCTTCCAGCGGCATTTCCATCTTCTCACGCATGAAGCGGATGCAGGAGAGCATGTCTATATCCGCTCCCGCCAGCGTGCCGTCGGCCAATGTTAGCCGTCCACCGTTGCGATAGACGCGCCGGCCGTTCAGTTCGAAACCGTCATCATCCGTGCCGATGGTGGACATGGCGTCGGTGACAAGGAAGATGCGGGCCGGGCCATTCTTGGCGCGCAGCGCAATGCCGATTGCGGCCGGATCGACATGGAATCCGTCGGCTATAAGCCCGCAATGCAACTTGCCGTTCGAAAGTGCGGCCCCGACCAGCCCCGGCTCGCGGTGGCCAAGCGGGCTCATGGCATTGAAGAGATGCGTCACCATGGAAGCGCCTGCATCAGCATAGGCCGTCGCAACATCGAGACCGGTGTCGGTATGGCCGAGGCTGACGACGATGCCGGCGTCGCTGAGTGCTGCAACCTGCTCGACAGTAACATTTTCCGGGGCAATGGTTGTCAGCACGAAGGGGAGTTCCGCCCTGCAGCCGGTCAGGACCGCGAGGTCGTCTGTCTCCATCTTGCGGATCAACGCCGGATCATGCGTGCCCTTGCGCGCGACGGAAAGATGCGGCCCCTCGAAATGCAGGCCGAGGAAACCGGCCACATGCTCCTTGCCCGCGGCAATCCCCGCCTGCGCCGCCCTGAAAGTCACGTCCGACCGGTCGGTGATGAGCGTCACCATCAAAGCCGTCGTGCCGAACTGGGCGTGGGCGGAGCAGATGCGGGCAATGCCAGCCACATCCGGCTGGTTGTTGAACATGACGCCGCCACCGCCATTGACCTGAAGGTCGATGAAGCCCGGCGCGATCAATAGTCCATCTGTATCGATCACTTCGGCGTCGGCAGGCACGCTGTCCAGGACAGCGGCAACGCGCCCTTCGCGGATCAGGAGCACCTTGTCATCATGCCATTCGGCGCCATCGAAAATGCGGGCGCCGACAAATGCCTTTATGCCGCTCATTGGGTTTCAGTCACCTTTTTCAATGCCACTGGAGCATCCGGGTTGAAGCCTCTTGCGCGCGACAATTGCTCGATGAAGCCGTAAAACGGTGCGATAAGCAGCAATGCATCGGTCAGGGGATGGTTGGTTTCCACGAAGGGCAAGGGCTTGGCCGGGCTACCCTTGGCGGATGTGACGAAAACATTGGCGCCTTTGTGGGCAAGGCTTGCGGCAATATCCGTAACGGAGGTCTCGGCGCGGTCGCGCGCGGCAAAGGCGATTACCGGAAATTTCGGTGCGACCAGCGAAACCGGGCCGTGCATGACTTCTGCCGACGAATAGGCTTCCGCGTGCAGCTCGCAGGTTTCCTTGCATTTCAGCGCGGCTTCCGCGGCAATCGCAAGGGCGGGGCCGCGGCCCAGCATATAAAGTGAATCCTCACCCTTTACAGCCTCGCCAATATGGCTCCAGTCAAGCGCGATCGCCTTGGCGAAATTCTGCGGCAGGGTGCTGACGGCCTTCGCGAGCAGGCTGTCTTCCGTCCATTCGGCAAGTATGGCCAGACCGGCGACAATGGAGTTGACGAAAGACTTGGTTGCGGCAACTGCCTTTTCCGGTCCCGCCTGGATGTCGATGGCGTGATTGGCTGCGTCTCCAAGGGGGGAGGGCAGGGTGTTCACGAGGGAGAAGGTAAGCGCTCCGCCCTTGCGGGCACTTTCCGCCAACGCGACGATGTCAGGGCTTTTGCCCGATTGCGATACGGCGAAGGCTGCCGCCCGTTCCAGCCGCAGTTTCGTCTGGTAGATCGAGGCGAGCGAAGGGCCGAGCGAGGCGACTGGAAGCCCCGTCTGTAACTCGATCGCGTATTTCAGGAAATGCGCGGCGTGATCGGACGATCCGCGGGCAATGGTGACGATAACGGCCGGGTCACGGGCTTTCAGCTTGTCTCCGGCCTGCCGGAAGTCGGCACTGGTATTGTCCAGCAGACGGGCGACGGCATCGGGAATCTCGTTGATTTCCTGGCGCATCAGGGTTGTCATCGTTTTCTGTCCTTGGTCGATGTGTTTCAGTCGGAGGTCATCGTCAGTTCGGCGACGAGGTCGTAGGCGTCGCTGCGATAAAGGGCGCGCGATATTTCCATGAGGCGGCCGCTTTCGAGATAGGCCATGCGCTGGACGGAAAGTGCAGCAGACCCGGGGGGAACTCCAAGCAGCATCGTTTCCTCATCCGTAAGGTTGCGCGCGGAGATGCGCTGGATGGCGCGGACGGGGCGAATATCGCTTTTCGCAAGCTCCTGATAAAGCGAGTTTTCCACCAGCTGTGGGTCCGGCAGAATATCGCCCGGCAGGCTCGTGACTTCGAGCGCGATCGGCTGGTCGTTGGCAAGGCGCAGTCGCGTCAACCGGGCAACCATGGCGGATTGGGAAAGGCCGAGAGCCATCATCTCGTCACCGGTCGGGTAAAACAGGCCTCTTTCAAGCCAGCGCGTGCTCGCCACCATTCCCCGGCGGCGCATATCCTCTGTAAACGAGGTAAGCTTGGTCAACGGCTGCTGCATACGGGTGATGGGTTTGACGACAAAGGTGCCCGACCCATGCCTGCGCACGAGAAGTCCGTCGCGAACGAGATCGTCCACAGCCTTGCGCACCGTGACGCGGCTGACGCAGGCGCTTTCGGCAATGTCGCGCTCTGGCGGCAGGGCATCGCCATGTTTGAGGCGGCCGCCATTGATGGCGTCTTCAATCGTCTGACGCAGTTTCAGGTAAAGCGGGCCGCCGCCTCCCGATTGCAGGTCGTCCAGATTAAGCGCTGCCCCGTTCATCCATAACCTCTGTCACAATCGATGTGGCGAATTCCGGCTATACCATATGCGTCACAATCGGCAATACCAAAATAGAACCATTAGTGGATTTGTACGATTAATCGGTGGTTTTTTCGATCATTTGCCGAATAATAAGGCCTCTTGCTTGAAATTTCCGCATTAACCAAAAAAATTTCCGGCAATTGGAATTGCTATAGACGATTGGCATTTTTTTGGTATTGTTTTTGTATCAGTGGCTGACGGCGCTCTGTCTTGCGCCTGTCTCCGCTGGGGAAATCGGTCTCCGGTCCTCACGGGGATTTGCGAGATCGAATTTAACTTGACCGTTATGAAAATTAATTTCATCGTGGCGGAAAATTATCGCAGATATCAGAATAACCAGCACAGAAATGGTTGCCTCTGCGAAAATGAATTACGAATGAACAGGGAACAAAGTTCATGAAGGTGGGAATTATCGGACTCGGATTCCGTCTCGGTTATCTGGGCTACGTTTTTCACGAGATCGACAAGGATTTCGAGATCGTCGGTTATGTCGATCCTGCCCCGGCCGGTCTGCCGGGTCTTGAGGAAAAGGGCATTTCGGCTGGCAAGGCCTATGACAGCCCCGAGGCGCTGATTGCCGGCGAGACATTCGACCTTTTGATGATCGGCTCACCGAACCATATGCATCTGGAGCATATCCGCATCGGGCTTGAAGCCGGTTGCACCATCTTCTCGGAAAAACCCATCGTCGTCAGCATCGAGGAAAGCCTCGAACTCGCCCGGTTGCTCAACAAGCATGGACATGAGCGGCTGCTGGTCGGTCTGGTCCTGCGTTACTCGCCGCTTTACCGCGATCTGCGCGCCGCGCAGGCCGAAGGCAAGTTGGGTGACGTCGTCTCCATCGAGGCTTCGGAACATATCCCGCCCTATCATGGTGCGTTCTTCATGCGCGACTGGCGGCGTTACGAGAACTATTCCGGCTCCTTCATGCTGGAAAAATGCTGCCACGACCTCGATCTCTATAATGGCGTGGTGGGTGCCCGGCCGCGTTTCGTGTCGAGCTTTGGCGGGCGCAAGAGCTTCACGCCTGCAAATGCTCCGCAAAATGACGGCATCAACGACATGGAAGTCTACCATCGCAAGCCGAGCGGCTGGATGGGTTCCGACAAGGTTTTCGACAGCGACGGCGATATCATCGACTACCAGACCGCGATCGTCGAATATGAAAATGGCGCATCGCTCGCCTTCCATACCAATCTGAACGTTCCCGACGATTTCCGCCGTTTCTGCGTCATCGGCGCCAAGGGCATGGCCGAGGGCGATTTTGTGCGCGGCTTCCTGAACGTGCACAATGCCCGCACCAACGAAAAGACCGTTGCCAAGACCTATTCGGCGGCAACCGTGCTCTCCCAGCATTATGGCGCGGATGAGCAGATGGCCGAGGACGTGATCAACCATGTCGTCAAGGGGACGCCCCTGCCGGTTTCCGCGCTCGATGCGATCGAGGCCGGTATTCTGGCGCTCGCCATGGACGAGGCGCGCCATGGCCGCAAGGTGGTCGATCTCAAGCCGGTGTGGGAGGAATATGATCTGGCACTCCACGGGCAGTTGAAGTCGCCCGCCGTGAAATCGGCTTAAGGGGGCGCTGCGATGGATGCGAAACGCAGCGCGGTCATCTTTGCCTGGCTTCTTCTTTTGCCGGCGCTTTTATACATCACTGTTATTGTTGCTTATCCGCTCGTCGATACCTTCATCCTGTCCTTCACGGACGCGTCGTTGAAAAAGACGACGAACTGGGTGGGTTTCATCAATTACGAGAAGATCTTCAACGAGACTTTCGCCGGGGTCATCACGCGGACCTTTATCTGGACGTTCTTTTCCGTCTCGATAAAGATGATCATCGGCACCTTCGGTGCGGTGTTGCTGAATTCGGCCGTTCCCGGTCGGGCCCTGTTTCGCATCCTGACGATGCCGCCATGGATCGTGCCGATGGCTATCGGCATCTTCATGTGGGGCTGGATGTATAACGGCCAGTTCGGCATGATTTCCGGTGTTCTCCAGAATCTTGGCCTGGTGGACGGCCCAGTCGCCTTCCTCGCCTATGGCAGCACGGCTTTCTGGGCGACCATCATCACCGACGTATGGATCGGCGTGCCGATGGTGACGCTTTATCTGCTGGCGGCAATTCAGGCCATTCCGCAAGATCTTTACGAGGCAGCCTGGACCGACGGCGCCAGCCGCACCTACCGCTTCCGCCGCATCACGTTGCCGCTGATGCTGCCGGCCATGA
>Ga0070665_100003568_pt1 | contig 16494 bp, 16 predicted proteins | sample KBSS13metaG_FD_65862 | JGI IMG/M metagenome (GOLD analysis project Ga0070665, IMG submission 65862) | Switchgrass rhizosphere microbial communities from Kellogg Biological Station, Michigan, USA - KBS S1-3 metaG | ecosystem: Host-associated > Plants > Roots > Rhizosphere > Soil ... | reverse complement strand
GCGGATACCTTGGTCGAAAAGCTGGCGGCGCGTGCGAAAAAAGTGACCGTCGGACCCGGAGATGCACCGGACATCGAGATGGGACCGGTCATTACGTGCGCGGCGCGCGATCGCATCGCCGGCTTGATCGACCGCGGCGTCGCAGAGGGTGCACGGCTTGTCATTGACGGCCGCGCGCCCCGTGTGCCGGGACACGACCGCGGCTTTTTTGTCGGGGCGACGCTTTTCGACCGGGTGACGCCGGAGATGACGATCTATCGCGAGGAGATCTTCGGCCCGGTACTCGCGGTGCTGCGCGTCGAATCGTTGACGGAGGCCATCGCGCTCGTGAATGCGAACCCCTATGCAAATGGCGCCGCGCTGTTCACGCGGTCTGGTTTTGCGGCCCGGCAGTTCCAGCAGAACGCCGAAGTCGGGATGGCCGGGGTCAACGTGCCAATACCCGTTCCGATGTCCTTCTACTCTTTCGGCGGATGGCGAAGCTCCCTGTTCGGTGATCTCAACGTGCATGGGATGGACGGCGTGCGCTTCTATACGCGCCTGAAAACCGTTACCTCGCGCTGGCCGGACGACGGCAGTGCTGCGCCGGGTTTTCACATGCCGCTCATGGGGTGACGAAGCGCGGGTTTTGCGTCGTTCGCTCGCGAAGTCGAAAATCACCTCCGGAGGTCGGCGATAAATTTGGACATGGATCAATCGCCGATGGCCCTCCAGGCAAGTCGTCGCCGCGCGGGAAGATCGGCGACAAACGCCTGCGTGTGAAGCGACGCACCCCCTGGTCCGTCGATGCGGCTTGTGACGCGGAAAATCACGGCGTGCGGAGATTCGCCCACGACGTTCGGATGTTCGAGGGCCATTACGCACTGCGCCGGCAGTGCTGCGCCCGCGTGGGTGCACAGGCGTTCGATCACGTAACGCAGCTGTTGACCATTGCCCGCGTCGACGACCGCGAAGTCCGCGGGATAGCCGGAGATACGTAACAGCGCCGCCGGTACGCCGCGCGAATCCTCGGCGGCCTGGCGGCTTGCGAAGTAGTTCTGCGCCGGAACGTCGGCCGAAAAGTCACCCGCACGTCGCTCCTCGAAGAGGGTACCGATTGCCTGCTCGACGGCGAGGTCGGCGGCGTAGAGGGATGCTGTCCGCCCTCCGACGCTGCCGACGACTGCGGTCGTGGCGTCGGTTGCGCGAACCAGCGCCAGCCCGGCGAAGCCCATCACGATGAGGGCCATCATCGCCACGATCAGGACGATGCCGCTTTGCGCGCGCCGGTGCGAGCATCCGATCATGTCGGGATTACGAATTCCAGATGACATTTCGTAGCGGCACGATGGTTTCATGCACGCGATACCGGTAGCCGCCGTTCCTCGCAGGCGTGAAGAATCCGGTGAGACGTCCCGGGCACTCGGACTTGGCGATCGCCGGACAGTCGAAAAGTGTCCACCGGAAGGGCTTCGTGATCCGTCGGTCCTGGAACTCGCTTCTCACGATGACTCCGACGCGTACGGCCTTGATGCGGTTCAGTGTCGCGAGGTCCGCATGAAGCATGCTGTCCGCCGTCCAGGATCCGAGTGTGCCGAGGTCGGTCGCGGGCACCCACGTGTCGATCGCGCCATCGCCGTCGCTGTCGATGCCGTATTGCAGCTTCAGGTTGACCACGTTCGACGCGAGCGGATTGGCAACGTCCGCGTGAAACGTATCGGTGCTTCGCAGCACGCCATCGACGACGTCGTAGCGGATCGTCTGGATCCGCTTGTCCGACCCGAGATTCACGAGCACCGATGATGCGGGCCAGTCGCCCGTCAGGTCTTCAGCGGTGATCTCGAGTTGGCCGGACGACGGCGCAGACACCGTGAGCACCTCGGAGACGGCGCACGCACCGGTACGGCTCGCGATGGCGACGATATCGCCCGCTGCGAAGGTGTCGGCCCCCTGGACGACGAGCGGCGCACCTGCGCTTGCGGCGGCGGAAAGTGGAACGGCCACGCCGCCACCGCTGGCGGTGCCGTACCGGATGGTTGCGCTGTCGGGGCGATCATCGCTGCCGCCGTCGTTGATCAACACGCTGATCGGGCGCATGGTGTCGTGGAGCGTGGCGGCAGAAGGGCAGGTGGCAAATATTTCGGCCGAGGCTCCGAAGCCATTGCCCGCGTTGGCTAAATCGAAACTTATTCGGGCGAGCGAAAGCGCGGCGGTCTCCTCGGCCTCGCCGGCCCCCTTGATGTCGCGGCGACGAACCTCCGCGGTACCGGCCACCTGGTAGATCAGGACGACGCCGACAAGTGCGAGGGCGATTCCTACCAGGAGATCGATCAGCGTGGCTCCGCCGCAGGCAAGGCGTTCGATGCTTGCTGGCGGGCGCATCATCGGTTCCCGAATGTTCCATTGACCGTGTAGCGATGCACGACCCATTCGCCCGGCGACCTCCAGGAGACAATGACCGAGGCGGTGTGGCTGCTGCTCGAAGGGCCGCCGCGAATCTCGACGACGGGCGTGTTCTGGTCGCTCGTGACCCCTGGAAGCTCCGCTGCCTGATTCAGCAATTGCTGAAAGGCACGGCCGCTGGTCGTGTTGTAAGCCGCCACTAGCGATTCGGCCGGCGTGCCGTGCATGATGGCGAGCGTCGACTCCGCGATTTCCGCAGCGCGTGCGCGATAGTGGGCGTCGTTGTCCTGACGGATTGCGCGGGTGTGAAGTCCGGCGATCGCCACCGCGCCGAACGCGAACACCAGCAGCGCCACGAGGGCTTCGAGCAAGAATCCACCGCGTTGGACGTGCGCGCGCCGCTGCCGGCTTCGACGTCCCGCGGGAAGGGTGCGCATCACGTCACGCACAACCGCCGTCCTGGCGAAACGTCCAGCAATCGGGCGTGCGGGACCAACCCGGCGGCACTGACAAGGTCGAGCGTGCACCCGTTTCGTCGATCGTGAAACGGAAGCTGTTCAGGCCCTTGGATGCGATCCCGACAGCTGTGTAAATGAACGTAGTTGCCGTGGCAGTACAGGTGACGGTGAACGCGTCGGCTGTGGCGGTGGCGAACGGTGCGACACCACAGCCGCCAGCGTCGTCCAGATAGGTACGCCGATCGAGAAAATACTGCTCCATCTGGCTTCGGTAATCGGAAAGCTTCACGAAGCCATCGAGAAGGCGGCTGCGGGCGATGTAGGCGGTGTACTGCGGCACGGCGAAGGTAGTTACGAGCGCGACGATCGCGAGCGCGATCAGCGTCTCCACCAGCGTGAACCCCCGCGACGTGGCGGCGGCGCTCGGCACGCAGTGGCCGTTCATGGACAGGCTTCACGCGTCGTGTCGACACGAACGCGGCCGCTGTTGGCGAGCACGACTTTCGTCGCGTTCTGTCCGCTGCGACAGACGACGAACGTGCCCATCTGCAGGGCGCCGTCGTGGCGGCGGGCGTGGCCTAGGCTGGTGAAGGAAAGATAGTCGGCTATCGGGCGATTGGCCGCGATCGTGATGCCGGGCGGTGCCGGACGCTCGCGACGCAGTACCGTGGCGCCCAGCGCGGGAGAGTCGATTCCCGTCTCGTTGACGAACGTGAGCCATCCGGCCGCCCAGGGCGCCGTCGCCGAACAAACCACGTGGTCGACGCTTGGACACACATCGACGCGAACGCCACGCTTGATCGCTTCGCCGCGCGCGACCGTCATCGCCTGCATGAGCGCGTCGGAACGCTCGCGCAGCTCCGAGGCGGCGATGGTGTTCCTGAAGCCGGGCGCGACGAGCGCGAGCAGAAGTCCTGCAATCGCGAACGCGACCATCAGCTCGACCACGGTGAATCCCGCGTAGCACCATTCGCGCGCCGCGAGGTGGAGAGCCTTCCTGGAGATTCGACTGCGCTTCATGTCGGGGTCCGTCGATGAATGCACGAAGCGTAGGTCGGTCACCCCGGTGCCGGCATCGGCTCGATGGCCTAAGTCGAACGGAATATTGATCGCCGACCGATGGACGGGGCGATGTCTGCGGCGCGATAATCAACGCCCCGCGCCGCTTGAGCGGCAGGGTTGTCCAGGAGTCCGGATTTGAATGCCCCCGATCGTGCCGCCGCGAAGCCGACCTTCAATTGGGAGGATCCGCTTCTCCTCGACCTCGAGCTCACCGAGGAAGAACGCTTGGTGCGGGAAACGGCGCGCGCCTACGCGCAGGAAAAGCTGTTGCCGCGAGTCACTCTGGCGTTTCGGCACGAGACACCCGACGCCACGCTCTTCAGCGAGATGGGTGCCTTGGGCCTCCTCGGCCCTACCGTGCCGCAGGAATATGGCGGCGCCGGATTGGGCTACGTGAGCTATGGCCTGATCGCGCGAGAGATCGAGCGAGTCGATTCGGGCTATCGCTCGATGATGAGCGTCCAGAGCTCGCTCGTCATGTTTCCGATCTACGAATACGGCACCGCTGCGCAACGGCAAAAATATCTGCCGAAGCTTGCGCGCGGCGAATGGATCGGCTGCTTCGGCCTCACCGAGCCGGACCACGGATCGGATCCCGGGTCGATGGTTACCCGCGCTCGTGGAGTGGAAGGCGGCTACCGCCTCACGGGCGCGAAGATGTGGATATCGAACGCGCCCATCGCGGACGTGTTCGTGGTCTGGGCCAAGGACGATGCGGGAATCGTTCGGGGGTTCGTGCTCGAAAAGGGCATGCAGGGCCTGTCGGCGCCCAAGATCGAAGGCAAGTTCAGCCTGCGCACGTCGGTGACGGGCGAGATCGTGATGGACGACGTGTTCGTGCCGGCGGATAACCTCCTGCCGAATGTGCAAGGACTGAAAGGTCCCATGGGGTGCCTCAATGCGGCGCGCTACGGCATCGCGTGGGGCGCGCTCGGCGCCGCGGAATTCTGCTGGCACGCCGCGCGGCAATACGTGCTCGACCGCAAGCAGTTCGGACGTCCCCTCGCCGCCAATCAGCTGGTGCAAAAGAAGCTGGCGGACATGCAGACCGAGATCACGCTGGGCCTGCAAGGTTGCCTGCGTCTCGGGCGCCTCAAGGAGCAAGGCCGGGCGGCCCCCGAAATCACCTCCATCCTCAAGCGCAACAGCTGCGGCAAGGCGCTCGACATCGCGAGGATGGCGCGCGACATGCACGGCGGCAACGGCATCGTCGACGAGTTCCACGTCATCCGGCATGTCCTCAATCTGGAAACCGTGAATACCTACGAAGGCACGCACGACATTCACGCGTTGATACTGGGTCGAGCGCAGACCGGTATCTCGGCCTTCTAGATGACGACCTCCTCGCTCAACGCGTTTGCTGTGCCCAGAGGGGAAATAGGACTTCCTCCGGATCCCGCGGCGGAAGACTCGCGATGAAACTCTACGACTACTTCCGGTCGTCCGCTGCCTACCGCGTCCGGATCGCGCTCAATCTAAAGGGCGTCACGCCGAGCGATCGCGCGTTCGTGCATCTGCGGATGGGCAACCAGCGAGCGCAGGACTACCTTGCGCTCAATCCGCAGGGCCTCGTTCCCGCGATCGAGCTCGACGATCATCGCGTGCTCACGCAGTCGCTCGCGATCGTCGAATATCTGGACGAGGTGCATCCGTCGCCGCCGCTCCTGCCGCGCGACCCTGCGGCGCGCGCGCGCGTGCGCGCAATCGCGCTGGGTATCGCGTGCGAAATCCATCCCCTCAACAATCTCCGCGTGCTGAATTACCTGATCGGCACCCTGGGTGTCACCGACGCGCAGAAGAACGGCTGGTACAAATACTGGATCGACGTCGGCTTCGAAGCCCTGGAGCGGCAGCTCGATCGCGATGACGACACCGGCGTGTTCTGTCATGGCGACACACCGACTCTCGCGGATGTCTGCCTCGTGCCGCAGCTCGCCAATGCGCGCCGGTTCAAGATCGATGTCACGCCCTACACCACGCTCACCCGAATCGAATCCGCGTGCAATGCGTTGCCTGCATTCGCGCAGGCCGCGCCCGCGCAGCAGCCCGACGCCGAATAGCCGCATGGCGCGCTACACGGCCGACTTCGTCGAACGGGGCTACAACAACCGCGCGGCGGTGCCCGACCATCCGCGCTTCCTGGCGCAATTCGCGTCGCTTTCGCAAGCGGCCATTGCGCGGTTGAACCCGGCGCTCGATCTCCGCTACGGCCCCGGTCCGAAGGAGACGCTCGACCTCTTCCTGCCGCCGCGCGATCCGCGCGGCACGTTCGCCTTCTTCCATGGCGGCTACTGGCGCACGCTCGACAAGTCCGACTTCTCCTACGTCGCAGCGCCGTTCGTCGCGGAAGGGTTCGCCGTCGCGGTCGCAAACTACGATCTGTGCCCGGCGGTGACGGTCGCCGCCATCGTCGAACAGGCGAGGCGGGCAATCCTCTGGCTCGTGGACGAAGGGCCATTGCATGGCGCGGTCGTGGAGCCGCTGGTGATCGGCGGTCATTCCGCGGGAGGTCACCTGGTCGCGATGATGTACTCCACGGACTGGAAGGCGCATGGCCTGCAACGCACGCCGTTCGTGGGTGGCGTGACGCTTTCCGGCGTCCACGATCTCGAGCCGCTCGTGCTGTCGACCATGAATGCCGACCTGAAACTGGACGAGCCGGAGGCGCAACGGCTCTCGCCGGTCAATCACGCGCCCGAAACCGAGGCACCGCTCGCGATCGCAGTCGGCGCGGAAGAGACCTCGGAATTCCTGCGCCAGTCGCAGCTTCTCTACGATGCCTGGCCGCGCAATCATCCGCCCGGGATGCGTGCACCGCTGTTCGTGCCGCGCCGGCATCATTTCAACGTTGTCCTCGACTACGCCGAACCCGACAGTGACCTGACGCGCGCGACGCTCGCACTGTTCTGACCCGGTCGTCGTTGCCCCTCGGCGTCGGGCCGACCGTCAATGGGTCCGCGTTGACAACTGACCGAAGGTCATTTACGCTTCCAGGTCAATTGACCCGCAGTCATTTGCGGGGCGGGAGCGACACGAATGGTCATCCGGCAACGCGCGATGCACTCCGAGGACAAACAGGAGCGGCATCATGCGATTCTCGACGCCACGGAGCGTCTCTTGATACGCACCCCGGTGCGCATCGCCAGCATGTCCGAGGTTGCCGACGAGGCGGGCCTAGCCAAGGGTACCGTCTACCTCTACTTTCCCAGCAAGGACGAGCTGTTGCTGGCTCTGCATGACCGCCACGTCGACGACTTCTTTGCCGCATTGAATGCGCTGCTCTGCGAGGACAAGGCGGTCAGCATGGATGCGATCCTGGCGCTGACGCGCGCCCACATCGTCCAGCGGCCGACCTTTCTTCCTCTCGCGACGCTGTGCTTCGGTATCGTCGGAACGGAAGTCCCGGGCGAGGTCTCGCGAGCGTTCAAGGCCCGGATGGCGCGCCGGCTCGGCACGGCCGGGGCAGGCCTGGAGCGGCACTTTTCCGAGCTTGGCGAAGGTCGTGGCGTCGCACTGCTTCGGCACAGCTACGCGTTGATCGTGGGACTGTGGCAAATGACCGCCAACGCGATCGAGCCGATTGGCGGGGAAGAGTGCCACATCGATGCGCTCGACTATCCGAAGGAGCTCGAGCGTGCGCTTCTCGCCCTCTGGGAAGGGACCATCGGACGGCGCCTTGCGACGGAGCCCGCCCTGGTCGAGGAACGGGTGTACTGATGCGCGCCATTACGATCCTGCGCCCGAGCGTCCTGGCGCTGGCAGCCCTCCTGTCCGTCGCCTGCAGCAAGCCCGAAGCGCCGCCCCCGCCCGTACGGCCGGTCCAGCTGCTTCAGGTCAAGCTGGTGGATGCCGCCGACACGGCGGTTTTCGCGGGCTTCGTTGCCCCTCGACACGAGAGCGATCTCGGCTTCCGCATCGGCGGCAAGGTCATCGCGCGGAGCGTGGACATGGGTGCGCGCGTGACGCGCGGCCAGATGCTCGCGCGCCTCGACCCTGCCGACGTCGGGTTGCAGGCCCAGGCGCAAAAGGCCGCTGTCACGGCGGCGGAGACGGAGTTTCGGTACGCGCAGGCCGAGTACGACCGATATCAGAACCTGTTCCGGCAGAAATTTGTGAGCGAGTCGGCCCTGGATCAGAAGCGGAACGCGCTCGATTCCAACCGCGCGAAGTGGGAGCAGGCACAGGCGCAGCTCTCGGTCACGCAGAACCAGGCGAACTACGCGTCGCTGGTGGCGCCGGACAACGGCGTGATCACGTCGGTCAATGTCGAGGCGGGACAGGTCGTTGCCGCCGGCCAGACGGTCATGAAGCTCGCACGCGAGGAGGAACGCGAAGTGGCGATCAGCGTGCCGGAAAGCCGCATCGGCGAACTGAAATCGGCAACCGCAATCGCCGTCGTGCTGTGGGCCGATCCGCGCAAGTTCTATAGCGCACGTGTGCGGGAGATCGCGCCGGCGGTCGATCCTGTGACGCGCACCTTTGCGGTCCGCGTGTCCATCCTCGATCCTGATCCGGGCGTGCAGTGGGGGATGACGGCAAACGTGGCCGTCGGCAACCGCGGCGCGTCGAGCTCTGCCGTGTTGCCGCTCACCTCGATCTACCGCAAGGACGGCCAGCCGGCGGTCTGGATCTACGACCAGGCCGCACGGACGGTCACCCTCCGAAGCGTCGAGGTCGGACAGTACCGCGAGGATGGTGTGATCGTGTCGTCCGGCCTTCGCGACGGCGAATGGGTCGTCACCGCGGGCGTGCACAAGCTGCGGGAGGGCGAGAGCGTGCGCCCGTTCGAAGGCGGCGGGGACGGCAAACCGGCCACGTCGCCCGCACGCGCGCCCGCATCCGCGCCTGCCGCCGCTCCGGTCAAATCCGCGAACGCGGTGTAGCCCGGGCCCGTCATCGTGTCGCCCTCCGATCCGGACAGCGCCGGCCGCAGCCCGCGCTTCAACCTGTCCGAGTGGGCGCTGCAGCATCGACCGCTGGTGCTCTTCGCGATCATCGTGTGCGCGATCGTCGGCGTGATGGCGTACCAGCGCCTCGGACAGTCCGAGGACCCGCCGTTCACGTTCAAGGTGATGGTCGTGCGCACGAACTGGCCCGGCGCCTCCGCCCGCGACGTCGAATTGCAGGTCACCGACAAGATCGAGCGCAAGCTGCAGGAAGTGCCGAACGTGGACTGGGTGCGAAGCTATTCCAAGCCCGGTGAATCCTTCGTGTTCTTCGCGATCAAGGATTCCGCGCCGGCCGCGCTCGTTCCGGAGACGTGGTACCAGGTGCGCAAGAAGGTAGGCGACATCCGCGGCATGTTGCCGCCGGGCATCCAGGGACCGTTCTTCAATGACGAATTCGGGGACACCTATACCAATATCTACGCGATAGCGGGCGATGGCTTCGGCTACCGCGAGCTCAAGGAATTCGGCGATCGCGTGCGGGCCGAGCTCTTGCGCGTGCCGGGTGTCGCAAAGGTCGACTTCATCGCGGAGCAGGACGAGAAGGTGTACGTGGAGCTCTCCAATTCGAAGCTCGCCACGCTCGGCATCGAGCCGACGCAGATCTTCCAGACGCTTGCCGCACAGAATGCCGTCGCGGCGTCGGGTGTTTTCGACACCGCCACCGATCGCATCTATGTGCGGCCAAGCGGGGCGTTCGATTCGCTCGACGCCATCCGCGACATCGCGATCCGCGCGAACGACCGCGTGTTCCGCCTGGGCGATATCGCGCGCGTCTACCGCGGCTACGTCGATCCGCCCCAGCAGAAGATGCGCTGGCACGGCCGCGAGGCGCTCGGAGTCGGGGTGACGATGGCGCAAGGCGGGGACGTGATCCAGCTCGGCCACGATCTGGATCGCGAGATATCGCGTATCCAGTCCCAGCTGCCGGTCGGTTTGGAAGTGGAAACCGTGACCAGCATGCCCCAGGCCGTGCAGCGCTCCATCAATCAGTTCGTGCGCTCGCTCGCCGAGGCCGTGGTCATCGTCCTCGTCGTCTCGCTCCTGAGCCTCGGCCTGCGCACCGGCCTTGTGGTGGCGGTGTCGATTCCGCTCGTGCTCGCCATCACGTTCGCCGTGATGTGGATCGGCGGAATCGGGTTGCACAAGATTTCGCTTGGCGCGCTCATCCTCTCGCTGGGTCTTCTGGTCGACGACGCGATCATCGCGGTCGAGATGATGGCGATCAAGATGGAGCAGGGCTTCGATCGCTTCCGGGCCGCCAGCTTTGCCTATACGAACACGGCCTTTCCGATGCTGACGGGAACGCTTGTGACGGTCGCAGGCTTCTTGCCGATCGCCACCGCGCAAAGCAGCACCGGCGAATACACGCGCTCAATCTTTCAGGTGTCGTCGATTGCGCTCATCGCTTCCTGGGTGGTCGCTGTCGTCGTCATCCCCTACCTCGGGTACAAGATGCTGCCCGACGCCGCCAAGCTGGCTGCGCCGTCATTGCGCGCGCGCCTCTGGGCACGGCTCACGCGGAGCGCGCCGCCGCAGCCCTTGCCCGTGTCGCATCGCGAGGAAAACGCGGTCTACACCACGCCCTTCTATCGCCGCTTCCGTGTGCTGATCGCGTGGTGCATCGGACATCGCTTCTGGGTGATCGCTGCCACGCTTGCGCTGTTCGTCGGCGCGCTCGCCGCGTTCCGGTTCGTGCCGCAACAGTTCTTTCCCTCGTCCTCGCGGCCGGAATTGCTGGTGGATCTTCGGCTCCCGGAAGGCAGCTCGTTCGCCGCCACGCTGGCCGCGGCCCAGAAGCTCGAAGCGATCCTCGATCGTGAGCAGGGCATCGTCCAGTACGTGACCTACGTCGGCAGCGGCAGCCCGCGCTTCTATCTGCCGCTCGACCAACAGCTCGTGCAGTCCAACTTCGCGCAGTTCGTCGTCGTTGCCAGCACCAACCAGGAACGCGAGCGTTTGCGCGATCGTCTGTTTGCGCTCTTCGCCGACGATTTTCCGGAGCTTCGGGGCCGTGTTTCGCGTCTCGAGAACGGACCGCCGGTCGGTTTCCCCGTGCAGTTTCGCGTCTCCGGAGAAGACATTGCGACGGTGCGGCGGATCGCGCGGGACACTGCCGACATCATGCGGAGCGATCCCTCGGCGCGCGACGTGCAGTTCGACTGGGACGAACCGACCAAGGTCATCCGCCTCGCGATCGACCAGAACAAGGCGCGGCTTCTCGGCGTGTCGTCGCAGGACATCGCGGCTTTTCTCAACAACTCCCTGTCGGGCATCAATGTCACCTATTTCCGCGAGCGCGACAAGCAGATCGAGGTGGTCCTGCGCGGCGTGGCCGAGGAGCGCGCGAAGATGAGCTTCCTCAAGGACCTTGCGCTGCCTTCGAAGAACGGCAAGGCCATTCCGATCACCCAGATCGCCGAAGTCCGCTACGAGCTGGAGGAAGGCATCGTATGGCGGCGCAATCGGCTGCCGACGATCACGGTGCGCGCCGACATCAACGGCGATGCGCAGGGACCGGACGTCACGAATCGCATCAGTCCGAAACTTGACGCCTTGCGCGCTGCGCTGCCGCTGGGCTACCGGATCGAAGTCGGCGGGGCATTCGAGGATTCCGCGCGCGGCCAGCGTTCCATCGCCGCGGGAGTCCCGCTGCTCGCGATCGTCGTGCTCACGCTCCTGATGATCCAGCTGAAGAGCTTTTCGCGCACCGCGATGGTCGTGCTGACCGCGCCGCTTGGCCTCATCGGGGTCACGGCCGCGCTGCTGCTTTTCGGCAAGCCGTTCGGATTCGTCGCGATGCTCGGCACGATCGCGCTCTCCGGCATCATCATGCGAAACTCGGTGATCCTGGTCGACCAGATCGACCGCGACATCGCCGCGGGCCATGCATCATGGGACGCCGTCATCGGCGCAACGGTCCGCCGCTTCCGGCCGATCGTGCTGACGGCAGCGGCGGCGGTTCTGGCGCTCATCCCGCTTACGCGTAGCGACTTCTTCGGCCCGATGGCCGTCGCGATGATGGGCGGTTTGGTCATCGCAACCGTCCTTACGCTCATTTTTCTTCCGGCGCTCTACGCGGCATGGTTCCGCGTGCGCGCGCCTCTCGCTGCCGCGACGTCCTGGCGGCGAAGCGAAGCGACGGTTCCGGTAAGATGAGCATCTTTCTTCCACAACGCAGGCTCGCCGTGCCGATCGCGCCCACGCAGGAAATCATCGCCGAGCTGCGGGAAGGCCGCATGGTCATTCTCGTGGACGAGGAAGACCGCGAGAACGAGGGCGATCTGGTCATCGCCGCCGATCGCGTCACGCCGGAGGCCATCAATTTCATGGCGCGCTTCGGCCGCGGTCTCGTGTGCATGCCGATCACCGAGGAGCGCGCGCGGCAGCTGAATCTGGCGCCGATGACGCCCGTCAATCGCTCGGTGCACGGCACCAATTTCACGGTGTCGATCGAAGCCGCGCAAGGCGTAACGACCGGCATCTCGGCCGCCGACCGCGCGCATACGATTCGAGTGGCCGTCGCGCCGGAGGCACGCGCGGCGGATATCGTTCAGCCCGGGCACGTCTTCCCGCTGGTAGCGGCGCCGGGGGGCGTCCTTGCGCGCGCCGGTCACACCGAGGCCTGCTGCGATCTCGCGCGGCTCGCAGGCTTTTCTCCGGCGGCCGTGCTGTGCGAGATCATGAAGGACGACGGTACGATGGCGCGCCTGCCGGATCTCGAGGCGTTCGGGCGCGAGCACGGACTCAAGATCGGCGCCATCACCGATCTCATCCACTATCGAAGCCGCACCGAAAAGCTGGTCGAGCGCATCGCCGAGCGTCCGCTCTCGACGCAGTCGGGGGCGTTCAGGCTCGTCGTCTATCGCGACAAGCTGTCCGACGCGACGCATCTCGCGCTCGTTCGCGGTCCGATTTCACCCGATGGCGAAACGCTGGTTCGAGTGCACGAGCCGTTGTCGGTGATGGACCTCCTCGACCTCGAAAGCGCGACGCACTCCTGGAGTGTCGCGGAAGCGATGCGCGCCATCGCGTCCGCGGGGCGCGGCGTGATCGTATTGCTGCACCGACCGGAAAGCGCCGACGAGCTCCGCCGCCGCGCGCTCGCGGATGCCTCGCCGCCGCCGAACAAGATGGATCTCCGCAACTACGGCATCGGTGCGCAGATCCTGCGCGATCTCAACGTCGGGCGCATGCGCCTGCTCGCCAAGCCGCGCAAGATGCCGAGCATGGCGGGATTCGATCTCGAAGTGACCGGCTACGAGGAAGCGCCCGGCGCCAAGAGCCTCTGACGGCGCGTCGGCGCGCGCTTGCGTGCCGCGCCATCGACCGAGCGATGTCCATGCGACGCCTTCCAACCAGCCACCGCGGCGGCGACCGCCGCGTCGCGATCGTGCTCTCGCGCTTCAATCCGCAAGTCGGTGACGGACTGCTTCGCGGGGCGTTGCGCGCCCTTTCGGAGGCCGGCGTAGGTGACGACCGCATCGTGATCGCATCCGTGCCGGGTGCGCTCGAGACCCCGCTTGCGCTGCAACGCCTGGCCCAAGGGCGCAAGTTCGACGCGCTGATTGCATTGGGCGCGGTGATTCGCGGCGACACCTATCACTTCGAGATCGTGGCGAACGAATCGGCCGCCGGCGTCTCCAGCGTGCAGCTGGAGTTCGGCGTGCCGATCGGCAATGGGATTTTGACCTGCGACACCGACGCGCAGGCGCTGGCGCGGATGGACGCAAAGGGTTACGAGGCCGCGCAGGCCGCGCTCGAGCTCGCCAACCTGCTGGACGCCATCGATGAAGGTTAGTCCCCGCCGTCGTGCGCGCGAGCTCGTGCTGCAGGGGCTCTACGAGCGCCAGCTTGCGCGCAGCGAACCGGCGACGATTGCCGGCGACTTGACGGCAAGTCCGGGTTTTCAGCGCGCCGACGAGACCTACTTCAATGCGCTTTGGGCTGGCGTCGTGAGCCAGTACGACAGCCTTCTTGCGGATCTCGCGCCGCACCTCGATCGCAAGCCGGCGAGCCTGTCGCCGATCGAGCGGAGCGTGCTCATCATCGGCGCGTGGGAGCTCGTCCATCGCGTCGAGATCCCGTATCGCGTCGTCATCAACGAGGCAGTCGAGCTCACCAAGGACTACGGCGGCACCGACGGTCACAAGTTCGTGAACGGCGTGCTGGACAAGTTCGCGGCCGTCATCCGTGCCGACGAGATCGGCGCCCTTGCGCGCGAGCGCGGTGCCGCCAGCTGACCCCAGCCGATGACGCGCTTGCGGCGACGCGTCGGCGCATGGGCCGCAACTCTCGCCTTTCTCGCCTGCGCCTGCAGCACCATCTGGGCGGCCGAGCGCCCGCTCGTCGTGTATTGCAGCCACGACATCGACGCCTGCGAGCTTGCGGCGCAGGCGTTTCGCCAGGATACGGGCATTGGCATCACCGTGTCGCGCAAGCCGACGGGCGAATATCTTGCGCAGATCCGCGCCGAGCGGGACAACCCGAAGGGCGATATCTGGTACGGCGGCACGATCGACCCGTTCCTGCAGGGAGCGGCGGACGGGCTGTTCGACGCGTACACGTCGCCCCGCGAAGGCGAGCTCGCGCCGTGGGCACGAAGCGAGATGGCGCGCAACGGTCACCGGGTCGCCGTCATCTATCGCATCGTGATCGCCTTCGGCGCCAATCCGGCGGTGCTCGCTAAATTGGGTCGAACGGTCCCGCGCTGCTGGTCCGATCTTCCGGGCACCGATTATCGCAACGAGATCGAGATGTCGAATCCCGTGACGAGCGGAACCGGTTACACGATCCTCGCCACGCTGGTCACTCTCTACGGAGAAGAGGGGGCCTTCGAATACTTGCGTCGCCTGAAGCCGAACGTCGTCCGCTATACATCGTCGGGCACTGCACAGGGCCCGTCGGTGGCGCGCGGCGAGGTTGCCATCGGCGTGACCTTCGCGCACGAGTTCGTGACGCAGCAACTGGAGGGATTCGCCGTCGATATCGTGGTGCCCTGCGAAGGCACGGGCGACGCGCTGGGCGGCATGGCAGTCATCGCGGGAGCGCCGCATCCCAATGAAGCCCGCGCGTTCTACGACTGGGCGCTCACGCGTCGCGCGATGGAAATCGCCAACCGGACGCGCAATCTCATCATTCCCGCGAATGCGAGCGCCTCGCTCCGGCCCGAAGCCGCCCGCTTTGCCGACGTGAAAACGCTCGTCATCGATCCCGCGCGTTTCGGCGATCCGGAAGAGCGCCGGCGACTACTGGCACGGTGGCAACGCGACATCGGAGACGCGCTCAAGTGAGGCGCACGGCCTTCTATAATCCGCGAGTGAACGAATTCGGGCTGATCGATCGCTATTTCCGCAGGGTGCCCGGCGATTCTTCGGTGCGCATCGGTATCGGGGACGATGCCGCCGTCGTGATGCCCGCCGCGGGAATGGAGCTCGCATTTTCAGTGGACATGCTGGTCGAAGGCCGCCACTTCCTCCCGGGCACCGATCCCGAGCGTCTGGGCCACAAGGCGCTCGCCGTCAACTTGTCGGACATGGCGGCCATGGGCGCGACGCCGCGCTTCGCGCTGCTGGCGGGCGCGTTGCCCGACGCGAACGAGGCCTGGCTCTTCGCGTTCATGGCAGGATTCGACGCGCTCGCACGCGCGCATGGTGTCGAGCTGATCGGCGGCGACACCACGCGCGGCCCGCGCAACCTCTGCGTCACGATCGTTGGCGAGCTGCCCGCGGGAACGGCGTTGACCCGTGGCGGCGCGCAGTCCGGCGACGATGTGTATGTGTCGGGCGTGCTCGGAGACGCTGCTCTTGCGCTCGCCATGCTGCAGGGAAGGACATCGCTCGCGCCCGATGCGGCATCGGTCGCGCAGCTGCGCCTGGAAGCGCCTGTGCCACGCGTAACGCTCGGTGTTGCGCTGCGCGGCGTCGCGACCGCCGCGCTCGACCTTTCCGATGGGCTCACCGGCGATCTGGGTCATTTGTTGACGGACTCCGGTGTGGGAGCGGTGATCGACGTCGGCGTCATTCCGTGCTCGCCGGCGCTCGCGGGAAAGCTTGCAGGCGACGAGCGCGCGCTGGCGCTCGCCTGCCTTCTCGCGGGTGGCGACGATTACGAGTTGTGCTTCACTGCGGCTCCCGCCTTACGCGAACGGATTGCTGCGATCGCGGCCTCGCTCCAGATTCCGTTGACCCGGATCGGTGGAGTCGGACCTGGCGCCGGATTGACGGTACGAGACGAGGGCGGGACGCCGATATCGTTGCTTCCCGCGGCCTTCGATCACTTCGCATGACCGCCGTTCGCCCCACGCTGGGATTTCTCCTCGGCCATCCGGCGCATTTCGTGGCTCTCGGGTTCGGCAGCGGACTGGCGCCTTGGGCCCCGGGCACATTCGGTACGCTGGTTGCGATACCGATTGCCGCGGCACTGCGGTCCAGTGGCAGCGACGCGATTTTCGCGCTTGCCATTCTGGCGTTGTTCGCGATTGGCACCTGGACCGCCGAAATCACCAATCGGGATCTGGGCAAAGCGGATCATGGCGCTATCGTCATCGACGAGATCGTGGCGTTTCTTGCGGTGCTCTATTTCGTCGGCGGCGATCCTCTGCGCGTGGTGCTGGCGTTCGGATTGTTCCGCCTGTTCGACATCGC
>Ga0070665_100003567_pt1 | contig 16497 bp, 12 predicted proteins | sample KBSS13metaG_FD_65862 | JGI IMG/M metagenome (GOLD analysis project Ga0070665, IMG submission 65862) | Switchgrass rhizosphere microbial communities from Kellogg Biological Station, Michigan, USA - KBS S1-3 metaG | ecosystem: Host-associated > Plants > Roots > Rhizosphere > Soil ... | reverse complement strand
TCACGTTTGCTTTCGCAGGGAAGGGCGTGGGAATCGTGAGCAGGCCGGGGTGATCGAACGAGTAGATCTTCTCGGCTTTGGAGTAGCGGGCGCCAGCGGTGAAGCTCAGCTTGTCTGTCGCGTGATACACGCCGTGCAGGAAGGCGGACTTCGTCTCCGCATCGACGCGGTCGTGCACCGCGAAGCTCAGCAGCACGAAGTCGATGATACCGCCGAGATGCTCATCGGCCTTCAGGTAGAAGCCACCAGTCGCCCAATCCAGCTTGCCGCCGAACGCTGTGCCGGTCAGCTGCAGTTCGGCCGTTTTCTGGTTGACGTCGAACGTGCCGTACGCATGCCCGAGACCGAGCGGGGAGACATCGGGGTTCTGCGTATACACACCGCCATAGTTGCCGTCGGAGGCCACGAACTTGAGGTGCAGGTCGTCATTGAAGCTGTAGTCCGCCCGTCCCGAATATTCCTTGTTGTCCTGCGCGTTCTGGTTCTTGAAGAAGTGGCCGCGAAGCGGCGCCACGAATGTGGAGTAGCTCGAGTAGCGATTGCCCGCCGGCGGCAGGAAGCGATTGTCGTAGCGGACCCCGTACCGGGCAAAGATCATGTCGTTGTACACAGAGGCGAAGCCGTCCGCGGCCGGCGGATGCGCATCGATCAGCACCTCCGGCGATACCTCGTCGTCTTCGTTGCTGTAGAGCGCCGTGAAGTTGAGCTCCAGCTTCTCGCTCGCGAGCCAGCGGACCATCGCGCGCCCCGCCTGGATCTGCGTGCCGCCGAAGGTGCCGATCTTGCAGCCGCGCTGGTTCGAGCTGTTCTCCGAAACCGGGAAGGAGCCTGCGAGCTCCGGGGTGCCGTTCGCGCGCATCTGGCAGGTGAAGTCGAGCTGGTCCACGTAGCCATCCGAGCGCTTCGACACGCCCGAGATGCGCATGAACACCTTGTCCGGGACGATGGACATATCGAACCCGCCCTTGATCTCCACGCGGTTGAAGCTGCCGTAGCCCGCTTCGAGATAACCGGAGTCGTCGCCCTTCGGTGTCTTGGAGAACAGGCGAATCGCGCCGCCGATACTGGCGTTGCCGAACAATGTGCCTTGGGGGCCGCGCAGGACTTCCACGCGCTCGAGGTCCATCAGGTCCATCGCCGAGCCGAACAACGCGTTGTGGTACACGTCGTCGACATAGATGCCGACCGACGGATCGAACGTGAAGTTATAGTCGTTCGCGCTCACGCCGCGAAGCGAGATGGTCGGTGTCAGACCTTCCGCCGCATCACCCGGGTGAATGTAGAGGTTCGGCACAGCCGCGCCGAGCGTGGTGACCCCGGTGAGATTGCGCGACTCGAGCTGGTCTACCGTGATCGCGGTGATAGCGAGCGGCGTTTCCTGCACGTTCTCCGTCGCGTAGCGGGCGGTCACCGTGACGGACTGCAGACCTTCGGACTCCTTCTCCTGCGCACCGGCAGGCGGGCCGGCGAGGGCCGCGAGCCCGAGGAGAACGACCGTGGAAGAATTACGGCACGCGCGCAGACGTGCGGCCACCTCTCGATGGAGACCATTCATTGCGATTTCCCCCTTGACGCACCGCCGGCACCGCGTCGACCTCGGGCGCTGTTCTCGGCTGCGCCTCGATGTATGCACGCTGAATGCAGCGAGTGCTATTGAGGGGGGATGCTAACGACGAAACTCAACGTCGAGAACATGTCAGAAATCGTGTTCAGCTTTTCAAGAAAGCGTATGCACAACCGAATGCATGAAACCAGCCCACGCGTGCAACGAGGCCAGCTTACTGCTTTTGCGAAAGCTGTTTACGTGTTACGGATATTTGCAGCGCGGCCCGATCGTCATAGCATCCCGTGAAAATAAATTAGGCAGCGTCCGTCTACGTTTCGAGGGGGAAAGCATGAGCCTGCGACGATTCGCAGCGGCAGCACTGCTGACGCTGATGGTAGGGGCTGGCACATTCACAGTGCCCGCGGTGGCAGCCGACAGCGGCGCGAAAAAATTGTCTACCGAAGAGCGCCTCAAGCGCCTGGAAGACATCGAGAGCATTCGCGCGTTGCTGGTGGCCTACGGTCGCAATTTCGATAAGCGGGACTTCGTCGCCTACAGCAACTTGTTTGCCAAAGAAGGCACGTGGACGGGCGGTGCGGAGAACGCCTCGTCCTACAAGGGCCCTGAGGCGATCCGCGCCTTTGTCGAGAAAATCTATCCGGCGACCGTGTTCCCCGGCTCGTATCACATCATGTCGAGCATCGACGTGAAGGTCGATGGCAAGGACAGCGCGAGCGCCTGGTCTCGCTGGACCTACGTCGTACGCGGCGTGCGCCAGGAGCCGGTGCTGTACGCCGGCGGCTGGTATGAGGACACCTTCATTCGCGAAGAGGGCGAATGGAAGTTCAAGAGCCGCCGCGTGCTCTCCGATCCCGTGCCGAAGTGAGCCAGGAGGCAGCCATGAGCGAGATGACGAGAAGACAGTTCATGGGCGTGGCCGGGGTTGCCGCGGCCGCAATGGCCGCGCAGGCCGGCGCGCAGGGCCGCCCGCCACCGCCCGCGTCGAAGCGCGCGAAAGACCTGACCGAAGATGAGCTGCAGGCGATGTTCGATCGCTGCTCCAATACGGGTAAGTGGGGCCCGAACGACGAGCTCGGCACGCTCAACTACATCACCGCGCAGAAGCGCATCGCGGCCGCAGCGCTGGTGAAAACAGGCGAAGTCGTGTCGGTCGGTCGCGATCTCGACACCAAGCCGACCAGGACCAACCCGCATCCGCTCGACCTGCACATGTTCTGGACTCCGCCAGACAGCATCGCACGGACGGACTTCTTCTCGATTGCCTCGCACGGCATGACCGTCACGCACATGGACGCGCTCGTGCACTTCTCCGTGAACGGCAAGCTGTACAACGGGCGTGATGTGAACAGCACGTTCTCGGCCGCCGGCGCGAAATGGGGCTCGGTGCATGCGCAGAAGAACGGCATCTTCACACGTGGTGTGCTGCTCGATGTTGCCGCGGCTCGCGGCGTCGAGTGGTACGAGAAAGATGAATACGTGACGGTCGCTGACTTCGAAGCGGCCGAGACGCGCCAGAAGCTCAAAGTGCAGTCCGGCGACGCTATCTTCGTGCGCACCGGGTTCGAGGTGCTGGAAGCAAAGCAGGGCGAGCAGGACGTCTACCCGCGTGCCGGCCTGCATGCGGAATGCGTGGAATGGATGCACAAGCGCCAGGTGGCAGTCTACGGCGGCGACTGTATCGAAAAACTGCCATACCCCAGCCAGCGCTTCCCCTCGGCCATGCACATGATCGGACTGGTCTCGATGGGCCTGCCGATTCTGGACTGGCCCTCGCTCACGGAGCTGGCACAGGCGTGCGAGCGCAACAAGCGCTGGGATTATCTGCTGACGACCGCGCCGCTGCGGATCATTGGCGGCACGGCAGCGCCCATCAACCCGCTGTGCCTGTTCTGACCATTTCCCGGTACCGCGAACATCGAGAGGTAGGGCTGGTCCTTCACATGTCATAACGTCTAGGGGAAATAGAGGGGGCGTCCAGGGACGGAACGCATGCCGCGATCAACAATCTGCAGAACATCAATTCGTTCATCCGCGTCGCGCGGCTCGGGAGTTTTTCTGCAGCCGCTCGCGAACTGAACGCAGCGGCTTCCGTCGTCGCCAAGCGCATCACGCAGCTCGAGAAGGCGATAGGCGAGAAGCTCGTCGTTCGTTCGACGCGTGGGCTCGGGCTCACCGCGTCGGGCGAGCGCTACCTGCCGCGGTTCGTGCGGCTCGTTGCCGAGCATGATGAGCTTTTCAACGGCACGCAGTCCTCTCATCGCCGTATCGAAGGTCTGGTGCGCATCCAGACACCGCCCACCATCACCTCGATGTTCCTTGGCGAGATGCTGAGCCGCTTCCAGAAGAAGCATCCGCTCGTGGACATGGAGATCGTCCTCATGGAGCGGTCGGTGAATCCGCTGGAAGAGGGCTTCGATATCGGCGTGGGCGCGTGGCCCGTGTCCTATCCGAACGTCGTCGATGTGCCGCTGTGCCGGTACGAGCTCGTCACGGTGTGCTCACCGGAGTACTTGAAGGAGCGGCCGCCGCCGCAGCACCCGACCGAGCTCGTGGATCATCAGTGCCTGACGACGGTGCTGTTCCGTAACACCTGGGGCTTCTCGCATTCACGTGGCTCGATGAACATCGAAGTGCATTCGCGCATGCAGTCGAGCGACAGCCGCATGGTGCGCGATGCCGCGCGCATGGGGCTCGGCATCACCATCCTGCCGACGTTCCTGGTCAACGAGGATCTGCGGGCCGGCAAGCTCGTGCCGTTGCTCGAGGATTTCCCCGTCAACGGCTACTGGATCAAGCTGCAGGTGCCGCGAATGAAAATGAACCGGCCGACGGTGCGCGAGCTGATCGCACACCTCAAGTCGTGTATGCAGCCCGTGCCACCCTGGGAGCGGCCGGAGTTCATCGAACCCACATCCTGAGGGGGTGCCGCGGTGCTGCGCACGGCCTGGACAAGAGGCAGGGTCGGGCTTTGCGAGCGCTCAGTTTTTCTTTTCCGCGCCACTCGTCGGTGAGCTCAGCGCCTTGCTCATCAACTTGAACTGCGCGGATTCCTTCATTTCCGGCCAAACGTGCGTGCGCGTCTTGAACTTCCAGCCCGCCGGCGTCTTCACATACTCGTCTTCGTAACCGCCTTGCCGCTCGAACTTCGTGAGATCCCGGCCGAGCCCCATCGCAATCAGATAAGACCGGCCCACCGCGCCCGTGGCGGTCGGTGTGATCACGATATTCACGTTCATGTGGCTCAGGCCGTAAGCCGGTGACGTGCTGGGGTCGACGCATTTGCCTTCGCGGCCACCGGCCACGCGCGCGAGCGCGTCATGCCCTTTGGTCACGAACGTGCGATTGCCACCGCCGCCCCACTGATCGGATACGGCGAACTCACCGTCCGGCGTATAGAGACTGGCGTAGTCCTCGCCGGCGTTCGAGCAGACATCGATCGCGAACGGATAGCGCGCGATCAGCTGCTGAATCTGGATGTAATCGTCATTGGTGAGGTGCATGACGCCGCCCGGAGCGGGCGTACCCGCCGCAGGGGCCACGCGCTTCAGGAACTTCCACTGGCCGTTTTCCTTCACGAAGGTGTCTTCGTACTGGCCAGCGAGCGCGGGAATCGGCTCGTTATCCGACATGCGCACGAACGTCCACTTGGAAAGGGCGCTCGCCTTGTCTCCGTGCACATCGATGATCGCATTCGAGAGCAGATGGAAGTTCGTGACCGTGCCGGGCGTCGGCTTCGAGCCCTTGAACGCTTCTTCCATCGCAGATTTGATCGCGGCCGGGCCTTTGAACGTGCCTATGCTGCCGCTCCATTCGCCGTTCGCCGCGAACATGTTCGAGTACGCGGCGAAGTCGCGAGCATCCAGCGCCTTGCCGTATTCCAGGAGCAGCTTCTCGATGGCCTGATGATCTTCGATGGCCTGGACGCGGGCTTCGAGCGAGCCGGCCTTCGGCTCTTTCGCATCGGCGCTGGTCAGCGCCGCGGCTCCGAGCAGCAGGCCGATCACCGTTGCACGCACGGTCGGGTTACGAATCGTCATGGCTGTCCCCCCTCGCTGGTCCCTGGCGCCCACGAACGTTGAGTCGTGATCTGCACGCCGGTGCGCTTCTCGAGCGCACGTACAAGCTCACTCACGCTACTGCCTTTGTCTATAGTGGCCTGGGTCTCGCGCCACAGTGCGAATGTGGCGCTCGAGAGCGGCAGATCGAGCTTCTGATCCTGCGCAAGGCCGAGCGCGATCCGCATGTCCTTCACCATCAGGTCGAGCTTGAAGGGGTCGTCGAACTTGCGGGTGAGGATGCGCTGAGGGATGTGCGTCCTGCTGATCCACGAGCCGCCCGTGGATTCGTTGAGCACCTCGTTCATCACGCCCGGATCGAGCCCGTACGACTTGCCGAGCACCAGCCCTTCGGCCGTCGCCAGAAAGATCACTGCGGTGATGAGGTTGTTGATCGACTTCATCGTGTGGCCGCAGCCCACCGGCCCGAGATGGAACATCTGGCGCCCGAGCACTGCGAGGATCGGCTGCACGCGCGCGACGGATACATCGTCGCCGCCGACCATGAAGACGAGCTCGGCGGCCTCGGCGCCTGCGACCGCGCCTGAGACCGGCGCGTCGACCATCGCGATCCCATCGGCGGCGAGCGCAGCCGAGATCTCACGCGTGAACTCAGGCTCGGAGGAGGAGGTGTCGAGCAACAGGGCGCCACGCAAGAGGCCGGCGCGGATGCCGTCCGGGCCGAGCGTCACATCGCGCACTTCGCGGCCCGAAGGCAGCATCGTGATCACGAGGTCCGAGGCCGCAGCGACCGCTTTCACGGTCGGCGCGACGTTCACCGCTGGATGCAGCGCCTTCAGCCGCTGCAGCGGCTCGGCCGTGATGTCGAAAGCGGTGAGCGGATAGCCGGCTGCGAGCAGGTGCCCGGCCATGGGCAGGCCCATGACGCCGAGTCCGACGAAGCCGATGCGGGGTTTGTCCGAAGTCATGATCGCAACCTTGTTCTGGCGTCGTGCCGTGGGCTGTCGCTTCGAATGAATCAGTGCCGTGGTCCCGGAAGCAGGCCCGTCGTTTTCATCTGGATGGCATACACCGCATCACAGGCGGTGATGAAGAGCGTCTTGCCATCCGGCCCCCCAAAGGCATTGTTGGTTGCGCAGATCTGCCGCTTCGGCTCGCCCCCGAACACCGGCATGTTGAGCCACCCCAGCGTCTTGCCGCCCGGCGTGATGATGCGAATGCGCCCCTTCCCGGCACCGCTGCTCGAGAACAGGTTGCCCTTCACGTCCACCTTGATGCCGTCGCCGAAACCTTCGCCCTCGATCCACTTCTCGCCTTCGCCGAGCGAGCCATCGGCTTTCACCGGATAGCGACGCAGCTGCCGGGTCGAGCTCAGGTACATCCACTTCTCGTCGGGCGACAGCGCGATGCCGTTCGGCACGCCGCCGAGCTGCTTGTCGTCGAGCACCCGGACCGTCTTGCCTTCGCGAATCAGGAAGACGCCGTTCTGCAGCTCCTTCAACGGGCTCTTGCCGGCATCGCGCAGCCCGAAGTCGTTATCGGTGAGATAAACGCCGTCGTCTTTCCGCACGACGATGTCGTTCGGGCCGCTGTACTTCTTGCCTTCGAAGCCGTCGGACAGCACGGTGCGCGTCGTGCCGTCCTTCTCGAGACGCATCACCTTGCGGTCGTTGTCGGCGCACCAGATCAGGCGGCCTTGGGAATCGCGGCTCGCGCAGGAGGGGCCGATGAGGATCACGTGCCGGCGGCCGGCGCGGGTCTGCGTGCCCGTGTGTGCTTCGTCATCGCCGCTGTAGCCGGCGTGCTCCATGAACACCGAGAGCTGCTTCTGCGGAGTGATTTTGTAGATCACATTGTCGAGCAGGCCGCCGAACAGCCAATAACCGCTGCGGCCCTCGGGAACCCAGACCGGCCCTTCCGTCAGCCCAAAGCCGTCGTAGAGCAGCTCGAGTTTGGCGTTCGGGTCGACGATGTCGTCGAGCCCCGGGTCTTCCTTCGTGATGCTGAACTCTTCGGCCTTCGGCGGCGGACCGTCGCCGCGCATGATCGGGCCGGTGGGAGGCGACTGCGCACCAGCCGCGCCGGTGCCGAGGAGTGCGGCAATCAGTGCCGCTGCGATATGTGTTCGAGACAGCTTGCTAGCGCGGCTCATTACTTCTTCACCTCAGCCGCTTTCTTCTCCGCTTCTGCACGTCGCTTCGCCATCTCGGCCGGCGTGTTCGGCCAATCGAAGCCCGGCCACACGTGCAGGCGGGATTTGAACTTCCAGCCGGTCGCCGTCTTCACGTACTCATCCTGATAGCCGCCCTGCCATTCGATGCCGAGCGGATTGCCGCCCGCACCGGTTGCGAGCAGGGTGCATTTGCCCGTGGCGCCCGTTGCTGTCGGCGTGATCACGAGGCTCGTCTGGATGTGATGCACCTTCACGCCGGTCGTCGACACCGGCTTCGGACGGCAGCCGCCTTTGCCGCCGCCCGCCGCATCGGCGAGCTCTTCACGACCGCGATACCAGATCTTCGTCGCTGCCGGGCTGTTCCACTCGGAGGCCACACCGAATACCGCATCGTTGGTGTACTGGTCGGCGTAGTCGTAACCGCTGTTCGTGCAGTTGTCGATCTTGTACGGGTAGCCTTCGACGAGCTGCTGAATGTCGATGTAGTCCTGCGTCGACAGCTTCATGGCCGCTGCAGGCTTGTCAGCTGCGAAGCTCATCGCGGGCATCAGTGCTGCCACACCGAGCGCCAACGCGCCCACTCGTTTCATCGTCATGACGATTTCCCCCTGATCCTTTAGAAGCTCTTGCGGAGGTTCAGCGAAATTTCGCGCGGGGGCGCGATCACGCCCGCCGTGGCCACCGTCGAACCCGAGAACAGTGTGTAGAAGTAATACTTATCCGTGAGGTTCGTCGCCGCAAGGGTCGCCGCCCAGGTCTTGTCGTCACCAAACTCGTACGTCACGGAGGCGTTCAGGATCGTGTGAGCCGGCACCGTGTCCTTCGGTCCACTCGGCGCCTGGATCGAGGGCGAGAACACGAACGTCTGCACGCTCGTGTAGTTCGCATCGAGACGGGGCGTGATCGAGCCGCGCGCAAGCGGAATCGTGTACTGGATGCCCGCGTTCGCGTTGTACTCGGGCTGTGGCAGGTTGCCCTTCACGAGATACCCCGGCTGGCCCCGCGTCTTCACTCCATTGATGAAGTGGTTGTATCCACCGGCAACGTTGATGAGCAGCCGGTCGATCGGTTCTGCCGTCGCCTCGAACTCGATGCCCTGGATCTCTGCCGGCGTGCCGATCGTGATCTGCCAGCCAATCGCGCCGCCGGGCGGGCACTCTGCGGCCGTCAGGCGACGGGTCGGAGGCGGGGGTTCCCCCAGGCACTGGAAGCCGGCCTGCGACGTGAGGCGCGTCGAGTAGTCGCTGTAGAACACTGCCGTGTTGAAGCGCAGACGGCGATTGAAGAACTCCGACTTGAAGCCCACTTCGTAGTTGGTGAGATCTTCGGCCGGGTACTGCGACAGCTGATAGATCGTGTTCACGATCGTCGTGATGCCGGCAGGACGCGAGCCCGTCGCGACCGTCGCGTACGCCATCGTGTCGTCGGTGAACTGGTAGCTGAGGGATGCGAGCCAGTCCGTGCGATTCGCCGTCACTTCGAACGGAATCGTCCGGTTGAAGAGCGGCGGGTGGTCGAGGTTCGCGTCCTTGCTCGTTCTGGCGAAGCGCAGACCCGCGGCGAGGCTCAGCTTGTCGGTCAGCTTGTAGTTGCCGTGGACGAACCCCGACTTGGTATCCGTGTGGAAGAAGTCGTTCTCCGTGAAGTTGATGGTGATGAAGTCGATGTCGCCACTCAGGTTGTTCTTGGACTTCTGGTAGTAGACGCCGGCGGCCCAATCGAGCTTGTCATCGAAGCTCGTGCCGGTTGCGCGCACTTCGCCGGTGTACTGGCGGGTGCGGAAGAACACCTGGCCCTGCACGTAGCCGAGCGGGGAGACGTCACCGGCCTGATGCAGGTGGCCACCGTTGTCGCTGTAGCCGAAGATCGCCTTGAGGTGCGTCTTGTCCGTGAGGTTGTAATCGGCCTTGAAAGAGGCATCTTTCGAGTCCTGGCCCTGCGAGTTGTCGAACGCGATGCCATCGAGCGGACGATCGAACGTCGTATAGGCTGAGTACTTGTTGCCGGCGGGTGGCAGGAATCGGTTGTCGTACACGATGCCGTATCGCTGCAGCAGGCGCGCGCTGTAAACGGAGTTGAAGCCGTCGGCCGGTGCCGGGTGCGCGTCCACCAGGATTTCGGCAGGCGCCTCGTCCGCCCATTTGGTGTAGGAGACCGTGCCGGACAGCTCGAGATCGTCGCTCGCGACATAGCGCAGGGCGATCTTGCCGGAGCCGTGATTCTCGCCGCCGAACGTGCCCTTGCGGCAACCCCGCTGCGAGGCACTGCGATCTGAGAGCGGGAAGTTCGCCGCGAGTTGCGGCGTGCTCTGCGCCGTCATCTGACAGGTGAAGTCGAGCTGATCGACGTAGCCGTCTTTGCGTGAGGAGGCGCCAGACACGCGCATGAACAGGTTGTCGGTGATCGCCGTGTCGTACGCGCCGCGCAGGTTCACCGCGTTGAAGCTGCCGTAGCCTGCGGAGAAGAAGCCGCTGTTGTCGCCCTTCGGCTGCTTCGAATAGATGTTGATCGCGCCCGCGATACTCGCGTTGCCGGCGAGCGTGCCCTGCGGGCCGCGCTTCACTTCGATGTGGTCGAGATCGGCGAGATCGAGGTTCGCGCCGACGAGCGTGCTGTGATAGACGTCGTCCACGTAGATGCCGACCGCCGGATCACGCGCGAAGCTGTAATCGCCTGCCGTGACGCCGCGCATGGAGATGGTCGGCGTCGGGCCCTGCACGGCATCGCCAACGTGCGTGTACAGGTTCGGCACGGTATTGCCGAGATTGGAGACGTCCGGAATCGCGCGATTTTCGAGATCCGCACCGCTGATCGCCGTGATGGCGAGCGGCGTGGTCTGCAGGTTCTCCTGCGTGTAACGCGCGCTCACCGTCACTTCGGCGAGCTGGCCACTTTCGGCGGGCTTGTCCTGCGCCATCGCGGACTGCGCAGCGGCCGTTCCCAATGCAATCGCGACGGCCCTCGCCACGCGAGCCTGTTGGGCGCGAGCGCCCTGCTGAATCGACATCGTGATCCCCCTCGAACAGTGACTGGTGCGCAACATGGCTCGTCCAGGCGCGAAGTGCTGGCATGCGCGCTAATCGCTATGAAGTGCGTTGTTCTCGCGTTTCGATTTCGGCCGATGGTAGGGCGCGGGCCGCCCTCAATAGAATCCGTTCAATGGAGTTTTCAGCTTTCGAAAAAGGCGCAAGGCGAAACTTCGGGCATGCGTCCTCGCATGAGGCCTATGCTCCCGGGGGGCGATTTGATCGACCGTCAGCGCGAACGGCCAAGGTGACCACGTTGCTCGATAGCGCTTGCGAAGGAAGTCGCTTCGGAGCTGGCATTCCGATTTCTCGAACGTTCTCCGGCGAGGGAAAGATATATTCGCCATGGCGCGGTTGGCGCTCGACGATCGCCCAGGCCTCCGGCGTGTACCTGCGGGCCTCCTGCACGACTTCCGGCCGCACAGCGCGTGGGACGACAATGCTATTGGCATCCCGCGCAAAAGCGCCCTTGCACGCCTGTCATCGAAGCCTCGATACTCGTGGCGCAGGCAACCCCGCGGCGCACCGGCGCCCTCCTCAGGAGAACACGCTCATGTCGGAAGAAGGCAATGACCCGGTGAGGGTCGACTTCGATGCGCTCCTGCGCGCGAACATCGAGCGCGTCTTCAATGAGCGCAACGCCGCGCGGCGGGAGGCCGCGATCGGCGAGCTGTATTCGGCAAGCCCGATCCTCTACGAGCCGGTGGGGATCGTGCGCGGCCGCGACGGTGTGACCCAGGCGGCGGGTGCGCTGCTCGAACGGTTCGGCTCGCAGTTCGTGCTCGTGCCCGACGGGCAGGCACTCGGACACGATCGCCTCGGCGTGCTGCGCTGGCATGCCAAGGGCGGCCCTCCGGGCCTCAACGGCATGGACATCGCCGAAGTCATCGATGGACGCATCCATCGCCTGTGGGTGATGCTGCAAACCTCCTGAGCGGCTGAGGCACCGCGCGGCACGTGCGAATGCAGTCAAGCGCACAGTCGAGTCCCGAAAAACTTCGACTCGCCGACTCTCCCGCCCTGGACGGGTTGTTCACGTCTAGTTGTGGTTGGGATCCAGATAACGCATCAACGCTTGCCGATGCCGTTGATGCCGTTCAGTGTCGCTTAGACGCAAAGCGGACATTCAGTACGATGATGCCTCGATCCAAAATCGCGACGTACCGTGCGGCTTCATGCTGATTGAGGCCGCCTCAGCGCATCGGCAAGCAACTGGCTTAGTTCGGCGACTTCGGTGGTGGGGGCAAATCTACGGGTGGAGTCATATCGAACCGCTGCGTGCGCGTTGTTGGATCAAACGATCGGTCGAACTCCACGCAGAAATTGACCTCACGAGCGAACTGCTTCGGCACGCGAACATAGATTCGTTTGCGCCGGTCTGCAGCGGTGAACAATTCGGGCGCGATGGTTTCAATGTCGAACTCGAGGGTATCGGCACCCTTCAACGCGATACGTTCTGTAATGCGTACTCGCTTTCCGATCGGTATCGATCCGGGATAGGCGCTCTCCGGGTAACGCGCCTCGGGGTTGATGCCCACCGTCTCGACCACGAGCGTTTCCCCTTCCCAGTGGCCGACCGACGTTCCGGTGTTCGTTTCTTCAGGCTCGGTCGTCAGCGTTCTGCCATCGACGTAGATGCGACGTATCAGTCCCGATTCGTTGGTCAGCGTTACCCGCCCGGGCGTAAACAGGAACTCGACGCTTTCCGCAAATCCCCCGCTGTAGCCGGCGAACTGGCGAGGGCGGCAATAGCGTAGCGGATCCGCTTCCACATCTCGTGCCGGCGCCGTTCTCAGCTTCGCAAGATCGGCCGGCCGCAGGGGTGGTGGCTGAAAGCGTGAAATTTCCAAATTGTAGGGATTATCGAGTCCCCACCAACCGCTCCAGTCAGGTAGCGCCTGTTGGGTAGCGCAGGCACAGAGGCAACATGCCAGCACACCAGTAACGGAGATGCGATAACCGACAGCGCAGGTTTGCCTAATCATTTTGCCCCCGGAGTGATGACAGGCGAGGTCAGGCCCGTCCCCGGACCGCCGACGCCGGGGAGTGTGCGGCCATCGCTCCGTGTCGCCTTCACGAAGTGCCCTCCGTTTCTGCCGTCCTTCAGGGGCCAGTATTCGACGGTGATCGTCTCGCCCGCAGCGAGCACATCCTTCGACCAGCCCATGCGCACCAGGACGGCGGGTGATGCATTTTCAAACGCGTAGAGGTCATAACCGCCCGGGGCAGAGGAGTTTCTGACATAGAGCCAGACGAAGACGTGTGGGTTGCGCCATTCCAGCCTGGCAACCGTCCCGGTGACGCTCTTTGAGGTCGAGCCGTCAAACATGATGTAGGAATGGTGCGCGCGAACCGGCTGCGCCAGGACGAGCGAAACACCCGTGAGGGCGGCGAGACACAGGACGCGATTGAGGCGCTGAGTGATACTCATCGGAGTGGGCTACCGGAAATGCCAATGATGGCGACGGCTCGCAGCTTCTGGAATCTGGGGACGAAAGGCCATGAATCGCCTCTGAGCAGGGCCTGAAATGTTTGTGACACGGCTGTCCCGGCCGGTATTCTTCCGTTGTAACGGGCCGGGCCGAAGGTCATGACTGCGCCGTCGACGATTTCGTTCGGTGAATGGACTTTGAATCGCGAAGCAGGAGAGCTCGAACGGGGTGGCGCGCGCGTTCGGCTCCAGAATGTGCCGTTGCAGATTCTCTGCGAGCTTCTCGACCACCCCGGTGATGTTGTCTCGCGCGAGCAACTGAGCGCGCGGTTGTGGCCGAAAGTGGTCGTGGATTTCGAGGCGAATCTGAACTCCGGCATGCGACGCCTGCGTGCCGCGCTCGAGGATGACGCCGAAACGCCGCGCTACATCGAGACGATCCCCCGCAGAGGTTATCGTTACATCGGCCCTGCACCGGCCGCGGTATCCCCTCATCAGTCTCCCGCCCCATCATCAGAGGCACCCCAATCGGAAGCGCACAGCGCCGTCCGCCGCCGTACGCTCGGCTTGTTGGGCGTGGGAGCGGCGATCGCTGTGTCAGCTATCGCGCTCGTCGTGCTGACTACCCCAGGATCCGGCGAGAAGCGCGCCGCGCTGGCGGAGGTGACCACCGAGCCGACCCTCGTTCCGCCCCGACGTTTGCGGCTGGCAGTTTTACCGCTAGCGAATCTCACTCCTGATCCATCAGATTCTTTCTTCGCGGATGGTCTGCACGAGGAGATCCTGAGCGCCATTGCGAATCAGGTGCAGCAAGTCGAAGTGATCTCGCGTACCACCATGATTGCGTACCGATCGGCGCCGCGGCCGCTGCGTGAAATTGCAGCGGAGCTCGAAGCCACACACGTACTCGAGGGGTCCGTGCGACGTGACACGAAATCGGTTCGACTCACGCTACAGCTGATCGACGCACGCAACGATACGCCGCTGTGGTCACAAACCTTCAATCGCCGCCGCGACGAGACGATCCGATTGCAAGCGGACGTTGCCGCGGAAGTGGGCCTGCAGCTGGCGGTGAAGCTGTCTGGAAACATCGGTGAGCTACCGCATTCGGTCGATCCGGTCGCGCACGATCTGTATCTGCAGGCGCTGTCATCAACCCAGACCGCGATTGCCAGGCGTTCTCCTCGTGAGCAGGACCGCGCAGAGGCGTTGTTGAGTCGTGCGATTGCGCTCGATCCGGCGCTCGGCGCCGCATATCTGCAGCGTGCACGCGTACGCATGAGCAGGTTTCTGAGCAGTCAGGATGTGAGCGAGACGAATCTGCGCGGGCTACGTACCGATCTGACCGCCGCACGCAAGCTGATTGGCGATTCGCCGCCAGTGCTGGCTTCCGAGGCACAGTTTGCGCAGCAGGTTGATTTCGACACCGCGAGAGCGCTGCGCCTGCTGCGCGCCGCGCAAGCAGTGAATCCGAACAGCTCCGAGATCTGCAGTCTGCTGGCTCAACATCTCGGGTCGGCAGGCAGGTTGCGCGAGTCTTTGGAGTACTTCGAACGTGCAGCGCAGCTAGACCCCGGAAATCCGTCCATCTTCGCCGACTGGGCTGCCGCTCTGAAGATGGCGGGGCGTGCGGAAGAGTCGATGCGCGTGTCGCGCGAGTTCGAAGGCCGCCATCCCGGGCAGACGACCTTTGGGTTCAGGCTGTTCAGTTTCACGGGTGACACAGGCCAGTTCGAAGCCGAGATTGGGCGCTTCGCTGCCGCGGGAGATTCGGCTGCATCACTGCAGGCGCGCTTCGACCTGCTGTTGTTCTCGGGCAAGATCGCGGATCTGGGCGACCTCATCGAGCAATCGGGCCTGACGGTGGTGTCCCAGTCGAGCACTGGCGGATTTACGATACCGGCGATTGGCCGCAAACCTGTGGCGGAACTGCATGGCTGGTCGCGGCTACTCGCGGGGAATTCGAGCGCGGCGGTCGATGATGGCCGCGCAGTGCTCGAGTATGTCGCACGCGAGCCAGTGAATAAGTGGAACGCGTGGTACCTGCGAATGCTCGAGGCGGAAGGGGCCTTGTTCATGGGTGACAAGCGTACGGCCATCGAGGACACCCGACGCGCGCTCCGAATGGCGCCACGGGGTATCCACCCGGGGATAGAACGTTATTCGCGAACGTTGGCAGCGAGAACATTCGCGTGGGCGGGAGCCGAACACGAAGCAATGAATTTGCTCGAGCAGTTATCAACGGAGTTTCCGATGCTCGGCCCTGCGGAAATTACACGCGATCCGCTGTACGGGATTCCCCTCCGCGACAATACTCGGTACCGAGCGCTGGTGCAGAAGCTGGACGCCGAGATTGCCACGAACCTGAAGCTTCTTGATGCAGCCCGGGTTGGCGGTTCCCCTGACAGGCTGCTAGCGGCCACTTCTGGCCGCCCTCGGCCGAACATGCGTCTGCAGCGAATAACCGCTTCGGGCAGCGAGCCCGTCTATGAGCTGCTAACTGTTAGGAAGGCACCCAAAGCGTTGTAGGTACCCGGGTAGCGGAAGTCGTAGTCAGCCGGCGAGACGACACGTGTAACGCATGGGCTGGAGAAGTTGCTGCAAGAACTCGAGGCGCCCTTGCCCCGCTTACATCCCCTTCATCGCCGCGACCGCCATCGACCTCGTGCTCGCGCTGATCACCGTTGGCGTGCACAGCCTTGCTATGGCACGCCTCAAAATTGCCGATCACAGGTGCAGCAGTTTTGCCCGAGTCTCGAGCCCGTGTCTCATCCAAATACATCGCACGCCAAATGGAGAAATCACCATTCCGTTGACCTCGAGGCTCGGGCAACTCGGGCCTGACCCCAGTCCGGATTTTTTCGCGCCATTTCGATGACGGCCGCTTCTACAGCAGAAGATGCGCGGTTCCTTGGAGCCACACCAGGCCTTGGGGCCTCCACCAAACCTTTGCCACCTGAGCGGTTCGAACCCGACGGCTTTACTGCGAGCCGTATAAACGCTTCGGGGAAATCGCACATCTATCCGCGCGTGCGTTGGAAAGCCTCGCGCTACCGAGCCCGAAGGGAGTGACCATGAACTTGACTGGAAAACGTCGCGCGCTGATCGGTATCGCTGCGCTCGTCACGGTAGCGGCCGTGAATCTGGCCAGTGCTGCACCGGAACGTGATGAGCCGCAGAGCATCGTCGTGCGTTACACGGATCTCGATCCGTCACAACCCGACGACGCGCGCCGACTCTATAGTCGCATCAAGCGGGCTGCCCGCAAGGTCTGCTACAACGAT
>Ga0070665_100003563_pt1 | contig 16511 bp, 14 predicted proteins | sample KBSS13metaG_FD_65862 | JGI IMG/M metagenome (GOLD analysis project Ga0070665, IMG submission 65862) | Switchgrass rhizosphere microbial communities from Kellogg Biological Station, Michigan, USA - KBS S1-3 metaG | ecosystem: Host-associated > Plants > Roots > Rhizosphere > Soil ... | reverse complement strand
AAGCCGCGAGAACTTATTTATATGCAGGTAGGCTTCATCAAATTTCCTTTTGTTGATAAAATATAAAGTGGCACTAAGTGTATTAAAAATAAAGTGCGGATTTATTTGGGCATATATAGCCCGTAGCTCCAGCTCGGTAAGCGATCGCTTTTTATCATTCGATTTTGCTACTGCATATCGTGTCAGTAATACCGCCATAAATATTATTGCAAAAAAAACAAACACTCCTGTTATCCAAAATACAATTACCCAGCTTCGTCTTTGCCACCAATAAGGTATTCTATAAATATAAAAGCTAAACTCCTTACTTATCCATGCATCATCCTGAATAACGCACTTCACCTTATAATAATGGCCTGCCCTTAATGTACCTGTAACTATTTCACCGGTCGCTGTTTGCTGCCAGTCTCCCCGACCTTCAATCACATAACGATACTTAAGACTTCCATTTCCCAACAAATTGACCGTATTAAGTGTAATTTTATCAATATCCTGAGAAAGACTAACTGTGTCTTCTCCTTTTAGCCGCCTATGTATTGGAGAATTTATATTCAGCATACAAAAGTTAGCCTTATCCATATCCAGTAATCTCCCATTTATTAATGCACTAACATTCATATCAATTATCCCTTTATCCGTAGATAAAAACATGATCCCTTGCTTGTTGATAATGAAATTATAAATCCGGTTATAATTATCCATATTTACTACTGCATGAAATTTACCAACATCCAGAGGCCCGGAAATATCCGCATATGCTAACCCAAATTTTCCTGCTATAAAAAAATAATTTTTATACACACAAATCAATGCATCTGATAGATTAAAATTACATTCGAGATATCTTAATTCCCGGGTACGAACATTATATAACGCTATCTTATCATTACCTAGTAGATATATATTCGAAAATGCGTCACAGTCAACAGCTCGAACAGAATTAATACCCAAGCTGTTTAGCGATTGCAAATTAAATGACAAATATTTATCCTTATCAGGGATATAAACTGCCAGACTATTTAAGCCATTTAACAAGTATATATTATCGGCACTGTCATAGTGCATTGAAGTTATTCGCGCTATATCTAAAGTTTTAAATATTGTAGTATGATTATTCAATTCTACTTCATCTACCTCAGGTTTTGAATTAAATAGAAGCCATCTGTTCTCTTTCATTTCTATCAATCCCCAGATGGCTCTAAAGCTATAATTAGCACCAAATGTATCAGTAGATAGCTTAAACTCACCGGACCGTGCATTAAATCTTCTTACTGTATCTAATGAAATATAATTAGTAATATTTCTAAATTGGCCGGTCTTTATGTTATAGAAATAAGTTGTTTTATTAGTATGCAAGTAAAATTCCGAATCATTTTTCTCATCTATCTTAATAGGCAAATTATTATCCGGAGGTTTTATTGTTTTAACCTTTCTAAATGGGTTTAACTCATATATAATATTGTGTTTTTTATCCAACCAATAGGTATTACCGGTACTTGTTGCACCGATTAATTTAGTATTATAAAGAGCATGTAGACCATTATCCATTTTAAAAAACGATCCTAAATTATAATTACACCATACACCGTTATTATTAGTTGAATACCATTCATTTCTAAAATTATCTATCTTGTAATAAGAAACTTGCGAAGAGTCTGGCAATACACTATTGAAAGGAATACGTCTCGAGGTAATATTATTATTCAGTTTGTAAATTGCTTTATTTGTTACTATCGTCAGAGAATCATCATCTTTATAGTAGGTATATATTATTTCATCTTTGCTACCACCTAATTCATCAAAATAAACTTTTTTACATTTTCTACCATTACTGTCTGCCACCAAAAAGTGATCCATTAGTACGCCAACATTTATAAGTCTTCCCCCGTAATGACTCACCCCATCGCCACCTTGCAAAATAAATGACCATAATGAAAAGCCGGTTTTCGTAGAAGTACCGCGTACATTATTCCGTGACAAACTTCTTATACTAACTGTACTATCCTTTTTTAAGGACACTAAAGTATTATCATGTCCAATAACATTTGTAAGAGCTCCAATTTTACCGGTATCTAAAGGTATTGTATGAATATTATCACTTGTGTCTACTATTATTAATTTTTCATGACCGGTTTCGCCCAGCATAAAATAAACATCGTTTTCATCACAATTAATATAGCTGGGATGGATAGCGTTAGTCGTAGAAGTAATTAATACTTTATACTTATCGTTTTTTATATACCCTATCTTATTTGCATGCGTGCTCACCCAAAGACGCCCCCGTTTGTCAGGGTATAATTTCCATACATCATTTGATGGCAAACCATCAGCCATAGTGAATAGCTTAAAAGTATATCCATTGTATTTTACTACTCCATTGTCTGTATTAAACCAGATATAACCGTACTTATCTTGTGTTACTGCATAAACATTGTTGGAAGGAAGCCCGTTTTCTATATTAAAGTGCTTCATTATCGTGGTGTCGCCTGAGGCAAACGCACAAAATGAGAGTGTCATTAATAATATAAAAAAAGAGTATCTTAACATTAAGGGGTAGAACTTTCTAAAATGGACTTATATACTCCTTAAAAATAAGCAATACTACCTTTATTATATACAAACACTAACACATAAAATAAAAGTAATTTTGCTTTGAAATAATGATAGATGAAACAGGACATAGTAAATCATGAAGATATAGTGCTGTTGGTAAATAGCTTTTACGACAAGGTAAAGGCAGATGCCGTTATTGGGTATATTTTCAATGACATTATTGGCGATGACTGGTCACATCATTTGCCTATAATGTATCAATTCTGGGGAAGTGTTTTGCTGAATACACCGGGGTATAGTGGCAATGTCATCAAAAAACATATAGATATAGACAAGCAAATCCCCCTTCAAAAAGAACATTACGATCGTTGGGTAGCCTTATGGACGGAAACCGTTGATAATTTATTTGAGGGTGAAAATGCCGCGCAGGCTAAAAACAGGGCAAATCTTATGATCCATCTTATTAGCATGAAGGTAGAAATCGCCAGGTCTGGCAAATCAATTATCTAAAAACATTCAAAATGCACTCCTTCACTATTAAGGGTCAATTGATCGATATTTTTCAAAGACGTATTTATCCTGCCGAGGTAACTGTAAGAGATAGCTTTATAAATACCATTAAAGAAATCGATACAGCTCCTGCACAATATTTGTTACCCGGTTTCATAGATGCGCATGTCCATATCGAGAGTTCTATGTTGGTGCCAACAGCTTTCGCACAGTTGGCTGTTATTCACGGCTCTGTAGCTACAGTTTCAGACCCGCACGAGATAGCAAATGTCTGCGGTTTGGCAGGTGTGCAGTATATGATTGAGAATAGTAAGCAAACACCATTTAAGTTCTTTTTTGGGGCACCATCTTGTGTACCCGCCACTACATTTGAAAGCGCGGGCGCTACACTCGATGCCAATGCAATAAAACAACTTCTCAACACGCCCGATATCTGGTATTTATCTGAAATGATGAATTATCCGGGTGTTTTAAATAAAGACACTGAGGTACTAGCAAAAATAGAAGCTGCAAAAACAGCTAACAAACCTATAGATGGCCATGCCCCTGGCTTAAGAGGTGAACTTGCTACCACATATGCAGCCGCTGGCATTACTACAGATCATGAATGCTTTACGCTTGATGAAGCACTTGATAAAGTAAAGGCTGGTATGCATATATTAATAAGAGAAGGCAGTGCTGCAAAAAATTTCGAAGCGCTGGTAGAACTCCTTGCACTCCATCCGGGGCATGTTATGTTTTGTAGCGACGACAAGCACCCAGATGAACTTGTATTACACCACATCAACAATCATGTAAAAAGAGCGCTGGCTAAAGGATACAACTTGTTTGACGTTTTGCGTGCAGCTTCCCTTAATCCTGTGCAACATTATAAATTACCTGTTGGCTTATTGCGCGAGGGAGATCCTGCAGACTTTATCGTAATAAACAATCCCGATCAATTCGATGTACTGCAGACATACATTAACGGGCAACTTGTTGCTGAAAAAGGTAAATCATTATTGCAGGACATAGTGTCCAAACCAATAAATAATTTCAAGGCGACAAAAAGAATCGTAGCCGACTTTGCAATACCTATTAATGTTGCCAATCCCCAAATACGCGTAATAGAAGCAATAGAAGGACAACTAATAACAAATGAACTTTTACTTCCGGGAAAAGTAGAAGGAGGCAAGTTAGTTAGCGACGCGGGAAACGATATTCTTAAAATAGTTGTGATAAATCGTTATGAGCCAAATGCGCCTGCAGCTATTGCATTCATTAAAAGCTTTAAATTGAAAAAAGGAGCGCTGGCATCTACTGTGGCCCACGATTGCCATAATATTATTGCAGTGGGTGTTGACGACGCTTCGATCTGTGCAGCTGTAAACGCATTAGTAGAAAGCAAAGGAGGCATATCAGTGGCAATGAGCGAAAATACAGTGAGCCACATGCCCTTACCTATCGCTGGCCTTATGAGTACAGAAAATGGCTACAGCGTAGCAGCACAATATGCTATGCTTGATGCTAAAGCAAAAGAATTGGGCACTAAGCTGCATGCACCATTCATGACTTTATCATTCATGGCCTTACTGGTAATCCCTAACTTAAAGCTCAGTGACAAAGGCTTATTTAACGGACAGAAATTTGAATTCACATCTGTCATAAAACATTAAAACAGCAAAGCCTGCTATAATAGCAGGCTTTGCACTTAAAATATTTATAGACTAATTCTTATACACTTTCAGCGCAGCTTCCAGGCAATCCATCGCCGCATTAATATCATTTTCATTTAGCACGTAGGCCAGGCGTACTTCATTTTTACCTTTGCCTTCTGTTGCATAAAATCCCGCTGCCGGGGCCATCATTACAGTAGCACCGTTGTAAGAAAACTCTTCCAGCAACCATTGGCAAAACCTTTCACTATCTGCTACGGGCAATTGTGCCATTGCATAAAATGCACCGCCGGGCAAGGGGCATGTTACTCCCTGCATGCCCTGCAAGCGTTTTACCAGCAAATCTCTGCGTGCCGTATATTCAGCATGTACTTCATCAAAATAATCAGCAGGCAGATCTACTGCAGCTTCACCTAATATCTGTGCAAATGTTGGCGGGCTAAGTCTTGCCTGTGCAAATTTCATTGCAGCGTCCAGCACTTGCTGGTTACGGGTTACAAATGCGCCTATACGTCCTCCGCATGCACTATATCTTTTAGATATGGTATCCAGAAGTATAGCATGCTGTTCAAGGCCGGGCAATGATAATGCAGAAATATGCTTCTTGCCATCATAGCAAAATTCCCTGTATGCCTCGTCGCTAAACAGGAAGAGGTCATGTTTCAGGCATATTTGCTTCAGCACCTCCAGTTCCTCAGCGCTATATAAATACCCTGTAGGGTTGTTGGGATTGCAGATCATTATAGCCTTGGTACGCTCTGTTACTGCTTTTTCAAAAGCATCGATAGATGGCAGCGCAAAGCCATTTTCTATGCTTGATGGTATAGGAACTACTTTTACACCCGCACTGGTCGAAAAGCCATTGTAGTTAGCATAAAAAGGTTCAGGTATTATTAGTTCGTCACCTGGGTCCATACAGCTCATAATAGCAAAAGCTATCGCCTCAGAGCCCCCGGTAGTAACAATTATTTGATTTTGATTAACGTCTATTTCATTGCGTTTATAGTATTCTACCAGTTTCTTGCGGTAGCTTTCCATACCCGCGCTGTGGCTATACTCCAGCACTTTTATATCGGCATGTTTCACCGCATCAAGAATAGCCTTCGGCGTTTCAATATCAGGCTGGCCTATATTTAAGTGATAAACTTTAGTACCACGCTTTTTAGCAGCTTCTGCAAACGGAACTAATTTACGAATTGGAGATGGCGGCATTACAGCGCCACGATGAGAAATAACCGGCATGCCGCAAAATTAGAAAATGCAAAGGGTTATTCAATAATTCTTACTCTTAATTTTTATCGGCTTTACGTGGCAGCACATTACCTTTTATATGCAGCACATAGCTCTCTCCGGGAGTAATAGCATTAGAGCTAATAAATATATTTTTAATAAATGCGCCCGCATGCCCGGCAGAATAATAAGTTACGGTTATTTTCCCTGTTTTCCCGGGCAAAATGGGTTCTTTAGGCCATACAGGTGTAGTACAGCCACATGATGCCATAGCACTATCTATTATTAGAGGCATCTTACCGGCGTTGGTAAATACAAAGTCATGCACCATTACAGCACCTTCTTTAATATCTCCAAAATCATAAAGGTCGGGCTCGCTGAAATGAAATATCGGGCCTTTGGTCAACATTGTATCTGGCCTCCGTGAGCTTTCTTGTGCATTAGCTACGGTACTGGAATACAGACAAAACAGTATAATGTAAATGTGCTTCAATTATTGTTTTTGTATTAAATGCAAAATAGCCAACTTATTACAGTTGGCTATTTATTAAAAGTTAAAAGATTTAAACTATTGTTTTGGTGCTTCAGCAGCAGCAGCTACTACAGTACCTTTTATATGAAGCTGAATACGGTCACCTTCAGTTGATGCGTTAGACTGGATGTAGATATCTTTTGTGAAAGGACCTACACGGCCTTGAGTATTGTAACGCACTGTTATCTTAGATGTTTTACCTGGCAGAACTGGTTCTTTAGGCCATTCAGGGGTAGTACAGCCGCAAGATGCTGATGCATTTTGTACTATCAGGGGTTCTTTACCTGTATTTTTGAATTCAAAAATGTGCTCAGCCAGCGGGCCTTCTTTAATGGTACCAAAGTCATAAGTATCACCGCCTTTGAAAGTCATTTTAGGACCATTAGCATCTACGGCTTTCTGAGGAGCAGGCTGTTGGCCTTGTGCCTGTGCGCTGATGACGCCAACTGACAGACAAATCAGTGTAATGAACAACTTTTTCATAAAATTTAAAAATTGGGATTATTCTTTGTTAGTTAATATTATTTCTATTTATATCTCTTGTTAAAACTTACTATGCAAAGTAATAATTAAGACTGCAAAAAATCAACATTAGTTGGTTTTTATCATCGAATTATTTTCAGGCACAGAGCTGGTAGGCGCCTTTTCTACTTCACCTTTTATTGTCAGCACCTTGGTACCGGCATTAGATACTACTGTTATCTTTTTATCAAAAGTGCCTGCACGGCCCTGTGTATTAAAAGATGCTTTAATTATGCCTTCTTTGCCGGGCAATACTGGTTCTTTAGAATAAGTTGGCGTAGTGCAACCACATGAGGCTTGCACGCGCTGCAGCAATATCGGCTCCTTGCTCTTGTTTTTAAATTTAAACTCATAGTTAGCCGCAGGCCCTTCCGGCACTGTACCAAAGTCGTGGGTATCGGTATTGAATACCATATCCTCAGCCTTCACATTATTTGCCGGTGCAGGTGCAGCCTGTGGCGTAGTGGTAGCCATGTGCATCTGCTCTTTATTGCTTTGTGCCATCGCCACACCACCTGCAAGTAATAAAAAGCTTAACGAAAGAAGAATTCTTTTCATAGTATTATCTTTTTCAGTTGATTGTTTATGAATATTACAAATTTAGTACCGAATTGTAAATAATGGTAATTTTATTACTGTTAAAGCTAAGCTAAACGTTTAGACAATCGTATTTTTGAGCCCCAAATGGCCAAATTCCTCATTATTCAAACCGCATTTATTGGCGATGTAGTGTTAGCTACATCTGTAATTGAGAAATTACACCAATACTACCCTGACGCGCAGATAGACTTCCTCCTGCGAAAAGGGAATGAGGTCCTGTTGAAAAACAACTCATTGGTCAGCAATGTTTTAATCTGGGACAAAAAACAGCAAAAACAGAGAAATCTGCTGCGCATGGCCTTAAAAATCCGGAAAGAGAAATACTCACACATTATAAATATCCATCGTTTTGCTACCTCCGGTTTTTTAACTTGGTTTTCTGGTGCTGCTTATAAGGTCGGTTTTGACAAAAATCCCCTTTCGTTTTGCTATACTAAAAAGGTCGCGCACATTATTTCCGAACCTTACACCCTGGCGCCAATACATGAAACTGACCGCAACCAAATGCTCATCAGCGACCTCACTGATGCAAAGGCCGCCAAACCACGCTTGTATCCATCTGCTGCTGATTACAGTAAAATAAAAATCTTACAAGGCACCCCATATATATGCATCGCACCATCTTCCGTATGGTTTACTAAACAATTCCCCGCGGAGAAATGGAGCGCACTTATCAATGCATTACCTGCTAACTATAAAATCTATCTGCTCGGCGGCCCTGGCGATGCGCCAATGGCAGAGAACATAATAAAGAACATTCAGCACACAAATACCGAAAGCCTTTGCGGCAAGCTGGATTTCCTGCAGTCAGCAGCCCTTATGCAGGGCGCTGTTATGAACTATGTAAATGATTCTGCCCCTTTGCATTTCGCCTCAGCTGTTAATGCTCCTGTCACAGCAGTTTATTGCTCTACAGTGCCCGCTTTCGGTTTTGGCCCTTTATCAGACAATAGCAAGGTGATAGAAATCTCCGAACGGCTTTACTGTCGCCCATGCGGCCTACATGGCCATAAGGCTTGCCCTGAAGGCCATTTCAGGTGCGCGCTTGAAATTACAAATGAACAATTATTATGGTGGACTTTGAAAACGAAATAAAAAAGTGTGTAGAAACGCTGGAAGCTGGTGGTACAATACTATATCCTACTGATACGGTATGGGGCATTGGCTGCAATGCACTCGACGAGGCAGCAGTTGACAAAATATTTAACCTGAAGCAACGCCCAAAGGAAAAGAGCCTTATCATTCTATTAGCCGAAGCCCGCGATATATTAAAATATGTGGCAGCGCCCCTACCTGACATTATAGAAACAGTAGAAAATTTCGAGAGGCCTACAACTGTTATATATGACGGCGCCCTCGGCTTCCCTGGAAATGCAGTTTCAGAAGATGGCAGTATTGCTATCCGGGTTACAAAAGACCCTTTCTGCAAGGCATTGATAAAACGCTTCAGAAAGCCGCTTGTATCCACATCAGCCAACATCAGTGGTCAGCCAACACCCGTGTTTTTCGATGCTATAGACAGTCGTATTGTTGAAAATGTTGACTATGTTGTTAAATACCGGCAGGACGATAAAACAGCGACTCAACCCTCCCGCCTGCTGCGCATACTGGATGATGGCAGCTTTCATATTTTAAGACCATAAGATTAATCTTAGCTTTGCCGCAATTATGGACATCTCGTGTACAAAAGAAGAAAGTAATTTATTTGAGCATATATCCAATGTAGCCGCTGAGTTAAAGGTCAGTTGCTACATAATAGGAGGCTTTGTACGCGACAAGCTCCTTAACCGCCCTGACAAAGACATAGACATAGTTTGCACAGGAGATGGCATTGCCTTAGCACATGCCGTAGCTGCCTCATTACTATCAAAGCCGACAGTAAACTTTTTTAAGACCTTCGGCACAGCCCAGTTTAAGTACAGAGATTTTGATGTAGAGTTTGTAGGCGCACGCAAGGAATCTTACCAGAACCATTCCCGCAAGCCGGAGGTAAGCGAAGGCACCATAGAAGACGACCAGAAAAGAAGAGATTATACAGTAAATGCATTGGCTATAAGCCTCAACAAAGCAAACTACGGCAAGCTCATAGACCCATTCAATGGCATTGCCGACTTGAACAATAAAATTCTCCGTACACCGCTCAACCCCGACATTACCTTTTCTGACGATCCGCTGCGCATGATGCGCGGCATACGCTTTGCCACGCAACTGGGCTTTTCACTGGAGAAAGAAACCTATGAAGCAATAAGCAGGAACAGGGAGCGAATAAAAATAGTATCTCAGGAGCGTATCACAGATGAGCTAAACAAAATTATCCTCGCACCGGTCCCCTCTATTGGCTTCGACCTGTTATTTCGCAGCGGCTTGCTAAAAGAATTTTTCCCGCAGCTCACTGATTTAAGCGGGGTAGAAATAATAGAAGGCAAAGGCCATAAAGACAATTTCTATCACACGCTGCAGGTACTGGACAATGTTGCGACACGCAGTGGCGACTTATGGCTAAGATGGGCAGCAATACTGCATGACATAGCCAAGCCAGCCACCAAAAAATTCGAAGAAGGCCATGGCTGGACTTTTCACGGTCACGAAGTAGTAGGCGAGAAAATGACACCGCGCATATTTCGCCAGTTACGCTTACCGCAGAATGAAAAGATGAAGTACGTAGCAAAGTTGGTAGCCCTCCATCTTCGCCCCATAAGTCTCAGTAAAGAAGACATCACCGACTCTGCCATGCGCCGCTTGCTCTTCGATGCAGGTGATGATCTGGAAGATCTCATGATACTTTGCGAAAGTGATGTCACCTCAAAAAACAAATTCAAAGTAAAGCGCTATCTCGAAAATTTCGAGCTGGTAAAGCAACGCCTGAAAATAGTAGAGGAAACCGATCGCATACGCAATTGGCAACCTCCCGTTAGTGGTGAAGAAATAATGCAGCTATTCAATCTGCCGCCATCTCGCGATGTAGGCATTCTCAAAACCTCAGTAAGAGAAGCAATACTCGATGGCATAATACCTAACACCTATGAGGCAGCGCATAAATATTTGTTACAAAAGGCAGCGGAGCTTGGCATAAAGCCCGCATAATTTATTTAAGAACATGAACACACGCCAGCTTTTCCAACAGCATGTAGCCCAAACATCTCCTGCACCTGTAGGTCTTGAAATCGTTGCGGCATCAGGTAATTACCTCTATGATGTTGATAGCAAAAAGTATCTCGACCTCATTGGCGGCATTAGTGTTTGTAACATAGGCCATTGCCACCCCGAAGTTGTAAAGGCAATAAAGTTGCAAGCTGAGCAATACCTGCATGTCATGGTCTTTGGCGAGCTCATCCAAAGCCCCCAGGTAAAATATGCCGAGTTGCTCGCAAAACATTTACCACTTTCTCTTAACTGTGTTTACTTTACTAATTCCGGCACGGAAGCAACCGAAGGCGCCATAAAGCTCGCTCGCAGGGTCACTGGCCGCACAGATATCATTAGCTGCAACAACGCATACCATGGCAATACGCTTGGCTCACTAAGTGTCATGGGTAGTGAATACTGGCGCAATGCATTCAGGCCACTCATGCCCGGCGTTTGGCGTTACGACTATAATTCCAATGAGCTCATTGATGCCATCAACCAACATACCGCCTGCGTAATAATAGAAACGATACAAGGCGAAGCCGGCGTCATAGCACCAGAGCTTTCATGGCTGCAACAACTGAGAAAGAAATGCACAGATACGGGCACACTGCTCATAATGGACGAGATACAATGTGGCTTTGGCCGCACCGGCAAGCTTTGGGGCTTTGAGCATTACGATATTGTTCCGGATATCATTTTGCTTGGCAAGGCATTAGGTGGCGGTATGCCATTAGGCGCCTTTGTGTCCTCTACAGAGTTGATGAGTACGCTCACCAGCAACCCTGTGTTAGGTCATATCACCACATTTGGTGGGCACCCGGTATGTTGTGCCGCAGGCATGGCAGCATTTCATGTCCTGCTCAACGAGCAACTTACAGAAACAGTCACTGCAAAAGAAAAATTATTCCATGCCTTACTTGTACATCCTGCTATAAAGGCAATAAGAAGCAAAGGCTTATTAATTGCAGTAGAATTAGAGAGTGCAGATAAAGTAATGCAGGTCCTAAGTGCCTGCCTTGCAAAAGGCCTCTTCTCCGATTGGTTCCTGTTCGCAGCCAACTGCATTCGCATCGCCCCGCCTCTTACTATATCAGAAGAAGAAATAAAAATAGCCTGCGATATTATACTAAGCTGCTTATAAAAATAAAGGCAGCAAATAATGCTGCCTTTTACTTATATCAAAAGAGAGATACTATTTCAATGTAATGCTGTAAGTGTGACCACCAATGGTTGCCATAGCCAGTCTGTCACAGGTCCCTGTACCGTAGTCTATACTCATAGTGCCGCCGGATGGGCGTGTTACGGTTGCTACGCCTGCTTCTATCCATGGGCAGTCTATAGCCACGCGCAGTGGTGTAGTTATATTTACACTTATTGTTTTTCCAGTACGGCGGATTATAGTAGCGCTACCGGCTATATTGTACACGTCATCTGCACGCAATGTAGTACTGTACCCTTCTATCCATGTTCTGGTGCGGCTGCTTGTCCAGCTTATTATACCTCCACCGCCACTTAGTATCAGGGAGTCATTTACTTCTATATCATAGTAATACTGTCCTATAGAATTAGTCCCCATATTGGTTACAGTTTTCTTGCCTGTCAGTTGGTTTTCATCTACATAATAATTGCTGAATGTTATTGTATGTACGCTGCCGGAATCTTTATATCCCTTGTTATATTCCACAAATATTTTCCCGCGGCGGTAACGGCCATCAGCACAAAGACAATCACTGGTGCCAAAATCTATCGTTAGCAGGTGTGGCGTTACAGTAGTATCTCTTGTCACCGTCGCACAGCTGCCCAGGTCTGGCGGGGTCATACGCAGGTTTGCCGCCCCGGTGGTATAGGCAATGTCCGTAATGTTGTCCACATCATTGTTTTCTCTTTCCAGTTGTGTATGGTCTGCTACAGCGGCGGCATCGTCCGCACTTGCAGTATCAGTGCTGCTATTAGTTCGCTTACAGGCCGTAAACGATATCATGGCTATGGCCATTAGTAGTGTCGTGGTTTTGAGTTGTCGCGTTATGTACATGGTTTCAATTTTTTGTGCTTATATGACCTGTTCATGCAAAAAAGGTTTAATGGATTAAAAAAACTTTATTAACTGATGGTTATCTTAATAATATTAAGACTCAACATGCCATACCAATCTTTTTATAACTACTTTTACGCCAAATTTTTAATAAACATATGCAATTAGCCATAATAGGTACTGGTTATGTAGGCCTGGTAACAGGAACCTGTTTTGCAGAAACAGGCAATAATGTAGTATGTATAGATATTAACGAGGAAAAGATTAAGCAACTAAAAGCAGGCAAATCTCCTATCTACGAACCGGGACTTGATGTGCTGCTGGAACGTAACATAAAGGAAAAAAGGCTTGAATTTACCACCTCCCTTGAGGAAGGTATAAAGAATGCACAGGTTATTTTCCTTGCATTGCCCACCCCTCCTGGCAAAGATGGCTCGGCTGATCTTCAGTTTGTATTAAGCGTTGCAGACCAGTTAAGTACTATTATCACCAGTTACAAAGTGATTGTCAATAAAAGCACGGTACCTGTAGGCACTGCCGAAAAAGTAACCGAAGTAATGGCCCAGAAGCTAAACAGGGATTTGTTCGATGTTGTTTCCAATCCTGAGTTTTTGCGTGAAGGTGTAGCTGTGGAAGATTTCCTGAAGCCTGACCGTGTAGTAATAGGCACTTCTTCCGAAAGAGCTAAAAAGCTTATGGATGAGCTGTATCAGCCATTCGTAAGGCAGGGGAATCCTATTTTCTTTATGGACGAGCGTTCTTCTGAAATGACTAAGTATGCAGCCAATTCTTACCTGGCTATGCGTATCTCTTTCATGAATGAAATGGCCAACCTTTGCGAAAAGGCTGGGGCCAACGTAGATTGGGTACGTGTAGGCATCGGTAGCGACTCCCGCATTGGCAAGCGCTTTTTATTCCCTGGTGTAGGTTATGGTGGCAGCTGTTTCCCTAAAGATGTACAGGCATTGGCACAAACAGCACGTGAAATGGATTACGATTTCCAGTTGGTAAATACCGTGATGAAGGTAAATGACCAGCAAAAATTGATTCTGGGCAGGAAAGTAAAAGAATATTTCGGTTCCGACCTTTCAGGCCGCACATTTGCTCTCTGGGGTCTTGCTTTTAAGCCGGAAACAGATGATATACGCGAAGCTCCGGCCTTATATCTTATCGAAGAGTTATTGGACGCTGGCGCAAAGCTCCGTGTATTCGACCCTGAAGCAATGCCTAATGTAAAAGCGATCTTCGGCGATAGAATAGAATATGGTACAGACCAGTATAATACTATCAGCGATGCAGATGCATTGATTATTGTTACAGAATGGAGCGAATTCCGCAATCCTAACTTTGAACGTATCAATGAATTGCTGAAGCATCCCGCTATATTTGATGGTCGTAATGTTTATACGCTCGAAAAAATGCAGGAACTAGGCTTCTACTACGAAAGTATAGGGCGCAAAGTGATACATGAGCAACTAAGGAATGAAATTGAAATCCCTCAGGTTACTATAGTACGCGAAAGAGGTACGCTTGATTAAAATATTTGCTGATTCATATTAATCACACACAACTAATGGCTAAAAGAATACTGATAACAGGTGCTGCAGGTTTTTTGGGCTCGCATTTATGCGATAGGTTTTTAAAAGAAGGCTATACGGTAGTGGGTATGGACAACCTGCTCACTGGCAACATAAAAAACATTGAACATCTTTTCCCCCTTGCAGAATTTGAGTTCTATCATCATGATATTACCAAATTCGTACACGTACCGGGACATATAGATTACATTCTTCATTTTGCATCTCCTGCCAGTCCTATCGACTATCTGAAGATGCCGATACAAACCTTAAAGGTGGGTGCACTCGGTACGCACAACCTGCTGGGCCTTGCAAAAGCAAAAGGTGCACGCATATTGGTAGCATCTACATCAGAAGTATATGGCGATCCGCTGGTGCATCCGCAGCAGGAAGAATACTGGGGTAATGTAAATCCTATTGGTCCTCGTGGTGTATACGACGAAGCTAAGCGCTTTATGGAAAGCATCACCATGGCTTACCACAATTATCATCAGCTCGAAACAAGGATTATACGCATATTCAATACCTATGGTCCGCGCATGAGGCTCGACGATGGCCGTGCACTGCCTACATTTCTCAGCCAGGCATTACGTGGTGAAGATGTTACTGTATATGGCGATGGTAGTCAGACTCGTTCTTTCTGCTATGTAAGCGATCTGGTAGAAGGTATTTACCGCCTTTTGCTTTCAGACTACCACTTGCCGGTAAACATTGGCAATCCTTCTGAGATCACATTACAACAGTTTGCAGAAGAAGTAATAGCACTTACAGGTTCAAAATCAAAGATCATTTACGAACCCTTACCGCAGGACGATCCTAAGCAACGCCAGCCGGATATCACAAAAGCCAGGAACATTCTCGGCTGGGAACCGAAGGTTGACCGTAGCGAGGGTTTAAAATATACGCTCGATTATTTCAAAAAACATATTTAGTAGAAAAAGACCTGCTGCACAGCAGGTCTTTTTTTGCAGTTTGCTGATTCATAATGGTATAACATTGCCAGGCCTTAAAATTTCTTATGGCACTATTTTATTTAATTATGAACATGCTTTACATTTTTGGCCTTTGCCTTCAGTAGTATAACTTTGAGCATTATTAAAACCAAAACTTTTTTAGACTATGGTACATTCACTTCCCGCATTGCCTTATTCATTCGATGCACTGGAACCTCATATAGACGCCCAGACTATGCAGATACACCACGACAAGCACCACCAGGCGTATGTTGATAATCTGAATAAAGCACTTGCAGGCACTAACGGAGAGGGCAAAACATTAGAAGAGCTGATGGCTAATATTTCTTCTTACCCTGTTGCTGTTCGCAACAATGGCGGTGGGCATTATAATCATACTTTATTCTGGACAGTATTAGGTCCTAATGCAGGCGGCCAGCCAACAGGCGACCTGGCTAAAGCTATAAATGACGCTTTCGGTTCTTATGATGCCTTAAAAGAAAAAATGAGCACTGCAGGCGCTACGCGCTTTGGTAGCGGCTGGGCATGGCTTATTGTAAAAGATGGCAAGCTCGAAGTTACTTCTACTCCTAATCAGGACAATCCGCTTATGGACATTGCAGAAGTAAAAGGACATCCTATTTTAGGCATAGACGTATGGGAACATGCCTACTACCTTAAATATCAGAATCGTCGTCCTGAATACCTGACCAACATCTGGAATGTTATTAACTGGAATGAAGTTGAAAAACGCTACAAAGCAGCGCTGTAACACACACATCGCAAAACAAAACATAAAAAGATAATGGGGCTTCAAAGCCCCATTATCTTTTATAATAAATCATAACCCGAAATCACATTAGGGCATTCCATTAATCCTATAATCCAAGCTCCCAAAGCCATCGGAGTCAATTAGTCCGGCAGAGCAGTAGCACTGTCGCCCCATAGCAGCACCAACCGGAAAGAAGGAAGCTTTTTTTCCGGCGGCTTTCTTTTGCATACTTTTCTTTGCCGCCAAAGAAAAGTATGAACACGCGTTGTACAAACAACAGGGCACTCACAAAACAAAAAAAGTATGAACACGCATTGTGCAAACAACACAACAGCTACAAAACGAAAAGCAAAAAGAAATACAACCACTCACAGAACAATAAAAAAACAAAAGCCATCGGAGTTAATTAGCCCGGCAGAGCAGTAGCACTGTCGCCCCATAGCAGC
>Ga0070665_100003562_pt1 | contig 16516 bp, 15 predicted proteins | sample KBSS13metaG_FD_65862 | JGI IMG/M metagenome (GOLD analysis project Ga0070665, IMG submission 65862) | Switchgrass rhizosphere microbial communities from Kellogg Biological Station, Michigan, USA - KBS S1-3 metaG | ecosystem: Host-associated > Plants > Roots > Rhizosphere > Soil ... | reverse complement strand
CAGATGCTGCGCCACTTCATCCAGAAGGTGCACCAGTACCGGTTCGCGCATCCGCGCGTCGTCGTGTGCGTGCCCTCGGGCGTGACCGGGGTCGAGAAACGCGCCGTCGAGGAGGCGACCCTCTCGGCGGGAGCCCGCCAGGCCTATCTGATCGAGGAGCCGATGGCCGCCGCGATCGGCGCCGGCCTGCCGGTCGCCGAGCCGACCGGGAACATGATCGTGGACATCGGCGGCGGCACGAGCGAGGTTGCCGTCATCTCTCTCGGTGGGATCGTCGTCTCCCAGTCGATGCGCGTCGGCGGCGACGAGATGGACGAGGCGATCGTCAACCACATCAAGAAGGAGTACAAGCTGCTGGTCGGCCAGCAGACGGCCGAGGAGATCAAGCTCGAGATCGGATCGGCGTACCGCTTGAGGGAGGAGCTGCAGGCCGAGGTACGCGGCCGCGACATGATGACGGGACTCCCGAAGACGGTGGTCATCTCGTCCGAGGAGATCCGACGCGCGCTCGACGAGCCCGTCTCGCTCATCATCGACGCCATGAAGTCGACGCTCGACAAGACGCCGCCCGAGCTCGCCGCGGACATCATGGATCGCGGCATCGTGCTCGCGGGCGGGGGCGCGCTCCTGCAGGGCCTGGACGAGCGCGTCCGTCACGAGACGCAGATCCCGGTGCACCTCGCCGAGAGCCCGCTGACGTGCGTCGCGGTCGGGTCCGGGCGCAGCCTCGAGGAGTTCGAGGTCATCCACCGCACGAGCCGCGCCCGGGCAGCACGCCGCAACGGGCTTCTGCGCGCCTAGCACACGCTTCGTTGCGTGCCGGTGGTGCCGGGCGCGGGTGATGAAATCCCGCTGGAGACCTGGCTACACTGGCTCGCCATGTCCCGGCAGCGCGGCGCGCGATCGGCGGCGCTGGGCCTGACAGTCCGGCGTGTCCCTACGACCATTCCCTCCCGCAACGCGGGACAGCTTCGTCGTCGGCTCGTCGTGGGGCTCCTCGTCCTCGCGTCGCTCGTCCTCATCTCCATCTCCTTCCGGTCTGGTGAGACCGGGCCGTTGAGTGGAGTCGAATCGGCAGGCGCAACTGCGCTGCGGCCGTTCGCCGTCGGGCTCGAGCGCGTCGCGCAGCCGTTCCGCGACGGGTACAGCTGGGCCGACGGTTTGCTGACTGCGCAGTCCGAGGCCGAGCGTCTACGCGAGGAGAATCGCGAGCTCCTCCAGCGTGCGATCCAGAGCGAGTTCGCGCTGCAGGAGAACACGTACCTGCGCGCGCAGCTCAACTACATCGACAGCCCACGCTTCCCTGCGGACTTCAATCCCGTCGTCGCAGAGGTGACGGGTCGTCCCGCAGGGGCCTTCACGCAGGCGATCGTCATCGCGGCCGGGTCGAGCGACGGGGTGCGCCTCAACGACCCCGTCGTCACCGCGGACGGGCTCGTCGGAGTCGTCACGCGCGTGACGCCGAGTCTCGCGCGCGTCCAGCTCCTCACCGACGAGTCCGCCGCCGCGTCGGCCACCGACCTGCGCACGGATGCGACGGGCATCGTGCGCCACGCGCGCGGGACGCGTGAGACGCTCGTCCTCGACCGCGTTCGCAAGGAGGACGTCGTGCGGGTGAAGGACGAGGTCGTCACCGCCGGCTGGCGAGCCGGCGCGCTCAGCTCCCTCTTCCCGAAGGGCATCCCGATCGGCAAGGTCACGAGCGTCGGTCAGACCGACACGGACCTCTTCCAGCAGGTGCAGGTCGACCCGTACGTGGACTTCGGCGCACTCGACTCCGTGATCGTCCTCGTGCCCACCGACCGCCGATGACCGCCACGATCTGGCTCCGGGCGCTCGCCGTCGCGTTCGTCGCCGCGATGCTGCAGGTCGTCATCGTGTCCTCGATCGTGGTTGGCGGCGGGGCGCCGGACATCCTGCTCGTGACCGTCGTCGCACTGGGGCTCCTGCGCGGCGCGATCCCCGGCGCGGTACTCGGGTTCGTCGGGGGGCTCGTCGTCGACGTCTCGACACTCGGGACGCTGGGAGTCACCTCTCTCGTCCTCACGCTCGCGGGCTTCTGGGCGGGTCGGTACGGCGAGACGACACGTCGCGCTCGTCGCCTCGCGCCGCTCCTCGCGGTCGGCAGCATCACCCTTCTCGCGGGCGTCTTCGGGTTCATCCTCCACTACCTCCTCGACGAGGACGTGGTGGCGCGTCATGCGCTCGTCACGGCGCTCGCCCCGGCGTTCGTCATGAACCTCATCCTGGCGCTTCCTGTTCACCGGCTCGTGCGCCGTGTCGTGGGCGAGGAGCTACGGGCAGAGCCCTCGGCCGAGGTCGAGGTCCTGGTCTGACGATGACCACGGGGCCGTACCAGGAGCAGCGCGCGCCGTCCGGGCGCTTCCTGCCGCCGGATCCTCGCGTCCGCGAGCCGCACCGGCTGACGCCGCAACTCGCGCTTCGTGTGGCGATTCTCGGCGCTTTCGCGCTTCTCGTGTTCGTCGTCCTCTTCTTCCGTCTGTGGTCGCTGCAGGTGCTCTCGGGCGACGAGTATCTGAACGCGGCCCAGTCGAACCAGCTCCGGCTCATCCGCGTCGAGGCTCCGCGTGGCCCGATCCTCGACCGTCGCGGGCGGGTCGTCGTCTCGAACGTCGCGGGAACGGCCGTCGAGCTCTGGGTCGGCGACATGCCGAAGGAAGGCCGCTACGAGCTCGTTCAGCGGCTCTCCGGCGTCCTCGACGTCAAGCCGCGCAAGCTCGCGCGCGAGGTCGACTCGCGGCGGCTCGACCCGTTGACCCCGATCGTCGTCAAGACCGCAGTCGGCGAGGAGCAGGTCGACTACCTCTACGAGCACCAGGCTGAGTTTCCCGGTGTGCGGATCGTTCAGATCTACCTCCGCGGATACCCGTACTCGTCGCTCGCGGCGCAGATCCTCGGGTACACGGGCGAGATCTCGCCGTCCGAGCTCAAGCGGCTCCGCAAGACCTATCGCGCCGGCGACCGGATCGGCAAAGCCGGGATCGAGGCGGCATACGACTCGTACCTGCGCGGCCGCCCCGGCCTCGGCCAGATCCGCGTCGACTCGCTCGGGCGCCAGGTGAGTCCATACGTCCCGAGGCAGGAGTCGACACCGGGCTACGCCCTGCGCCTCACGCTCGACATGAGGCTTCAACGCTCTGCCGAGCAGGCGCTGCAGTACGGGATCGACCTCGCACATCAGAACGACCAGTGGGCTGCCAACGGCGGCGCGATCGTCGCGCTCGACCCGCGTGACGGAGCGGTCCTCGCGATGGCGTCGGCGCCGACGTTCAAGCCGTCCGTCTTCGTGGGCCGGACCGATCCCAAGAAGCTCGACGCGCTCTATTCCGATCCCGGCAATCCGCTCTTCAACCGTGCGACCGCCGGTCTCTACCCACCGGGCTCGATCTGGAAGCCGGTCACGGCTCTCGCAGGCATGCAGGAGCACGTTTTCTCGGCCTACGACTCGATCCAGTGCACACCGTCGGCGACCTACGGCCTCGACAAGCAGAAGTTCCGGAACTGGAACCCGTACGTGAACCGCCCGATGACACTGCCGGAGGCGCTCGCAGAGTCCTGCGACACGTACTTCTACGAGATCGGCAACCGCTTCTACGAAGGCGGGGCGGAGAGCCGCGTTCGCATGCAGCAGTGGGCGCACAAGTTCGGCTTCGGCCAGCCGACGGGGCTCGACATCGGTCAGGAGGCCGACGGTCTCGTCCCGACGCCCGAGTGGCGCAAGCGGACGTTCAAGAGCGATTGGGATCGGGCGTGGAACCCCGGCGACTCGATCCAGCTGGCCATCGGGCAGAAGGACCTGCTCGTGACACCGCTGCAGATGGCGGCGTTCTACGCGATGCTCGCGAACGGCGGGAATCTCGTGAAGCCGTACCTCGTCTCCGACGTCGAGCAGGCCGGTGGGAAGGGCTCGCCGCGCGTCGTGCTCCGCCGGTTCGCGGCTGCCCCGCCGCGCTCCGCCGGGGTCGATCCCGAGGCGCTGCGCGCGGTGCAGGACGGGCTGTACGCCGCGACACACTCGGCGAACGGCACGTCCTCCGGCGTGTTCGGGAACTTCGCGGTGCCGATCTCGGGGAAGACGGGTACGGCCGAGAAGGTCGTCCAGCTGCCCGGCTATCCCGCCGGCCACCTCGAGGACCAGTCGTGGTGGTGTGGCTGGGGCCCGTCGGAGTCGGCGCGCCTCGTGGTCTGTGCGCTCATCGAGAACGGCGGGCACGGCTCGAGCGCCGCCGCACCCGCAGCGTTGAAGGTGTTCGAGCGGTTCTTCAACGTCGATGCACCCCAGGCGACCCTGGTGGACACGGACTGATGATCGAGGTCTCCCAGCGCACGCGCGTCCGTCCGGCCTCCGGGCGCACGGAGCCCGCGGTCGTCGTGTTCCTCAAGAGCCTCGACTGGATCCTCATGCTCGCGGCCGCGGGCCTCGTCGGTTACGGCCTCTGGGTCGTCTCGGGCATCACTCGGTTCGACGTGCCCGGCGAGGAGAACTACTTCGTGATTCGACAGGGGATCGCGGCGGCGATGGGCGTCGTCGGGCTCGTGTCGATGGCGGTCATCCCAGTCGACCTCTGGCGCCGCTACTGGAAGCTCGTCTACGGAGCGACGCTCGGGTTGATGATCGTCGTCTTCGTCGCCGCCGAGGCTGTCCGCGGCTCGAAGCGCTGGCTCGATCTCGGCGTCATCCAGTTCCAGCCGTCGGAACTCGGGAAGGTGCTGTTCGTCCTCGCGATCGCCGGATATGCCGTCGACCGCGTCGGGCCGGTTGCGCGCTGGAAGACGATCTTCATCGTCCTCGCGCTCGGCGGCGCACCGATCCTGCTCGTCTTCATGCAGCCCGACCTCGGCACGGCGCTCGTCTACTCGGCGGCGCTGTTCGCCGTCCTCTTCTTCGTCGGGCTCCGCTGGCGCCAGCTCCTGACGCTGTTCGCCGTCGGTGCGGTGGTGGTCGCGGGCGTGCTGTGGTGGCTCCCGGCGGCCGGCGTTCAGGTTCTGAAGCCGTATCAGGCCGCACGGCTCACGCTGAACCCCGGCGCGGATCCGAGCGGCATCACCTACAACCTCAGCCAGTCGATCACCGCAGTCGGCTCGGGCGGGCTGACCGGTCGCGGCGTCATCGATGCGAGCCAGACGCGCCTCGACTACCTGCCGGAGCACGCGACCGACTTCGCCTTCGCCTCGCTGGCCGAGCAGCGCGGCTTTGTCGGGTGCGCGATCCTGCTCCTTCTCTACCTCCTCGTCGTGTGGCGCGGGCTGCGGGTAATCACCGGTGCCTCGGACCTGTACGGCGTCGTCGTCGCGGGAGGCCTCGTCGTCGCGTTCCTCTTCCAGGTCTTCGTCAACGTCGGGATGACGATGGGGGTTGCGCCTGTGACCGGAATCCCCCTTCCGTTCGTGACCGTCGGCGGCTCGTCGATGGTGGCGAACCTCGTGCTCATCGGCGTGCTGCAGAGCATCCATGCCCGTGGTGAGCTCGGTCGGGCGGGGCCATCGTGACCGCCGCCGGAGTACGGGCGCTCGTCGGCGAGGCTCGTCGTCTCGTCTTCGCCGTCCGCGACGAGATCGATCTGCCTCATGTCGGCCCGATCGTGGTCAGCGGGATGCTGGCCGAGCAGCTCGCGAAGGAGCTCGGCGCCGGAGCCGCGCCCGGGGCCGTCGTCGTTGCCGGCGCCGTACCGCACGGGCGCCCTGAAGCTCACGTGAGGATCGTGGCGGGCGATCCGAGCCCCGAGGACGAGGCGCTCGTCGCCGAAGCCGCCCGGGAAGGGGTCGAGGTCGTCATCGTCCAGCTCTGGCCGCAGGCGGACTGGACGCGACCGTTCGTCCTCTCGCCCTTCGTCGTCGAGTGTCGTGCGGGCGAGGGCTTTCCCGTCGGGGAGATCGCGGATCGGATCGTCGAGGCGACGGAGAGCGCGAGCGCGCTCGCGGCCCGCGTCCCGGTCCTCGCGGAGGCGCTGCGGTCCGCGCTTCTGACCCAGGCGGTCCTCCGCTCGGCTCTCATCGGCCTCGCCGGGTCGCGTCTCGGTAGGTCGCGGCCGCTCCTGGTCCTCGAGCAAGCCCGACTCATCGCGCAACTTCGGGGCATCTCCTCCGGATCCGCCGTGTCGGACGAGCTCCCGGTCGTCGCCGGCGGCGCCGCCACGGTGCTCGCGGCGGGATTCGCACTGCGCGACGCGGCACGCAGAGCTGGTGCCGTTCTTCCCGCGCCGCTGGTCAACGCCGCGGTTGCGGCAGCGGGGACGTGGGCGGTCGGAAAGGCCTTTCGCAGCCTGGAGCCGCGGCTCCCCTCGTCGTAGCGCCTCCCATACCCAACGTCGTCCGGACCGGGACCTAGGATGCGCCGCAGCGTATGGGAGGGATACCGATGCCGAGCACGGAGCTGGCCGAAGAGCTGTTGCAGCTCGAGGAAGCCGACGCGTGGTTCGAGTACCTCGAGTCCACCCGCGGTCAATCGGAGACGCGCTACGCCGAGCTCGAGCCCTGGGCGTGGGCGCGCCTCTCCCAGCGCCTTCGAGCGGTGCGTGCGCGCCGTGCGCGGCTCCGTCCCGCGGCGGCCTGATCGCCACCGCGCAGGAGCGAAGGAGGGGAGGGCTGGTAGCCTGTCCTCAGGTCATGTCGACCACTGTCTTTCATCCACGCAGCGCGAGGCCCGACCGGCTGACGGCCGTCGGGAGCCCGCGCGCGATCGAACGAGGAGAACGAACCCTTGGCCCTACGTTGGTTTCGCTTTGGCAAGCAGCAGGACGATCCGGCGGCGGACGAACCCGCTGCCACGGAGGTAGCACCTCCGCCTGAGGCGCCAGCGCACGAGCTGGACGCGCCGGAGGCGGAAATCGAACCAGAGGCGCCGGCGGACGGATCGCCGGCAGGCCCGAAGAAGAGGCGTCGCCGCGGAAGTCGCGGTGGACGCGGGCGGAAGAAGCCGGCTCCCGGCGCAGAGGCAGCCGCAGCGGACGGCGACCAGCCGGACCAGCCGGAAAAACCGGAAAAACCGCCTGCGCGTCCCGCGCGCGCGAAGCAGCCTGCGAAGGCGGATGGGAAGCAGGATCGTCGGCAGTCGCGGAGCAGTGGCCGCCGGCGCACGCCCACGAAGCGCGCGCCGCTCCCGGCCGCGAAGCGCGAGCTCGTCATCTCGGTCGACGTCGGCGAGCAGCGGGTTGCGATTCTCGAGGACGACCGCGTCGCAGAGGTCTATCTCGAGCGCCCGGAAAGGCGCTCGATCGCCGGGAACATCTACCTCGGCGTCGTCGACAACGTGCTTCCGGGCATGGAGGCGGCGTTCGTCGAGATCGGGCTCGAGAAGAACGGCTTTCTGTACGTGGACGAGATCGTCGGACCGGAGCTCGAGGGCCGGAAGGGCGCGCGCAAGATTCAGGACCTGATCAAGCGTGGCCAGACGATCATGGTGCAGGCCGTCAAGGATCCGATGAAGTCGAAGGGTGCGCGGCTGACGACCGAGATCTCGCTCCCCGGCCGCTTCCTCGTGTACGTCCCGAACGGCGAGGGCTCGGGAGTGTCGCGCCGGCTCGAGGACGCCGAGCGCACGCGGCTCAAGGACATCGTCAAGAACCTCGACCCGAAGGGCGGCGGGATCATCGTGCGGACGGCCGCCGAGGGCGCGTCGGCGGAGGACATCGAGCGCGACCTGGTGTTCCTCCAGCGCCTGTGGAAGACGATCCAGACGAAGGCGAAGTCCGCGACGGCTCCGACGCTCGTGTACGAGGAGGCGGAGCTGCCTTTGCGCATCGTGCGCGACCTGTTCGCCGGCGACTTCGTGGGCGCGCAGATCGACGACGACCGGACGCACCGGCGGATCGTCAGCTATCTGAAGAAGACCTCGCCGCACATGGTCGAGCGTGTCCACCGCTATCGGGAGAAGGCGCCGCTGTTCGAGGCCTCCGGCGTCGATGCGGAGATCCGCTCGACGCTCGACCGCCGTGTCGACCTGCCGTCCGGCGGCTACCTCGTATTCGACTACGCGGAGGCATTCACCGTCATCGACGTGAACACCGGTCGGTTCGTCGGCTCGCGTGGCAAGAGCGCTCAGGGTCGGCTCGAGGACACGATCGTCAAGAACAATCTCGAGGCCGTGAACGAGGTCGTCCGACAGCTGCGGCTGCGCGACATCGGCGGGATCATCGTCATTGACTTCATCGACATGTCGAACCCCAAGAACCGCGAAACCGTCGAGGAGGCGCTGCGGTCTGAGCTCGAGCGCGATCGGACGAAGACGTACGTCGTCGAGATCTCACCCCTCGGTCTGGTCGAGATGACCCGCCAGAACGTCACCGACGGCCCGCGAGAGATCCTCACGAACCGCTGCCCCGTCTGCTCGGGCGACGGCATCGTCGTGTCGGACGCAACGCATGCCCTCGAGATCGAGCGCAGGCTTCGCGCGATCGCGAAGGGCTCGCGCGTCCAGGCATTCGAGGTCGCGGTGCATCCCCGTGTCCTGGCATTGCTCGCCGGCGCCGGAGGCACGCGGCTCGAGGAGCTCGAGGCAGCGGCGCGCCGCAGGTTCTTCCTCGTCCCGGCAGCCGCGAACGGCCATGTCCATCTCGATCACTTCGACGTCGTGCGCCAGGGGAAGCTCGACACGGTGCGGCCGGAGACGCCGGTCGCCGACGGCGAAGAGGTCGAGCTGAAGCTCGTCGAGGTAGGTCTCCACGACCCCACGACGGGCGTCGGCAAGCTCGACGGCGACTACGAGGTCGTCGTTGCCGGTGCGTCGAAGCTCATCGGCAAGAAGGTGAAGGTGGCGGTGGGCCGAGCGCTGGCCGGGACCGCGTTCGCGACGCTCGCCGACGGGCAGGTCGTCGCGGCGTCGCCGATCACGTTCGAGGCGGAGGCGGAGAAGCCCATGCGCGCCTCGCGCAGCAAGAAGGAGGCCGTAGAGCCCGCCGTCGCGGAGGCGGCGCAGCCGGACGACGCGGAAGCCGAAGTGACGGAAGATGTCGCGGAGGCCGTCGCCGAGGACAGCGCCGAGCCCGGCGCGGACGGGCAGCCGAAGAAGAAGCGCACGCGTCGCGGCACGCGCGGCGGACGCGGCCGCAAGAAGCCGGAGGCTGCAGCCGCGGATGGCGCTGTCGCCGCCGATGGGCCGGACAACGGACGTCCCACGGGCCCGCGCATCCACGTCCCACCGCCCGATCTCGAGGCGACAGCCGACGTCGAGGAGCCGGAGGGAGCCGTCGATGCGACCGCTGCCGAGATCGACGCGGCTGAAGCGACCGCGGTGGAGAGCGACGCCCCGCCGAAGAAGAAGCGTTCCCGCCGCGGCTCGCGCGGCGGGCGCAAGCGCAAGAAGCCTGCGGCGAACGGAGGCGAGGTGACGGCGGGTTCCGAGGACCCCGAGACTCCCGAGCCGCAAGGCGACGACGGAGCGGCCGAGTACGTCCCCATGTCCGAGTGGATCGAGGACTTCGACGCCTCGAAGCCGGCGTAGTCCGCTATCATGCGCGGGCTTTCGCGGGCCTCCAGGCCCGCGTCCACCTTCAGAGACATGACCTACGCGATCATCAAGGTTGCCGGAAAGCAGTACCGCGTCCGCGAGGGCGAGCGCCTGCTCGTCGACCGGCTGCACGAGGACGAGGGTGCCACCTTCGCTCCGACCGTCCTCCTCGTCGGGGGTGACGGCGGGCCGCAACTCGAGCCGTCGGACGGCGTCGTGCGCGCCAAGGTGCTCGGCCAGACGAAAGGGCCGAAGATCCGCATCGGTAAGTACAAGAAGCGCACCGGCTACAAGCGCCACACGGGATTCCGCGCGTCGCTCACGCAGATCGAGATCGAGTCGATCGGTGGAGCGAAGAGCTCGCGTGCGGCCGCGAAGCCGAAAGCCGAGCAGGCCGCGAAAGCCGAGCCGGCCACGAAGGCGGAGCCGGCCACCGCGGAGACAGAAGAGCGCGTGAAGGGCATGCCTTCGGGGTACGAGGACCTGACGGTCGCGGAGATCAAGCAGGCGTCGTCCGGTTGGAACCGCCCGATGCTGGAGGCAGCGCTCGAGTACGAGCAGGCGCATGCTCAGCGCAAGGGAGCGATCGCGGCACTCGAGTCGGCACTTGCCGACAAGGATGGTGATTCCTAGTGGCGCACAAGAAGGGTCTCGGCTCCTCCCGCAACGGGCGCGACTCGGAAGCGAAACGACTCGGCGTCAAGGTTTTCGCAGGTCAGCCGGTCAAGACGGGGATGATCATCGTCCGCCAGCGCGGCACGAAGTTTCGCCCAGGCCCCGGCGCGGGACTCGGCCGCGACGACACGATCTTCGCGCTCCGTGACGGCACCGTCGAATTCCGTCGCTCCGGGGACAAGCGCTTCATCTCGGTCGCCGCGGCGGAGTAGCGCTGCTCGGCTCGGCCGGGTCATGTTTCACGACCGCGCGCAGGTTCACGTCCAGGCAGGCCGAGGCGGCGACGGCGGCCTGAGCTTCCGCCGCGAGAAGTACGTGCCGAAGGGCGGACCCGACGGTGGTGACGGCGGACGCGGGGGAGATGTCGTGGTCTCCGTCGATCCGAGCCTCCGGGACCTCTCGGCATTCAGGCGCATCAGCTGGGTCAAGGCCGAGCGAGGCGGGAACGGCCGAGGCACGAAGAAGCACGGGGCCGACGGCGACGACGCCGAGCTTCGCGTTCCGGTCGGCACGCAGCTCGTCGACGCGGAGGGCCGGCTCGTCGCCGATCTCACGACGGAGGGCGGGCGTGTCGTCGTCGCGCACGGCGGCCAGGGCGGCCGTGGGAATGCCCGCTTCGCCACGCCGACCCGCCAGACGCCTCGCTTCGCGGAGACCGGACTTCCGGGCGACGAGCGCGATCTCGAGCTTCGGCTGAAGCTCGTCGTCGACGCGGCGCTCGCCGGCCTCCCGAACGCGGGCAAGTCCTCGCTTCTCCGTCGTATCTCGAACGCGAAGCCGAAGGTCGCCGACTATCCCTTCACGACGCTCGAGCCCGTCCTCGGAGTCGTCGACGGGCCTGAGGAGCGACAGCTCACGGTCGCCGACGTCCCGGGCCTCATCGAGGGCGCGGCCGAGGGCGCGGGCCTCGGGCACCAGTTCCTCGCCCACCTCGAGCGCGCACGTCTCCTCGTCCACGTGCTCGATGCGTCGGAGCCGGATCTCGAAAGCCGATTCCGCACCATCGACCGTGAGCTCGCCGAGTACGGCGCAGGGCTCGACGCGCGGCCACAGGTCGTGGTGCTCAACAAGATCGACCTCCTCGCGGAGCTTCCCGACTTCACCGTTCTCGACGAGCGCATTGTCCGAGTGGTCGCGACCTCGTGCGCCACCGGGGTCGGGATCGACGACCTGAAGCTCGCGCTGTTCGAGCTCTGCCCGGCCGCGGAGCGGGTGACGAGCGACGACGAGCTCCCCGACTTCCTCGACTACACACCGCGCGCACGACGCGGTCCCCGCTTCCGGATCCTTCGCACCGACCGCGGCTATCGGGTCGTCGGGACACCGCCTCCCGCCGGGGAGCTCGAGGAGGCGCTGCGTGCGCTCGGCATCAAGCGTGGGACGCATGTCGAGGTGGGCGAGGAGGATCTCGAGTGGCAGTAGCCGGGATCCTGGGAGGCATCTTCGATCCGCCGCACAACGGGCACGTCGCTCTGGCCCGAGCGGCCATTCGCGAGCTGCCTCTCGACGAGCTCCTCGTGCTCGTCGTCGCGGATCCCGGCCACAAGCGGGCCACGACGACCGCCGAGATCCGGCTCGAGCTTGCGCGACTCGCCTTCGCCGACGTCCCGGAGGCGCGCGTGGGGCTCGATCGGCACGCGCGTACCGTCGATTCGCTCGAGGAGCGGCAGCTGGCGAGGAATACGTACTTCATCCTCGGTGCCGACGAGCTCGCCGGCTTCGAGAGCTGGAAGTCGCCGCAGCGCGTCCTCGAGCTCGTGAGACTCGCCGTCGCCATGCGTCCCGGCGTGGCGCGCGACGCGGTCCAGGCGGTCCGAGAGCGGCTCGGTGTGCCCGAGCGCATCGTCGAGTTCGAGCTCGAGCCGATGGCGATCTCCTCGTCGGAGATCCGCGCTCGCGTGCGTGAAGGGCAGACGATCGCCGACCTCGTCCCGGCGCCGATCGCCGAGGCGATCACGCGACTCGGGCTCTACGGGCGGCCCGAGTAGACTGGGATGAGCCCTGACGAGGACGCGAGAGAGACCGACCTGACACCACTCGAGCAAGCACGGCGCACGGCAGCTCTCTGCCAGGAGAAGCTGGCGACGGACGTCACGATTCTCGACATGCGTGGTGTCTGCGACTTCACCGACTTCTTCGTGATCGCGACCGGCCGCAACGCGCGGCAGACGAAGGCGATCTACGACGAGGTTTCCGGCGTCCTGAAACGCGAGCACGACCTGCTGCCCCGTGCCTCTGCAGGTGCAGCCGAGGCGACGTGGATCGTCGCCGACTACCTCGACGTCGTCCTCCACCTCTTCACACCCGAAACGCGTGGGTTCTACCGTCTCGAGGAGCTGTGGAGCGACGTGCCCTCGATCGAACTCGAGGTGGCGACCGCCTAGTCCGAGTGGGCGTCGTCGACCGGGAGATCGAGCGCTGCTGCTCCGGTCAGAGTCGGAGCGAGCGGCCGCCGCGGCTCGCGTACTCCGACGCCGCCGTCGAGCTCGTTCCAACCCCCGCCTGAGCCGCCGCCTCCGGCGAAGAGCGCTCGGACGAACCGTGAGATCCGACGCCGAAGCCGTCGCACCCGACCAGGGTAGCGGGCGCAGCGCCGGTAGACTGGTGGCGCTCCTGGGGCCATAGCTCAGCTGGGAGAGCGCCACGCTGGCAGCGTGGAGGTCGCCGGTTCGAGCCCGGCTGGCTCCATCGAACGGATCGCCGATGGCCGCGATCGGTTGTCGACCGGCGACCCGTCCATTCGTCGTACGGACGACAGGTGGAGCGAGGCTCCGCATACCGATGAAAGGAGATGGCATGGCAGGCCAGATGGTCCACTTCGAGATCCCTGCAGGCGACACCGCCCAGGCGAAGGAGTTCTGGGGCGGCCTCTTCGGCTGGGAGTTCCAGGAGTACCCCGGGTCGCCGACCGAGTACCACATGACGCGCTTCTCCGAGAACACCGGTGGCGCGATCTACGGCGAGGACACGGATGCCCGCGGCACGCGGACGTACTTCGACGTCGAGGACATCAACGCCGGCGCCGCACGGGTCGCGGAGCTCGGTGGCGAGTCAGGGGACGCGATCCCCGTGCCCACGATGGGCTGGTTCGCGATCTGCAAGGACAACCAGGGGAACGAGTTCGGCCTCTGGCAGACGGATCCGAACGCGCCCGGCGCGTAGGACCGACGAGAGGGGGGCGGCGCGCGTCAGCGCCGCCCCGGCCGTCCCGCGCAGCGCTGCTAGAACCCTGGGTGACACCGACGAAAGGGACGGCCATGCCCTTCTACCAGCGGCGCGGGGAGCTTCCGCGCAAGCGCCACATCGTCTTCCGCGAGAACGGGCGGCTCCTGACCGAGGAGGTCATGGGCCTCGAGGGCTTCACCGGGAACGAGTCCATCCTGTACCACCTCGAATCGCCGTGCCGCATCAAGGAGCTTGGAGCCTTCACGCCGATCGAGCGCGAGGAGTGGATCCCCGAGACGCACGCGCATCGGCTGCAGAACACCTACGACGTCCCTCCGATGGGCGACGAGATCTCGGGCCGACGGCTACTCATGTGGAACGCGGACGTGGAGATCTCGTTCTGCCGACCCGACACGGGCATGGAGTACTTCTTCCGCAACGGCGAGGGCGACGAGGTCGTCTTCGTCCACGAGGGGAAAGGCACGCTCGAGACCATCTTCGGCGACGTTCCCTACAAGGACGGCGACTACCTGGTCATCCCCCGCGGGACAACCTATCGCTTCGTGCCCGACGGGCCTCAGCGGTACCTCGTCTTCGAGACCCCCGGGCTCATCGAGATCCCTCGTCGCTACCGCAACCAGTACGGGCAGATCCTCGAGGGCGCGCCGTACTACCACCGCGACATCCATGCTCCGACCGATCTCCACACGCGCCGCGAGCGTGGGGACTTCCTGGTGAAGGTCCGGGTCCGGGGCGGCTATCAGGACTACGTCCTCGACTACCACCCGTTCGACGTCGTCGGCTGGGACGGCTTCCTCTACCCGTGGACGTTCTCCATTCACGACTTCGAGCCGATCACGGGGCGGATCCACCAGCCGCCCCCGTCGCACCAGACGTTCCAGGGTCAGAACTTCGTGATCTGCTCGTTCTGTCCGCGGAAGCTCGACTTCGATCCGGAGGCGGTGCCGATCCCGTACCACCACTCGAATCTCCAGTCGGAGGAGATGATCTATTACGTCTCCGGAAACTTCGGCTCGCGCAAGGGGATCTCGGTCGGCTCGATCACGCTGCATCCCTCGGGCCTCCCGCACGGTCCGCAGCCCGGCCTCGCCGAGAAGGCTCTCGGCGTGACGGAGACGACCGAGCTCGCGGTCATGTGCGACACCTTCCGGCCGCTCCGGCTGACGACGTTCGCCCGCGACCTCGACGACGGGCGCTATGCGTACTCCTGGTACGAGCCACCCGCCGACGAGCCGAGCCTTGCCGGCGTGACGAGCCACCTCTAGTGGAAGCTGATCGCTTCCTCGAGGAGCTCCCCAGGCTGTTCGAGGACTATCCTCGCTCCGAGCATCCGCGCGACCGCCGCTTCCAGGCGGTCGCAGAGGACGTCGAGAACCTCGCGCGCGAGAACAACCTCGCGCTGATCAACCTCGCGGCAAGTTGCCTCGAGGAGGGGGAGGCGTATGTCGAGATCGGCGTGTACCACGGCGCCAGCCTCGTTTCCGCGATGCTCGGCAACGAAGGCAAGCGCTTCGTCGGCGTCGACAGCTTCGGCTTTCGCGACGCCTCGCTGGAGAAGGTCGAGGCGAATCTCGCCCGGTACGGCCTCGAGGTGCCGGAGATCGTCGTCGGGGATGCCTTCGAGCTGGTGCCTTCGGGCGCGCTGGGTGAAACGAGGGTCGGCGTCTGGTACTACGACGCGGCGCACTCGTTCGAGGCGCAGGTGCAGGGCCTGCGCATCGCAGAGCCGTTGCTCGTCCCCGGGGCGCTCGTCATCGTCGACGACACCGACTGGGAGGACGTCGAACGGGCGATGGACGCATACCTTGCCGAGCAGCCGCGCGCGCGACGCGTTCTCACGATCGAGGGCAAGACGCGAGGAGCCCCCCAGTGGTGGGAGGGGATGCAGGTCCTCGTCTGGGACGCGCCGGCCTAGATGCCCTGAAGCGTGATGCGGCGGTTCAGCACGACGCCGCTGCGATCGTTCAGGGCGAATGTCGCGGTGTACGTGACGCCCTTCTTGACGCCGCCCTTGACCGTCACGCGCGCCGCGAGCGTGCAGTCCTGCTTCAGAGGCGCGGACTGCTGCCCGACGCTGATCAGCTTCTGGCCCTGGAAGACGCGCCACGTCATGCCGATCGGCGTGCCGGTGGGGTTCGTTGCGCAATAGCGGCGCGTGTACACCGTCAGGAGTGGAGTGAGCGTGCCGCGCGGGAGGGTCACGAGCCCGTTCCGTGCATCGAGGGGGCGGGCGCTGGCGGCGAATCGCGCGGGCGACGGCCCCTTCGGGCTGCCCGAGGTGGTGTAGATGCCCGAGTCCCAGGGCTGCCCCTGGTCGTCCCGGTAGACGAACCAGATGAACATGTCGACGAAGGGATACCCGGCCGCGATCGACATGGCCTGCTGGATGTTCTGGGCCTGCCTCGCGTACGGCACGCCCAGGTTGTCCTCGGGCCGCGTCTCATAGCCGAACTCGGTCACCCAGATCGGGACCGACTTGCGTTTGAACCAGGTCCTCAGGCTCTGGTCGAACTTCGGGAGCGAGACGAGGGAGACGTTCGGCCACTTCACGACCTGCGAGGGCGGCGAGGTCGGCACCGAGGGGTACGGGTGATGCGACCAGGCGTCGAACTTGAGCCTCGGGTTCGCCTTGGCTACGAGCTCGGCGAACTTGCCGGGCGAGTGCGTCGGGCGAAGCCCGGCGGGCTTGTCAGTGCCGCGCGCCGACGTCTCGCCGATCGCGACCTTCGCCTGCGGGCTGCCGGCCTTGATTCCCGCGTATCCGGCTGCCGCGAGCTTCGCGTAGTTCGCCGGAGCGACCGACTTGCCCGCCGAGTTGAACTGTGGCGAGAGCCAGCCCTGCAGGTTCGGCTCGTTCCAGATCGAGAAGAAGCGCACGAAGGGATATCCGTCGTAGCGACCCGAGTAGCGGGAGGCGATCGCCCGAGCGAACGCGCCGAAGTCGGACACCTGCGTGGGCACCACGTTCTGGCTCTTGCCGCCGTTCGCCCACCTCGGAGTTCCGGTGATCGTGAGGATCACTTCCTGGTCGTTCTGCTGCGCGGTACGAACGGCCTCGTCGACGTCGTCGAACTCGTACGCCGGGTCGAACGGGTCCGTTGCGTTCGCAGGCTTGGTCTTCGCGGCGAGGTTCCACTGGACGAGCAGCCGCATGATCGTCGCGTTGCTCTGCGACGCCGACGACGCCAC
>Ga0070665_100003561_pt1 | contig 16519 bp, 16 predicted proteins | sample KBSS13metaG_FD_65862 | JGI IMG/M metagenome (GOLD analysis project Ga0070665, IMG submission 65862) | Switchgrass rhizosphere microbial communities from Kellogg Biological Station, Michigan, USA - KBS S1-3 metaG | ecosystem: Host-associated > Plants > Roots > Rhizosphere > Soil ... | reverse complement strand
GATCACGATGTACGACACCCTGGTTCCGACCGCCAACCGCATGCTCGGCAATCTTTCGACGTTTCTCGACAAGGCGGCGGCGTTCGCCGAAGCGAAGAAGGTCGATCCGGCCGTGTTGTTGAATTCGCGCCTCGCGCCGGACATGTTCGCGCTGACCCGACAGGTGCAGATCGCGTGCGACATGGCGAAGGGCGCGGCGGCGCGACTGAGCGGCACCGAGATCCCGAAGTTCGAGGACAACGAAACAACGATTCCCGAGCTCAAGGCACGCATCGCGAAGACGCTCGCGTTCGTCAACAGCGTCGACGCCGGCAAGTTCAATGGTAGCGAGGATCGCGAAGTCGTGCTGACGTTGCGTTCCGGGGAGTTGCGTTTCCCGGGACTGAAATACCTGCGTGACTACGTTCTGCCGAACGTGTACTTCCACGTGACAGCCGCGTACCTGATCCTGCGCCATAACGGCCTCGAACTCGGCAAGACCGACTTCATCGGCGCGCCGTAGGCTGGTTGGCGTGAGTTCCGCACAGCAACGCTTGGAAGCGGATGAGCGTGCAGTTGCGCTCACAAGAACGGATTGAAGCTGGTTGGCGTACCGTGTTCGCCTCTCTCGCTCGCGGGAGAGGCGCGACGCGCAGGGTGGCGATGCAATTGGCCCATCGCACGGCACGTGTCAGGAGCGAAGCGGTAATCCCAGCTTGACGCGCAGCGCGTCGTATCGCGCATCGCTGCGAAGACTTTCCAGCAGCGGGTCGAACAGATAATAGAGGAAACTCGCGTCGTGCAGTTCGTACGCGCGATCGAGCCATTCGAAAGCCTTGTCGCGCTCGCCGCGCCAGGCATAAACCTCGGCGGCCTGGTACGGAAGGATGTGCCCGTAGCGGGTGATGAGCAGCTGCAGGTGGCGATCCGACGCTGCGCGGTCGCCGAGCGAATGATGCGCGATCGCGAGTCCGGTCAGCCGCAGGACGTGCGCGCTGTCCTCGAAGTGCGGAAGCGCCTGTGCCGGGCGGCTCTGCAACAGCTCGCCGAGCCCCAGGTAGTAGTGCGCGTGCTCGTCGAGCGGGGCGACGCGCACTGCCTGCGTCAGGGCGTCGCGCGCTTTTGCAAAGTCGCCGAGCGCGGTGTAGTGGTAGCCCATGACGGTCCAGGCGCTGCCCGAATGCGCGTTGAGCTCACCCGCGCGCAGCTCGAGCGCGATGGCGTCGCGCAATCGGCCCAATGCGGCCTCGAGGCGCCCATACTCGACGAGGTACTGCTCGTTGTCCTGTGATGTCAGGGCAGCGACGCGCCGAAAATCCTGCTCGGCCCCGGACCAGTCCCACCAGTGCGCGCAACGATGGATGCCGCGGGTCAGGTACGCATCGGCGCGGCCCGGCGCGATCGCAATGACATGATCGATGATCTCGATCGAACGCCGCTTGCCGGCCAGCGCCTCGGCGGCATCGTCGGCGTACAGGCCCGAGTGGCCGAGCAGATCGGCCATGCCGATCCACGCGTCGATGAACTCCGGATCGAGCTGCACGGCGCGCTGGTAGTGAGCGAGCGAACGCCGGTTCGACGTCTCGTCGTCCTTGAACACCGACATTGCGAGCAGGTACTCGTCGTATGCGGCCGCACTCGTCGTGGCGTGGCGCGCGAGCTCGCGCTGCTGTTCCGGCAACAACTCCACGCGCAGTGCCCCGATGATCGCGCGGACGATTTCGTCCTGCATCGTGAACAGCTCGGTGATCGGGCGGTCGTAGGTGGCCGACCAGACGTGATAGCCGTCCGCCGCCTTGACCAGCTGCACGGTCACGCGCAGGCGACCGCCGGACTTGCGCACGCTGCCTTCGAGAATGTGTTGCGCGTTGAGCTGGCGCCCGATCGCCGGCATGTCGAGGTCGCGTCCACGAATCGCGAACGAAGACGTGCGGCTGACGACGCGCAGCTGGGGCAGGCGCGACAGGCTGCTCAACAGCTCATCGGCGAGTCCGTCCGAAAAATACGCCTGGTCCTGAAGTTCGCTCAGGTCGAGAAACGGCAAGACGGCTATCGATTGCGGCGGCGGCAGCGGAGGAGCCAGCGGCGTCTCCGCGACGGCCGAGCGTGGCGATTGCGAGCCGACGTGGATCGCGCCGATCGTGGCGAGCATCAGCACCGTGCCGATCGCGATCGTCGTCCACCAGCGCCGGCGGGCTGAAGGGGCCGGCCTGATGATCGCGGGGTCCGCGGCTGTGCTGGGCGGCGGTGTGACGACCGCCGCCGCGGCAGCAGCGGGGCCGACGCCTTGCACGTCGACGACGAGGCGGTAGCCGTAGCCATGCACGACGCGCAGCAGCGCGCCGTCGGGATCTTTCAACGCATGCCGCAGCCGGCCGATCGCCTTGTTCAGGGAGTTGTCGGTGACGACGCGGCCGGGCCAGCCGGCGCGCAGCAACTCCTCCTTCGTGACCGTGGCGCCGTCATGGCGCAACAGGCACAACAGAAGATCGCAGCTGCTGCGGTCCAGCGGAATTTCGGTCCCGTCGACGACGAGGCGCCGTTCCCGGCCATCGAGCGTGGCCGGTCCGAACTGCCAGCGCAGCGGCGTCTGCGTCCCGCCGTCGCCGGACTCCGCAGCAAAGTGGTTTTCACCGAACGTCAAGCATTCCCCCTTCATGTGTCGCGCCGCGCAATCCCGTGCCCGGCGATTCAGAAGATATCAGAACTTTTCAGTTTTGGACTCGTTGAAATGGGCGCAGCATGACGCGCGTCACGAAGCAGGTCCGCCGCGCTACGAACAAGGGGAAGGTCATGGGGTCGAAATCGCGTTTGCTGCTCTTGTTTTGCCTGTTGCTGGTCGCCGCAGGAGCCCCCGCGGCCGCGCCGCAGACGCTCGGTTATCAGGGTCACCTCGCGGACCTCGGCGGACAGCCGATCACGGCGACGCTGACGATCACGTTCAGGTTGTACGACGTGGAGAGCGGCGGGTCCGCGCTCTGGACCGAGGTCCGGCCGGGCGTCGCGATCGACGGCGGCAACTTCGCGGTCGAACTCGGCAAGGTGACGGCACTGCCCCGAACCATCTGGGGCAAGCAGCTATATCTGGGCATACAGGTCTCCGGCGACACGGAGATGGCCCCGCGGCCGCCGCTCACGGCTGCCCCGTACGCACTGCGGGCCGCAGGCACGATGAAGAACACGATCGTCGTCTCGGCTGAGGGCACCGCGTTGGAAAATGGCAGTGCGCTGATCGCGGCGGTCGCGTCGGCAAGCGGTGCGACGGCGGTGCAGCCCATCGCCATCGAAATCGACGCCGGCCAGTACGATCTCGGCAATGCGATGCTCACCGTCGCGCCATACATTTCCCTGGTGGGGCGCGGGCAGGATGTGACGCTCATAACGTCATCCAACAGCCTGGCCACGATCCTGTTCACTTCGAATACGCAAGCGCGGCGCTTCACCGCCCGCAACACCGGTGTACCGCCGACCGACTCGAACAGCACGTTCGGTCTGGGCGCTGCGAATGCCGCGCTCGACAACACTCCGGCCGACAGTGTCGTCTTCGACAGCGTCACCGGCGAGAGTGTCGGGCCCGGTGCCGTCGGCGGCCGCTGGGGCATCTACCATTGCGCCACGAACAGTCGCATCACCAATTCCATCGGTCGCGCCCAGGCTGGCGACTTCACGATAGGCATGCGTGCCGATTGCCCCGCCTCCGACGGAAACGTCATGGACAACGTCACGCTGTACGCCAGCGACGGCGCCGGAGGGGTTCGTGGCGCATATCTGGCGGGTGGTGGCGTCTGGAACAACATCAAGGCTTTCGTGCGACACACGCTCACGACCGGAGGTGCTGGCACCTACGGGCTGCGCATATTGTCGACGCCGGGCAACGCGAACGCGTTGCTGAGCAACGCGACGGTCACGGTCATCGGCACGAATCCGGCCGGCACGACCACGAACGCGACGATCGAGGGTGTGCATGTGGACAACGCCGGCGTCACGCTGAAGGGGTTGACTGTCGCCGTGGAAAACGTCAAGGCTTTGTCCATCGCGGGCGTGCGCATCGTAGGGGACAGCGTCACCACGCCGATCGTCAAGGTCAGCGACGCCGACATCCGGGTGTCCGGGGTGCAGGATGCAGCGCAGGGGCCCGGCTCAATCGTAGGCATTCGCGCGCTCGGATCGACTCCGGAGATCGCACGCACGCGGATCAAGGTCGTCTGTGCCGCCGGCGGTTACAATTTCTGCGGCGGCATCCAGCAGCAGCTGAACTTCAACGACAATACCGTGCAGGCCGGTACGCTCGTACTCGATCAGGTGAGCGTCGAGGTGGGCCATGTCGCGCCGGCTGACAACTCGGCGCAGTCGGTCGGATTTCAAGGCATTACCCCGGCGCGCGTCGATCATTCGACGTTTCGCGTGCTGCGCAGCGCAGCCGACGAGCTCAATTCGGCAGTCAACACGGCGGCCGCGGGAGCGGCTTACCGGATCCGCGATACGACGCTGGAAGTTCAGAGCGTGAACGCGGTGCCGGCGACGGCCAACTGCGTGCTCGCGAACGGCGGCAGTGGCAGCGTCGAAGTCTACGGCGGCTACGCGGATGGCGTCTCCTGCGGGCCGGCCGTGTGCGCCGGAGTGGTCAAGCGCGGCGCGGGCCTGCTCGCGAGTGCATGCCCGTGAGGCGCGCCATGTACATGACACTTCGATCGAGATTGTTGTTCGCTGTTGCCGGCTTGCTCGTCGCGATCGCCTGGCACGCAAACGCCGGAACCGGCGACACGCGCGGGCACGTGTATCGCGTCATTTCCGGCGGCGCGGCGAGCGTCACCGGAACGACGGCGTCGACGTCCTACGAGGCCATCGTGGTCGGCGGCAGCGGCGCTGCGGTCGGCATTGCGGCAAGTGCGAACACGACCGTGTTCGCTGGCAACGCGACGATCGATCCGCCGGTGCGACTGTTCCTCGGAACGTTCGAGAACGACTGAGGGCGTGCTGGCGGCGGCAGATCTGCCGCCAACGCCTCAGCGCTTCTTCGCGGTGCGCTGGCGGATCTGGTCGCGGCGGCGCTGCGAGGCCGCCGACTTGTACTGCTCCACCGCCTCGCGCAGCGACGCGGTGTCGACGCCCTTGCGCAGACCACGCCGAGTCAACGCCTTGCGCATGCGCTTGATCAGATCGAAATCGTGTTCGTCGCGGTACGGCTTGAGGTCGAGGTCGGCGGGAACCTTCTCCAGGCGCTCGTCGCCGATGTGCTTGACGTATTTCTGCATGAAGCGGTCGTAGTCGCGCCAGACGATCCCGTCCGCGCGCACGGCCGCCTCCTCGGCGCGCGTCGCGATCTGGTGCGCGTGAAGGTAGTGCAGGCCGAGCTGGTCGATCAGCGTCTTCTCGACTTCCTCGTGCATGATCAGGTAACGATCGACTTTGATCCGGCGCCGCTCGACCATCATCGTCCGCGGCAGGTGGCGATCGATATAAATCGTCTCGCCGTCGAGGCTGTAGCCGGCGAGGTAGGGAATGTCGTGGCTGCGATCGAGTTTCTTGACCCGGCGCAGGATCGCATCGAGCGCCCGGTCCAGCATCAGGCTGGAAACGTACCAGTCCGGAATTTTCAGCTTCTTGTGCGCTGCGGCGGGATGACATCCGGATGCGGGCATGCGGAAACTCCGAGTGGGAAGTGACTGCCGGACCGAACGATAGTCCAGGGGACCTGAACACGACATTTTTCCTAATCAGCACCTCGTTTTAGCGACGCTATTTCAAGTTCGATAATCGATGGTGCAGCGCACAAACACGGAAGGCAAGAATGTAAGTTTGTGTATTCGTACTTTTGTAAAATTTGAGTTATAGTGAACTTACTGCGTCTTGCACGGTCGCGTGAATTGTGAACCGATTGCGCTGATCCTCGATCCGCTCCGTCGTCACCACTGTCTCCATGCAATGCCAGTAAGCCGACTCGGCGCGATCGCTCGGGTCTTGTCTGATCAGTCTTGGAGTTTTTATGTCGGATCGTGAAGTGGGTACCGTGAAGTGGTTCAACGACAGCAAGGGTTTTGGCTTCATCAGCCGCGAAAACGGCCCGGATGTATTCGTGCATTTCCGCGCGATCCAGGGCTCCGGTTTCCGCACCCTGCAGGAAGGGCAGAAGGTCAGCTTCAAGGTTGTCCAAGGCCAGAAAGGCCTGCAGGCCGACGAAGTCACTCCGGCCTGAGCACACGCGTCAACCTTCAATGAAATCGCACCGGTCGACTTCGCGTCGGCCGGTGCGTTTTTGTGTGGTCCTGCACTAGAACGGTACGACTAGAACCGGCCGGCGCGAAAGTCGTCGATGGTCTGGGCGATTTGCTGCGGCGTGTTCATCACGAACGGACCGTACTTCGCCACAGGCTCGTTGAGCGGCCGCCCAGCTACGAGAATCAGGCGCGCGGCGGCCTGCGGCGCCGCGATCCGCACCGTGTCGCCGAGTTCCAGCACGCCAAGATCCCCGCGCAACAATTCGGCCGATGCGCCGTCTCCGACCTTCGCCTGGCCCTCGTAGACATAGACGAATGCGTTGTGCCCGGCCGGTAACTGCAGCTCGGTCGAACTTCCGGCCTGCAGCCGCAGGTCGAGATAGACCGGCGCCGTCGCTTCCGCGCGGACGGGACCCGCAACGCCGCCGGCGGTGCCGGCGATCACGCGTGCAGTCACGCCGGGGCCGAGTTCGACTTCGGGAATTCGCTCGGGCGCGATGTCCTGGTAGGCGGGAGCAGTCATCTTGTCCTTCGCGGGAAGATTGACCCAGAGCTGGAATCCCCACATCAGCCCGTTTTCCTGCTCCGGCATCTCCGAATGCAGGATGCCGCGGCCGGCGGTCATCCATTGCACGCTGCCGGCCGTCAACAGGCCGCTGTTGCCCTGATTGTCGCCGTGGCGCATGCGTCCCGCGAGCATGTACGTGACGGTTTCGAAACCGCGATGCGGATGGCTCGGGAATCCGGCGATGTAATCGTCCGCCTGATCGGAGCGGAATTCGTCGAGCATCAGGAACGGATCGAGCATGTCCAAACCCGGCTGGCCGATGACGCGCGTCAGCTTGACGCCGGCGCCGTCGCTGGTCGGGCGTCCGCGCACGATGCGCGCAATGTTGCGCGCGGTGGACAGGGTGTCGGTAGCGGCCGCGGCGGCGGGCCGGTTCGAAGCAATGGACATGAACATTCTCCCTCGACTGGAAGCCGCAAAGATGCGGCCGCGGCCACGCGATCCCAAGCGAATAATGGCGGCACGCAGTGTTCTCCGGATGGAACACACGCCGCGCTATCATAGACCCATGAATTCCTCGATTCGTGCCGTGATCGATCCGCGTGCCCACGATTTGGGCGACGGGTTCACCGTGCGCCGCGTGCTGCCGCACGTCCAGGCCCGGCACGTCGGGCCGTTCGTGTTTTTCGACCACATGGGGCCCGCCGCGTTTCCGCCGGGGAAGGGAATCGACGTGCGTCCGCATCCGCACATCGGCCTGGCCACCGTCACGTATCTGTTCGAGGGCGCGATTCAGCACCGCGACAGCCTGGGCTGCGTGCAGACGATCCGGCCCGGCGACGTGAACTGGATGACGGCCGGACGCGGCATCGTCCACTCCGAACGCACGCCTCCCGACGAGCGCGCCGCCGGTCAGCAATTGCACGGCATCCAGGTATGGGTCGCGCTGCCGCTGCATGCGGAGGAGGCGGAGCCTAGCTTCCACCATCACGCCGCCGGTACGCTGCCGCGCATCGAACGCGGCGGCGTGTCGATGCGCCTGGTCGTGGGTTCTGCGTTCGGCCGGCGATCGCCGGTTCTGACGTTCTCCGAAATGTTCTATCTCGGCGCGGAATTTTCGGCCGGATCCACGTTGCGATTGCCGGCCGAGCATGCGGAACGCGCCGTCTACGCCGCCGATGCGCCGATCATGATCGACGGAAGCCCGCTCATCGCGGGCCAACTGGCCGTCCTCGAAGCGGGTGTCGAAGTGGAAATCCGCGCGAGCGGTGCGGCGCGGGTGATCCTGTTCGGCGGTGCGCCGCTCGATGGCGAACGCCATCTGTGGTGGAACTTCGTGGCGAGCACGCGCGAACGCATCGAACGCGCGAAGGCAGACTGGGCCAATGGCCGCTTCGGCCAGGTTCCGGGAGAGACCGAGTTCATTCCCTTGCCCGACACCGATACGCGCAAACCGCCGACGCCGGTGTTGTAGCGGTTCGCGCGCGGTCAACGATACTGGCGGTGGCACTCGTCGCAGGCCGCGCCAATCCTCGCGACGACGGGAACCAGCACCGGGCAGCCGGACGCACCATCGGGCAATTGCGCCAGTGCGTCGCGCAGGTGCTGCGTGTATTCGCGGAACGGCGCATCGGCAATCGCGTCGGCATACACCGAGGGTTCGATCTGCTCGGCGAGCGCGCGCAGTTGGGCCTTTTCCAATACCGGATCGACGCTCGTGCAAGTGCGCGCACGCAGGTCGTCGTGCAGGCGCGCGTAGTGATGCTGCATGACCTGCATGACGCCGCGCGCGTATGCAGCGCGGTCCGCGAGAGTGCGAAGTACGGCCGTGGCGCCCAAGGCGCCGAGCGCGCAGCCTATGACCAGAAGTACGAGATTGCGCATGGCGGACCGAAATCCGAAGGATGAAGGAGTGCAGGATAGCGGCTTCCGGGCAGGAGGGTTCCTGCGTGACTTCCCTGCCGGAGAGCGAAAGATTGAACCACGAAGAACACGAAGAACACGAAGGAAAGCCAAAGCGAGTAGTGCGCATCCGCAAAAAAAACGGCGCACCAATTGACGCAAATATTCCAGCTTGTTGCCCTCTTCGTGTTCTTCGTGTTCTTCGTGGTTCAATCTCGTCCATTTAGGACCAATACCAGCCATGGCTGGGCCGGCGCAGATTTCGCGGTGACGATGGCGATACAATACGGGCGTTACCCGGAGCCTCGCCCAGGTGAGCAGGGACAAGAACCTAAAGACCGATCGCGCGACGATCCTCGAGCCGTCCATTACCCAGGAGGCCAACGGCAATCCGCGCTTGATCATCGTCAGCGGCCTGATGCTCGGGCAGCAGGTCGAAATCGGCGATGCGCCGGTCACGATCGGACGCGGCACCGATTGCACGATCGCGCTCGCGCATCCGAGCGTATCGCGGCTGCATTGCCGGATCTGGCGCGAGGACGGTCGCTTTCACATCATGGATCTGGAATCGACGAACCGGACGTTCCTCAACGGCAAGCCCGTGCTGCGCGCGGAGCTGCGCGACGGCGACCAGATCGGCGTCGGCAGCAATGCGCTGAAGTTCTTCGTCGGCGAGAGCATGGAGGCGCGCTATCACGACGAGCTGATCGACCTCGCGATCTACGACAGCCTCACCGGATTTTTCAATCGCCGCCATTTCCAGAGCCTGCTCGAGGAAGAGGTCGCGAAGGCGCGCGGCGGCAGGCCGCTTTCTCTGTTGATGCTCGACCTGGACTACTTCAAGGCGATCAACGATCGACACGGACACCTGGTCGGCGATCAGGCGCTGAGCAGCATCGCGCAGCTGCTGCGCGAGTGCGCGCCCTCCGGCGCCGTCATCGGCCGCTTCGGCGGCGAGGAATTTTCGATGCTGCTGCGCGACGCGACGCTCGCGCAAGCGCTGTCGACCGCGGAAACGTTGCGCGCCGCGGTCGCCGCCAATCCGTTGATGCTGCGCGACCTGAAACTGGCGGTGACGGTCAGCATCGGCGTGGCCGAACACGACGGTGGCGACGCCGGCAGCGCCGCGCTGCTCAGTGCGGCCGACAGCGAGTTGTATCGGGCGAAGCAGGGCGGCCGCAATCGCGTTTCTCCACAACTGCCGAGGCGCTAGCCTTGCACCTGCTCCCACATCAGGCTCGCGCGCCAGTCGAGCCGCGAGGAAAGCTGCAGTGACGGACGCGTCAGCGACGCGCGAGCGATTCGCCGGCATCGACCGTCTCTACGGCGCCGGCAGCGCGGCGCGCCTTGCAGCCGCACATGTGGCGATTGTCGGCATAGGCGGCGTGGGATCGTGGACCGCGGAAGCGCTTGCGCGCTCGGGCATCGGGCGCCTCACGCTGATCGACGCGGATGACGTGTGCGTGTCGAACACGAACCGGCAGTCGCATGCGCTCGAGGGCAGCTTCGGGCGCGCGAAGGTCGACGTGGTCGCGGAACGCGCGCGCGCGATCAATCCGGCGCTACAGGTCGATGCGCTGGCGCAGTTCCTGACGTCCGCGAACCTCGAGCCCTTGCTGACGCGCGGCTACGATGCAGTCGTCGACGCTTGCGACGCATTGAAGGTCAAGGTCGAGATGATCGCATTCTGCCGGCGGCGCAAGATTCCTGTCGTCGTGTCGGGATCGGCCGGCGGGCGCCGCGATCCGACCCTGATCACGTCGCGCGACCTGTCGAAGACCGAACACGACATCCTGCTCGGCATCGTGCGCCGCAAGCTGCGTGACGACTACGGCTGGACGCGCAACCCGAAACGCTACTTCGGGGTGCAGGCCGTATTCTCGCGCGAGAACGTCAACTATCCGCAACCCGATGGCAGCGTGTGCAAGACGCGCGTCATCGACGCCGAACGCGCTTTGAAACTCGATTGCTCCGGTGGACTCGGGGCCGCGATGCACGTGACGGCGACGTTCGGCATGGTGGCCGCGGCGCGCGTCATCGAGCGTTTGCTCGAGGGAAACGTTCGTGCGACAGCTTCAAGAGAATCAGGAGATATCTTTTGATCTACGCTGTTCGTAGGAAGGTAACCCGAACAAACGCTCGGCGTTGTGCGTCGTCGCCTCGGCAATCACCGCTTCATCGACGCCGCGCAAGCCTGCGGCGCAGGCGCAGACGTCGCGCAGCAGCGCCGGTTCGTTGCGCGCACCCTGATGGCCGTGCAGCGGCTGGTCGGGCGAGTCGGTCTCGAGCAGCAGGAATTCGAGCGGCATCGATGCGACGATCTCGCGCAGCCGGCGCGCGCGCGGGTAGGTGATCGGGCCGCCGAAGCCGAGGCAGAAGCCGAGCTTCCACAACTGCCGCGCCTGCTCGATGCTGCCCGGGAAACTGTGCACGACGCCGCGCAGGGCGCCGACGCGCCGCAGCGCTGCGATGACTTCGTCCACCGCGCGGCGCGCGTGCACGACGACCGGCAGATCGAAGTCGCGGGCGAGTTCCAATTGGCGCTGGAAATATTCGCGCTGGCTCGCCGCGTCGAGGCCTTCGACGTAGAAGTCGAGCCCGCATTCGCCGACCGCGACCGGACGCTCGCGTTCCAGCCATTCGCGCAATTCGTGCAGGTGCCCGCGCGTGTGTTCGGCGAGATAGATCGGGTGCAACCCGTAGGCAGGATGAAGGCCGGCCTCGGTCCGGCACAGGTCGCGCAGCCGGGCGAAACCGCTGGCGGCTATCGCGGGGACGATCTGCCGCGTGACGCCGGCGGCGCGCGCGCGCGCGAGGACGTCGCCGCGATCGGTGTCGAACTCGACGACATCGATGTGCGTATGGCTGTCGATCAGCTCCATCGCCACACGGTCAAAGCAGCAGCCACTGCGCGAAGCCGAGGAACAGCCCCATGCTGACGGTGTCAGTAGCCGTCGTCAAAAATATGCTCGACGCCATCGCCGGGTCCGCGCCGACGCGCTTGAGGCCCAGCGGCACGGCCGCGCCCGCGATGCCGCTGACGACGCTGCTGAGGGTCAATGCGGCGAACGTGATGAGGGCGAGTGGAAGCGCCTGCGAGTTGTGCTGCATGCGTGCAATCGTGTACATCGCGCCGCCGGCAACGATGCCGACGAGAACACCGTTGCACAACCCGAGCAGCGCCTCCTTCGCCATCAGCATCGAGCCGCGTGCCGTGCGGAATTCATTGAGCGTGATGCCGCGCAGCGTGACCGCCAGAGCCTGGCATCCGGTGTTGCTGCACTGACCCGAGAGGACCGGCAGGAAGACGGCCAGCAGGACGATCTGGTTGATCGTGTCCTGGAAATAGCCGACCACGGCGGCGGCGATGAACGCGGTCAGGAGGTTCAACTGCAGCCACGGGTGGCGGAAGCGCAGCGCGCGCGGCCACGGCGTCGCGGTGCGTTCCTCCTTCTCGACACCGACCAGCGCGCCGGCCTGGGCGCTGATCTCGAACGCCTGCTGCTCGAACAGCAACTGGCCCCGCACCTGGCCGATCAGCGTGCCGTTCGCGTCGCAGACCGGATAGGCGGGGTAGTGGCGCATGACCACTTCGCGCATCGCGTGTTCGACTTCCGTCTCCGGGCGCAGGAAGAATGGATTGCGCACCATCACGTCGGCGAGCGTCTGGCTGGCCAGCGCATAGAGCAATTCGCGGAACGTGACGACGCCGACGAGGCGTCCGTTGTCGTCCGTGGCGAAGATGTACGTGATCAACTGCCGCTTGACGACCTCGCGCATCGCTTCGATGACCGTCGTGACCGGCGTCTGCGGGCGGAACACGGCAGGCGTGGTCTCCATCAACCGGCCGACGCTGCCTTCCGGATAATGCCAGTCCTTGAGCCACTGTTCGCCTTCGCCGGAGCGCGTCGCCGCGGCGATACTGCCACGCCTTTCCGGCGAAAACTTCTCGAGGATCTCGATCGCGTGGCCGGGCCCGAGCTCGGTGAGCGTCTGCGCGATCTCGGCGTCGGGGAGGCCTTCCAGCCGGTCCATGGCGCCCTGCGAATCGAGCTCGCGGATGGTCTCGTTGAAACTGCGGGGGGAGTCCGACTCTGACATGAATTCTCCGGATCGCGTGGCCTGTACCGATGCTAACCCGAAAACTCAAGATCCGCCTCGGCCGTTCCGGCTCTGGCAATTAGGCGTCGGTTCACCTGTGCGCACTACACTGTCATAGCGAGAACGCGCGCTGCGCGTCGTTGCCTGTCAATCAAGAGGATCAGAACATGTTGCGTAACCGGAAACTCATCGCGTTGCTGGCCGTGGCTACGCTCGGTCTCAGCGCCTGCGTAGCGCCGCCGCCACACCACCGCGTCGTCTATCGCGAAACCGATCGGTCTTACGCGCCGCCTCCTCCGCCGGATCGTGTTTACGAAGAGCGCAGGGAAGAGCGCAGGTATGAAGACCGGGACGATCGCGGCTACGAGGATCGCTCGGGTCGCTGCTATTCCTGCGGAACCGTGCGCGACGTCGAGCGGGTTGAAATCCGCCATGGCTCCAGCGGTGGCGGCGCATTGCTCGGCGCAATCATCGGCGGCGCGATCGGCAACCAGTTCGGTGCCGGCAGTGGCCGCGCGGCCGCGACAGCGGCAGGTGTAATCGGTGGTGCGGCGGTCGGCGACTCGGTCGAGCGCGACAATTCACGGCGGGCGTCCGGCACGGCGTGGCGTTTCCATGTCGAACTGGACGATGGGCGTTGGGCGACCGTGACCCAGTACGACAACCCGGGACTGCATCCTGGTGACCATGTCGTCGTGTTGCGCGACCACCTGGAGCTGGCGCGCCGCTGACCGCACGAGGTTGGTTCTTCGAAACGAGACGCCCCGGCCGCCATGCGGCCGGGGCTTTTTTATGTCCTTGGATGGACGGTATGCCGGCCTCTCTCGGCCATCCATGGCCTCCGAGACATTAGGGCTCCTGCCCGGCAGAAATGCAGGAGCAATTTCCGGCGATGGCGATCAATGGACTTTGCGGTCAGAGCGTCGCCGTCAGGCCCATTCGGTCAAACCTTCGCGAGCGTACAGTTCCTTCCAGCTGGGGCGCGCCTTCATGCGCGCGGAAAACTCGCGCAGCGAGCGCCATTCGGTCGCGGGCCTGGGCATGTTGCGGGACCAGCGCATCAGCATCAGCAGCATCAGGTCGGCCGCGCTCATCGCGTCGCCGAGCAGATATGCGCGTGTCGCCAGGTGCCGGTCGATGCGATCCCAAGCCAGTTCGATCCTGGCGCGCGCGCCGGCCTTGATGAGCTCCTGGATTGCCGCGTCGGCGTGGATGTCGGACGGGTAGAACCACAGCCGGAACGCAGGCTGCACGGTATTTGCCAGATGCAGGATCCATTGGTTCCACGCCGCCCGTTGGATCGAGTCGATCGGGGGAGCGAGCTTCGCATCGGGATGGCGGTCGGCGATCGTCATGAGCGCGGCGGCCGCTTCGAAAAACGGCTTGCCGTCGATCAGCAACGTCGGTACGAGGCCGTTCGGATTCAGCTTGAGGTATTCCGGGCTTCGCTGCGCACCGGCTTCCATGTCCACTTTTTCGAGCGCGTAGTCCGCGCCGGCCTCGAGCAAGGCCATGTGAACCACGAGGCTGGCGGCGCCGGGGCTGTAATAAAGCGTATACATGGGAATCGCTCCTGGCGGCGGGCGGCGCGATGCCGGGTTCCCGGCTGACGCGCCGGTCGCCAGTATGGCCAAATCGTCCGGATTTTGCTCCTCGCCAGGCTGCGCGGTCAGGCGTCAGTTCGCACTGTAGAAGGCATGTTCGCCGATTACGGCCAGGGGATTGCCCTTGGCCCACGCCGGGGTTGACCCGGACGCCGCGAAGAAGTGATCCGCGCGCGGAACCAGCGATACGCGCCAGCGCGGCGGCAGCGACCACATGCGCATTGCCGCACCCGCGACGATCCATGCGTCCTGCCATGCCGCCGTTTCGTCCACAATGTAATTTGTGCTCGTTTTAGACAAAGCAAATTGTCCACGCGCCAGCAGGACCGAACACAGCGAGTCGCCCCATTGACCGCTTTCCCGCCGACGCAGCGCGACCTCGGCGACGGCTGCCTGGCCAATCATCGATTCGCTGCGTGCCTCGAGATAGATGGTGCTGGCCAGACAGATGTGATCGGCTGACGGCTGCGGCAAGATCGACGCCAGCCAGAGAAGCAAGCCAAGTTTCATTTACGCTACCTCAAGACAAGTTCTGGATTCGGGGTGCGCGCGACCGCTCGGCGATCGACTAGCGCGGCGGCCCGTGCAAGCGTCGCGGCTATATCGCGCCGGCCTGCACAAGGCGGTGAAGCTGGGTTCCGGCGGGACTTGATCCGGATGGGAGTTGGAACGTTTCGGGCGTTCCTGCGGAGGCGCACGTCTCGTGGGCTGCCGCTACTTGTGCCGGCTTGCCGGCAATCGCGTATTCTCGTATCGAAACGCAAGGTGCGCATCGAGGGCGGAATATAGATTTCACTGCCTGAACGGCAGGAAAATCAGATGTGAAATTATAGTAAATCCAAGCGCCGCAGGCAAGTGCAGTGCGTGATGGAGTTCACGAGTGGAAATTGCTGAAAAGGGACAATCGTTGCAATTGTCCCTTTGTAGACTTGTGGAAACTGCTCAACAGCCCCTGCTCAGTATCCCATGTAATTCTTGAGCAGTTTCTCCGAACCGGCGTAGTCCTTCGGAACGGCCGGCACGAACTTGCTGACGCCCAGTTCGATGAGTACGGTCGCGGTCTTTTCGTCCGTATCGAGCTTGAGCAGCGCATCCCTGACTTTTTCCTTGACGTCATCGGGGACCTGCGCGCCAGCCGTGACGCAGGCACCGGGAAACGGACGCGTCGTCTTGACCGGAATCAGGTTCGGATACTGGCCCTTGAGCCAGGTCGGAATGATCGCCGCATCGACGTCGCCGCCAAACGCCGAGTCGATCGCATCGCGCCACGCCGCTGCAGTCGAGCGGATGTCGGGCTGCGATACCGGGTTTGGATACAGTTCGAGCAGGAGCACGTAGCCCAGGCTCGGCGACGGCATCGTGATGATGCTGTGGCCGACCAGGCCCTGCGGGCCCTTCTTGCCGAGGTCCGGGTCCGACGTCACGAGCGTGTAGCTGGTCGGCTCGGCCGTCCGCACGAGCGGAACATAGTTGTCATGGGTGATGCGGTAGTCCGCGATGTGCGCTTCGTCGAAGGCAAAGTCGGTCTTCGTCGTCGTATGGATGTCGCGCCAGTAGAAGTGGTAGTTGCGCGACGTGACGAGCGTGAAGTGGTGGCCAGTGCTCTTGTCCAGATAATCGAGCAGCGGCTTGTAGATCTCCGCGGTGCGGTCAGGCCGATACGACGGCTCGATCGCAAACGTATAGTTGGCGGCAACGGCCCCGCTCATCCCCGCGAGCTGCAACGACCCTATTACCAGCATCGCCAGCGACGTGCGTCGTGGCTTGCCCAAGCGCATGCGCATTCGGTCCCCCTAGGATCCGGTTCACACCAGAGCGCTATAGCACGAACGCGGCCGGAAGGCCAGAAGATTTCGTGCCAGAAATTTCCATGCAATCAATCGCTAGCGTCACGAACCGGCGAAACGACTCGAAACGAAGACCCCGGTAGGGCCGGCGAACTCAGCTGCGTTCCGGGCGGCAATCGCGGCAGGATTGCCAAACCGACGCCTCGCGGCGCCGTGCTCCATGCGGCGGCGACGATCTCGCCGCCCGCCGTATCCGCGAACGGATCAAGTTGTGTCGCCGGATCCGGCAGCCGGTCGGCGGAAAACTCGATCCGATGCAGCCAGCGCTTGTTGCCGCCCTTGAAGTGCAGGCGCGCAACGATTTCCTGGCCTGGATAACAGCCCTTGCCGATGCTGACCGCACCGAGGCTGTCGAGGCCG
>Ga0070665_100003554_pt1 | contig 16537 bp, 17 predicted proteins | sample KBSS13metaG_FD_65862 | JGI IMG/M metagenome (GOLD analysis project Ga0070665, IMG submission 65862) | Switchgrass rhizosphere microbial communities from Kellogg Biological Station, Michigan, USA - KBS S1-3 metaG | ecosystem: Host-associated > Plants > Roots > Rhizosphere > Soil ... | reverse complement strand
CGCGTGCGGCCGGCGTCGACGCTCTTGTCGATTTCGAAATGCGTGTCGGCGTACGCCGCGATTTGCGGCAGGTGCGTAATACAGAGAACCTGAAATGCAGAACCAAGCGTCCGCAGTTTGCGGCCGACGACGTCCGCGACGCGGCCACCGATGCCCGCGTCGACTTCGTCGAAAATCAAGCCCGGCGCCGACGCGCTCGGCGGTCGATCGTCGGCATCGCTGAAGCCGTGCCGGGTCGTCGCGGTCAATGTTTTGATCGCCAGCATGATGCGTGAGAGCTCGCCTCCCGAAACGATTCGGGCGAGCGGCCGGAGATCCTCGCCGAGATTCGGCGAGACGAAGAACTCGGCATTGTCGATGCCCCGCGCGCTCCACGCAGATTCGGCGAGCGCCTCGTCGCCGAACCGCACATCGAAACGCGTCCGTTCCATCGCGAGCTCTCCGACGAGCGACTCGAGCTGCTTCGCAAACACCTTCGACACGCGGCGCCGCTCCTTCGACAGCTTTCCGGCGGCGTCGAGGAATGCCGTGCGAGCGGTTGAGACCTCCCGCTCGAGTTCGGCGATTCGTTCGTCGCCGCGTTCGAGATCGGATCGCTCGCGTTTCAACGCGTCGCGTCGCGCCACGACCTCGTCGAGCGTGGGTCCGTACTTTCGTTTGAGCCGTTCAAGCAGCGCCAGCCGTTCTTCGACTTCCTGCAGACGCGCCGGCGAGGCTTCGATGCCGTCCGCGTACTTTCGCAGGAAGCCGGCGAGGTCCTCGAGTTGAGACTTGATTCCGTCGCGCGTTTCCAGATACGGCTTGAACTGCGGGTCGAGCTCCGCAAGCTCGCTGACCCGCCGCCAGACGCCCCCCAGCCCCGCCAGGATCGCATCGTCGCTCTCGTAGAGCGAGGCGTAGCTCTCGGTACACAGACGTTCCACACGTTCCGCGCTGGCCAGTATTCGTCGAAGAGCCGCGAGCTCCTCGTCCTCGCTGACGCCGCCGAGTGTCGCAGGCCGGAGCGCGGCGCGTTCGAGTTCGCCGAGTTGAAACGTCACGAGATCCAACCGCGATTCGCGATCTCGGGCAGCCGCCCGAATTTTTCCGAGACTCTCTTTCGACGTCTGGAGCACGTCGAAAGCCGCTGCCGTCGGCGCGAGAAGCGCATCGAGCCGACCGAACGTATCGATGACACCGAGATGGGTGGAAGGATCGAGCAGCGTCTGATGCTCGTGCTGTCCGTGAAGCTCGATGAGGCGATTGGACAGTTCCTTGAGCGCGCCTGCCGTCGCAAGCGCACCGTTCACAAACGCGCGGCTGCGTCCCTGCGCGGTGATCTCCCGTCGAACGAGGAGCTCTTCCCCGCCGCTTTCGAAGATGGCTTCGATCGCCGCGGCGTCCTCGCCCGTGCGGACCAGATCCCCGGACGCACGGCCGCCGAGCAGCAAACCCACGGCCTCGACAAGGATCGATTTTCCCGCCCCGGTTTCGCCTGTCAGGACGTTCAGGCCCGGGTCGAATTCCACCTCGACTGAATCAATGACCGCGAGATGTCTAATGCGAAGAAAGCGGAGCATGGGGAAACGACGGGAACTCCAATGGTAACATAGCTTTGACAGCTCTTTCACATCATGATACAGTTCGGCACATCGCGCTGTCCCAGCGGCGCACTGCTATGCCTCGGAGGCCGTTTGCGCACGCTTGGAAGCCCCTTTTACGCCCTGCTCTTGCAGGCGACGACCGGTGCTGCGTCTGAAGGGTCGAGCACTGGGATCATCAACCTCATCGCCCGTTCGACCGCGATTTCGCTTGCCGTTCTGCTGACTCTGGGACTGTTGTCGATTTGGTCCTGGGGCATTTTCCTCTACAAGTGGTGGACGTTCAGGCGCGCCGCGAAACAAAGCGCGCAGTTTCTCGAAGTGTTCCGCCGCAGCAACAAGTTCTCAGAGGTGCAGGCCGTCTGTCGATCGCTTGGCGACAGCCCGCTCGTCGGCCTCTTTCAAATCGGCTACGCCGAGCTCACCGCCCAACTGCGACAGACGACGCCTGGTGAGCCCGCGCACGATCCCAATCCGCGCGCGCCTGGCGGACGTCCTACACTCAGAAGCCTGCCGGCGGTGGACCGTGCCTTGCTACGCGCATCGGCTGTAGAAGTCAACAAGCTCGAGACGTACATCTCGTTTCTCGCGACAGTCGCCAGCATGGGACCGTTCGTGGGGCTGTTCGGAACCGTAATCGGCATCATGAATGCGTTCGAACAGATTGGCGTCACCGGCTCGACGAGTCTGCAGGCCGTGGGCGGTCCGATCGCCGAAGCGCTCGTGGCGACGGCAGCCGGTCTCGCGGCAGCGATTCCTGCGGTGCTGTTCTACAACTACCTCGCGGGGCGCGTGAAGCTGTTCGCCTCGGAGATGGACGACTTCGCGATGGAGTTCCTGAATATCTGCGAGAGGAACTTTACGTAAATGCCGAAACTGGGTCCGGTCAGCAGCGCGTCGGGCCGCACGGGGCGCGGCCGCCGGGTGATGACCTCGCTCGCCGAGATCAACGTCGTGCCGCTCGTCGACGTCATGCTGGTGCTGCTGATCATCTTCATGGTGGCCGCGCCGATGATCCAGCGTGGCATCGACGTGAAGCTGCCGCAGTCTCGGCGCGCGACGTCGGTGACCGGTGAGCGCGTGGAGATCACCATCCCCGACACAATGCACGGGTCGAAGATGGTGTTCCTCGGCAAGGAACAGGTGAAGCTCTCCGATCTTCAAGAGCGTGTCCGGCAGAAGATGGAAACGAACAACAACAAGGAAGTGTTCCTCCGCGGCGATTCGGCGGTGCAGTATCAGGACTTGATGAACGTGATCGATGCGCTCAAGGCCGCCGGCGTGCAGAACATCGGCATGGTGGCACGAATGCCGAGCGAACGCTGATGGACGTCTCCGCTGTCCTGCGCGATCGGATGCAGACGCCCGCGGGCCTGGAGAAGATGATCTCCGTGTCGGTCGCGGTCCATCTCGCGTTGGCCGCATCGATCCTGCTGGCGCGCGGCGGTTTCCTGAGACGGCACGACGTGCCCCCGACGCTGATGACGATCTCGTTGAGCGGGAGTGCCGGACCTGAGAACGGCGGCATGACGGCGCTGGGAGGCCGGGCTATTCAGACCGCCGCGCCGCCCGAGGAGATTCCCAAGCGCGAGGCGCCTCGCGCCCCCGCGGCCAAGACGCCCGACATGACGGTGCCGCTTCCGAACACCAAGCCGGTGAAGACGTCACCGGCGCCGTCAGTCAAGCAGGCGCCGGACGAAGCGCGCGGCCGCACGCCGACCAAGGGGGCGCAGCCCGCGTTTGGCAGCGCGATCGCCGATACCGGCGTGCGCGGCCAGGGCTTCGGCCTCTCGACGGGTGGCGGTGCGGGGACCGGATCGTCGCTGGAGATCACCGGCGATTTCTGCTGCCCGGAATATCTCGCCACGATGATCACCCGCATTCGCGCGGCCTGGAATCAGGATCAAGGCGCCAGAGGCACGAGCCTGATCCGGTTCACGATCAGGCGCGACGGGACGATTGTCGATCCCACCATCTTCAAGTCCAGCGGTACCGTGACGCTCGACACCGCAGCGCTTCGCGCCGTTCTCACCACGCGCACCCTGCCGCCATTGCCCGACGCCTTTCCCAATCCGGCGCTCACGATGCGCCTCAGTTTCGAATACCAATGACCAAATTCATCATCACGATCACGTTCGCCATCGGGCTGCTGGCCGCCTGGCCGCGGGCCCAGCAGCAGGCCCCGCAGACGCCGGCTTCGCAGCAGCCGCCGCCCCAGCAGCCGACAGAACTTGCGGCGACGATCGAAGGCGGTGGCGGCGCGGCGCCGCGGCTGGCCATTCCCGAATTCATTGCGCTGTCGCAGGACGCCGAAACCGTGGCGACCGCGAAGACGATCACCGAAGTTCTCTGGGACGACCTGAATTTCGAGCGTGAGTTCGCATTCATTCCGCGCGACGTCTACAGCTCGATTCCGAAGGCGACCTCCTTCACCGACGTGCCGTTCGATCGCTGGCGCGAGCTGAACGCCGACGGCCTCGTCATGGGGACCGTGCAGAAAGTGAGCTCGGGCTTCAGGGTCGAGATGAAGCTGTTCAACGTCCGCACCGCGCAGGTGGTGTATCCGCGTCAGTACGATGGATCCAACGCGCGCCTGTTTGCGCACACGATGTCGGATGAACTGCACAAGTCGCAGCGCGCCCTGAATGGCGTGGCACGAACCAGGCTGACGTTCGATTCCGACCGCGACGGCGAGCGGATGACCGGTACGGTGCAGAACCGGAGTATCAAGGAAATCTACATCTCCGACTACGACGGTGAGCGTCAGACGCGCGTCACCACCGGGCGAACGCTGAACATTGCGCCGCGCTGGTCGCCCGACGGCCGCTCCATCGCCTACACCTCCTACCGGCGAGGCGGTGCCAATCTGTTCATCTCCAATATTTTTCAGGGCACGCTGGACGAGGTCACCAAGGGCGACAAGGTCGGCGAGAACTGGCTGCCGGCCTGGTCGCCGGATGGGACGAAGCTCGCCTTCAGTTCCACTCGCGACGGCAACCCCGAAATCTATATCGTCAACCGGGACGGCTCGGGTCTCCGGCGGCTCACGAACAACCCGAGCATCGACATCACGCCGACCTGGTCGCCGTCCGGGACGCAGATCGCGTTCACCTCCGATCGCAGCGGCTCGCCGCAGATTTACGTGGTTGGCGTCGACGGCCTGAATCTCTCGAAGAAGACGTCGGAGTCGTACTGCGATCGGCCGACGTGGTCGCCGGCGCCGTTCAACGAGATCGCCTTCGCCGCGCGCAGCGGACCGGGATTCGATATCCGGGTCCTCGACCTCGTCACGGGTCTCACCAAGTCTCTGACCTTCGGGGAAGGCACGAACGAAAGCCCCGCGTTCTCGCCCAACGGACGCCACATCGTGTTCACCTCGACGCGATCGGGCAAGACACAGGTGTTCACCATGGCTCGTGACGGAAAGAACGTGCGCCAAATCACGAAAGCCGGCAACAACTACGAACCGGACTGGTCCAAATGACTGGAGTATCGACGATGAAAGCGGCTCGATCCATTGCCTTGCTGGTCGCGTGTGCAGCCCTCCTCACCGCGGTCGCCTGCGGTAAGAAGACGCCCCCGGTCGCGCGTCCGACGCCGCCGCCTCCCCCGCCGGCCGAGACCGCGCCGCCTCGCCCGCCCGCTCCTCCGGAGCCGGCCCGCGAACCGGTGAGTGTGCCTCCGGATCCGGTTCGCGACGACGCGATTTCATCGGCCTCGCTCGACGAGCTGAACAAGAACTCGCCGCTCAAGCCGGTGTACTTCGAGCTGGATAGCAGCGATCTGAGCGCGGCGAATCAGAAGACGCTCGACGAAGATGCCGCGCTGATCAAACGGTACTCCAGCTGGACCGTAACGATCGAAGGACACTGCGACGAGCGCGGGTCCGCCGAGTACAATCTGGCATTGGGTGAGCGTCGCGCGATGGCGGCGCGCACGTACCTGATCTCGCTGGGGATCGCGGCCACGCGGCTGCGAACCGTCAGCTATGGCAAGGAATTTCCGTTCGATCCGGGTCATGACGAGGCGGCGTTCGCCAAGAACCGCCGCGCCCACTTCGTCATCACCTCGAAGTGACCGTATGAAACACAGAGCTACCTCCGCACTCCTCGGCCTGATCCTCCTCGCGGTGGCATCGCCCGCGCGCGCCGCGAACAAAGAACATCAGCAGCTCATGGCCGATCTCCGCATGCTCCAGGAGCAGGCGCAGCTGCTGCAGAACCTGATCGGAACCGTGACGGAGGCGCTGAAAGCCGTCAATACGCGACTGGATCAGCAGGCCGAGACGACGCGGAAGAACTTCGCCGATCAGAAGCTGGTCATCGACAACCTGACGAACGACGTGCGCGTCATCCGGGAAAAACTGGATGACAACAACGTGCGGATCGGCTCGCTCACGCAGGAAGTCGAGTCGCTCCGCAGTTCGATGCAGCAGATCGGCACGCGTCCGTCCGCGACGACCGACGCCGGCGATCCGCAGGCCCCGCCTGCAGCGCCTGGCGTGGCGCCGTCGGCCGCTGCGTCGCCCAACGTCGGCGTCAGCGTGTCGCCGCAGAAACTGTTCGACTCGGCGATGAGCGATTACTACTCCGGTTTGTACGACCTCGCGATCAGCGGCTTCAGCGACTACATCAGAAGCTTCCCCAAAGCCGATCTCGCCGACGATGCGCAGGTCAACATCTGCTCGGCGTACATCCAGGATGGCAAGAACGACAAGGCCGTTGAAGCGTGCGACCTCGCCATCCGCACCTATCCCAACGGCGACAAGATTCCCGACGCGTACTACAAGAAAGGGCTCGCGCTCCAGAACCTGCGCGACATGAACGGCGCGCGTGAAGCGTGGGAGCACGTGGTCAAGGCCGCGCCCGACACCGACGCCGGACGGCTGGCGAAGCAGCGCCTCGATCAAATCAAGCGGCCGAACTAGAGTAGAATCGACCTTCTATGGGAAGCGTAAACAAGGTGATTCTGGTGGGCAATCTCGGGCGCGACGCCGAGTTGCGGTACACGCCGGGCGGCGCCGCGGTGGCGACGCTCAACATGGCGACCACCGAAGTCTGGAACGATAAGAGCGGGCAGCGCCAGGAAAAGACCGAATGGCACCGCGTCGTCTTCTGGGGAAAAGTCGCGGAGTCGCTGACCGAGTACCTGACGAAGGGCAAACAGGTCTACGTCGAAGGCCGCCTCGAGACGCGGCAGTGGAACGACAAGGACGGCAACAAGCGCTACACGACCGAGATCAAGGGCGACAAGATCGTGCTGCTCGGCGGTGGCGGCGGACGCGGAGCCGGCGTGTCGCGCGGCGGCGACGACAGCATGGCCGGCGTGCCTGCACATGGCAGCGACATGCCCGAGCAGCCGCTGACCGACGACGACATCCCCTTCTAGCGGAATTCCTCAGGCGGCATTCACATCGAACGCGGCGGTCAGCACCTTGCCGCCGCGTTTCATCTGTACGAACAACCGATAGGCTCCCGCTTTCGGAAACGCGTACGGAATCGTCACGCGGCTGTCCAGCGGCATGACGTGGCCGGCGTGAGGATCGGCGGCGCTCGCGCCGGCGAAACGCTGCATCGCGGCCATGGAAATGCTCCCCGACGGATGTAGATGCGCGAAGACGCTCCCGTCGACGCTCGCGACGACCAGGTGCGCCGCCATTCCCATGTAGGGCTCGACATCGAGCACGGTCCCCACCGCATCCTGCAGCGAGAAGCGCAGGTCGCGTTCGGCGCCCGACGAAGCCGGCGCCTGGCCGCGATCCCAGACGAGCCGCGAGCCGTCGCCGAAATCGAACGACACTGTCGGTGCCTCGCGCTGTGCGGCGCCGCTGAACCAGGAATCGTCCGGGTCCGTTGGCGCCGCCGAGCCCGCGGGCACGCTGAGATCGACACCGCTGACGAGCGTCTGCGCGTACCCGCTCTCGTGCACGATGTCGCCATACACGCGGTACCGGCCCGGTGGCAGAGGCGGCACATCCGCGTCGAAATCGAGCCCCGCCGTCGTCCGTGCGATCGGGTGAAGATGCGCCATCGCATCGAGCCCGGGCTCGCGGACCATGAACAGATGCATCAGCTTCCCGTGGTCCGGCATCAGCGCGTTGTACCGGCTCTCGGCGACCGGCTTGCCGGTCCACCGCGGATCGCGAATGCTCAACGTCATCGTCCGGCGATCGCCCTGCGCCGCGATTGACGCGTGGGCGTCAAACGGCCGGTACAGCACGGAGCTGCTGTAGCTCGACGCCTCCGCCGACCACCAGCGGCTTCCTCCCCACAACACAAGCACGGAGAAGACGCCGGCTATGGCAACGGCGATCCGGGCCCGGCGCCGGCGCGAGGCGTCGGGCTGGACTCCGGGAGGCAATCCGCTCTCGCGTACCGCGGTTCCGATGATCGTCAACAAGCCCGCCGTCAGAAAGACGCCGAGCGCCGCCAGTACCGCTCCGAGCCACGGCGCCATCCGACGCTCCGCCGTCGCGAGGGCGAGCACCGGGATCACCACCTCGCCCTTCCCCGCCGGTCCATCGACGGCAACGGCGAGTTGATACGACGTCGGCGTCATGAACCACAACTCGGCGGCGTAGAGCGTCGGATCGCCGGGCACCGGCGACGCCGGCTCTGGCGGCGGCGCTCCCTGAAGTCCGACGTTCCACTGTCCGGCGCGGACGGTGACCTGGTGAGAACCCGTCTTGTCGACGCCCGCGACGCGCACCGTCACCTGGGCGCGGCCGGGAATAACGCCGGGAAGGCGGACGCTGATCCGCACGTCGTACGGACCGGCCTTTCCACCGAAGAACGTGTCGGGACTGCCGACGTGCGCCATCGACATCGCCGCCAGCAGGAGCGCGGCGGCGCGCGCACGCCAGCGCGTCATCGTTGCACTCGCGACATCCAGTTGCCCCACCACAGTCCGCAGCGGGCGGAGACGAAGCCGATCACGAGCGCCATCAGCCAGCCGGCGGTGAGCCCCTCGGACGGATTCAACTGATACCAGCGCGCCTGGAACGCGGGGTCGGCGGAATACGGCATCCGGTGGCTGACGAAGAACCAGTTGCGCGCGGCAGGAGTCATCAGGAAGTCGGCGAATGGCCACTGCACGGCGACAAAGGCAACGAGGAACACGGCAGATGCGAGCAGCGCGAGCGTCCAGTCGTTCACGCGGCCGCGGGCGCGTTGCAGCAGCAGATCGAGCGCGAAGGCCGGCACGATCAGCAGCAGCGGAAAGTCCGTCGGCATGAAGTGATCGACCTGGACGTAGATCGGACCCAGGAGCGGCTGCGCCGGAAACAACGGCATGAGCACGAGCATGAACAGCGTCAGTCCGGTATAGACGGCCGCGATCGTCGTGGCTGGCCAGCGCGAGACGGACGCGCGGGCCGCGCTGATGATGAAGAACAGGAATACGCCGGCGCTCACCTGGTAGAGGTGCGAGCGGTGCATGTCCCAACGCTGCGTATGTTCGGTCGCGACCGTGGCGACGAGCAGCAGCAGCAAACCGGCCGCGAGCAGATAGAGCCTTCCAAGGTGGCCGCGATCGCCGATCGCGCGGTTCTGCCAGGCCAGGGTCATGAGCATCGCGCCGTACTGAATTGCCGCGATGCCGGCCGCCAGCAGCATGTGGGGCGGGCTGATGATCTTGACGTCAAGGCCGTAGGCGTTGTGCCACCAGTCATCGAACGGCGCGGACGTCACCATCGCAAACGCGCCCCAGATGCAGACCCACGCGCCGAGCGGCGCGCGAAATCCCCAGAACCTGACGGCCTTGCCGCGATCGGCGTCCGATCCGGCGAAGGTGGTCCTGAGCGCGACCCAGCCCGACGTCAGCCCGGCGACGACGCCGCCGAGATAGATGCCCAGGTGAGCCGGCGTCCAGAACGTGTCGCGGCCGATTGAGCGGTGCCACGAGATGTCCCAGATGACACCCAGAATCACGCTCGTCGAGGCGAACAGGACCGCGTAAATCGACCACGGGGCCGACGCTGATTCGGCCGTCCGGGCGCGTTCGAAGTGCTGGCTGTCGGGAAATGTCGTGGCGGATGTGGCCATACCTTACTTCTTGTCCTCTCGACCGTATCGATCTTCCAGGCGCACGACGTCGTGCAGCTCAGGCGTCGACACTTCGAAAATGTCGCTGTCGTCGATCGCGGTCATCCGGTGCACCGTCTTGGGCGTGACGTGGACGCGCTCGCCGGGGAACATTTCGCGCTTCACCAGCTTGCCGTCGATCTCGATCTCGAACAACAGCTTGCCCGAGTGCAGGTAAATCGTCTCGTCTTTCAGGTTGTGATACTGCAGGCTCAACGCGTGACCGGCATTCACGTGAATGAGCTTCCCGACATACCGTTCCGTCTTGGCCCAGTGGAGCTCGTAGCCCCAGGGTTTCTCCACACGCGTGATCTCGTCGCCCATCAGATAACTCCCTTGATCAGCGTCAGCCGGCCCAGCGTGGTCAGCAGGACGCGTTCGATTTCGTCGATTGTCGCCAGCTTCAGAATCCGCCGGGCCAGCGCACGCAATTCATCGCTGCGCAGCTCGGCGAGCACCTGCTTGGCGATGGGGATCGCTCCTGGCGTCATGCTGAACTCGGTCAGGCCCAAACCGACCAGCAGCGTCAGCAGCGCCGGGTCCGACGCCATTTCCCCGCAGAGCGACACCGGAATCCGCTGGCGCGAGGCCGCCCGCCGCACCATGAGGATCATGCGGAGGATGGCTGGATGCAGCGGTTCGTACAACCGCGAGACCCGTTCGTCCGCCCGGTCGACCGCCAGGCAGTACTGAATCAGATCGTTGGTCCCGATCGTGAAAAAGTCGACTTCCTTCGCGAGTTGATCCGCCGTGTACGCGGCGGCCGGAATCTCGATCATCACGCCGATCGGCACGCGCGGCACCGCCTCTCCGCGGCGCGCGAGGTCGGCGGCGGCCGCGACGACCATCGCGCGCGCGTCGCGAATCTGCTCGACGCTCGAGACGAAGGGGAACATGATCCGCAGGCTGCCGTGCCGCGCGGCGCGCAGCAGCGCCCGCAGCTGGACGCGGAACAGATCGGGCCGCGTCAGGCTCAGGCGGAGTCCGCGCAGGCCCTGACGGCTCGCGCGCGCTTCGTCCGGCTCCCAGCCGGCGCTCAACGGATGATGATGCGCGAGGCGTGAGGCGAGCTGCTCCTCGTCGACGTCGAAGGTGCGCACGGTCACCGATCCGGGAGCCATCCCTTCGAGCATGCCGCGATAGATTTCGTATTGACGATCCTCGTCGCCGATGTCCTCGGCGCCTCCGGTCACGAGGAATTCCGATCGGTAGAGGCCGATGCCCTCGGCGCCGGCGTACCGGGCGGCCGCGAGGTCGTCGGGAAATTCGATGTTCGCGTCGAGGCGGATCGGAACGCCGTCCGCAGTCGCCGCCGGCCGTTTGCGGTCCGCATCGACCGGCGCCGCGGGACGGTGATCGTCGGCGTGATGCGCCGCGCGCGCCAGCTCCTCGCTTGTCGGCTCGATGATGACTTCGCTCGCGCTGCCGTCGATGACGACAATCTGCCCGGCCCGGACGCGCTCGCTCGCGTTGTGGAGACCCACGACGGCAGGCACGTCCAGCGATCGCGCCAGGATGGCCGTGTGATACGTCCGGCTGCCCACGTCGGTGGCGAATCCGCGAACCCTGGTCCAATCGACCTGGGCCGCGATCGACGGCGTCAGCTCGTCGGCGATGAGCACCGACGACTCGTCCAGGTCGCGCAGCAGATCGCGCGGGGTCGCCACGCCCTGGCGCAGGTTCATGCGCAGCCGTCCGACGAGATCGGCGACGTCGCCGCGGCGCTCCTGCAGGTACGGATCGGCGAACTCCTCGAACATCGCGCTCACTTCGTGAAACACCTGCTGGACGGCCCACTCGGCGTTGACGCGCTGCTCGCGGACGATGTCGGCCGCGCGCGGCAGCAGCATGGGATCGTCGAGCATCAGCAGCTGGGCGTCGAACAGGGATGCAAGCTCGGGCCGGCGCGCGGTGAGGCGCGACTGGATCTCGATCAGCTGTTCACGGGACCGCACGCGGCTGTCGTCGAGCCGTCGCAGCTCCCGGTCGAGGCGTGCCGGCGCAATCTGATAGCGGAGCACGTGCGCGCGCTGGATGAGCACCACGGCGCGGCCCGCGACGACGCCCGGCGAGACGCCGATTCCTTTCAGCCGCTCCATGCGTCCTCACCGAATCCGGTCTGCACCAATGCCACGAGCGCGGCCACTGCGTCTTTCTCGTCGGCGCCGTCCGCCGAGATCGTGATCGTCGATCCTCGCGCGGCCGCCAGCAAGAGGATCCCCATGATGCTCTTCCCGTCCATCTCGCGGCGATCGCGCGAGACTTTGACGCGGGCTTCGTAGCGCGTCGCCAGGTGCACGAACTTCGCGGCGGCGCGGGCGTGCATGCCGAGCTGATTGACCACGATGACCTCCTGCGACGTCATCGCAGGAAGGGCCGCGCCCCCCTCGCCGGCGATCCCGCGTCACGCATTGCCCTTCTCCCCGCGAAGCAGATCGGACGCCACCCAGATCGCACTGCGACCGTGATCCCGCATCTCCTTCGCCACGGCGAGCAGATCCGAGGAGCTCCGCAGGCTGGCCAGTTTGATGAGCATCGGCAGGTTGACTCCGGTGATGACCTCGAGACGGTCGGTCTCGAGAAACGTCATCCCGAGGTTGGACGGCGTGCCGCCGAACATATCGGTGAGCAGGAGCACGCCCTCCTCCGCCCGCACGCGGTCGATCGCCTGCGCGATGTCCTCTCGCGCGTCGTTGACATCGTCGTGCCACCCGATGGAGACGGCGGTGAACTGCGGCAGATCGCCCACGATCATCTCGGCGGCGTTCACCAGCTCGGTTGCGAGCTGCCCGTGCGTGACGACCACGACGCCAATCACAACAGCCTATCGTAACTCACGCCTTCACCAGATCGCGATGCCGGACACGGACGCGTGCCGCGCCGATGTCGCCGAGCGCCTTCCGCAGCCGCTCCGCGATCATGACGGATCGATGACGTCCTCCGGTGCAGCCGATGGCGACCGTCAGATAGCTCTTGCCCTCGGCGATGTAGTACGGAATCACGAAGCGCACGTACGCATCCAGGCGATCCATGAACTCCCGGGTCGAAGGATCGCGTTCGAGAAAATCGGCGACCGCCTTGTCGCGGCCGGTGCGGCGGCGCAGCGCGGGAACGAAGTGCGGGTTCGGCAGGCAGCGGACGTCGAACATCAGATCGGCGTCCACCGGAACCCCGTGCTTGAACCCGAAACTGAGAAGCGTGATTACGAGGCGCGAGCGTCCACGCTCCCGGGAGAGTCCCATGAAGAAATGGCGCAGCTCGTGAACCGTCATGTCCGACGTGTCGACGATTTCGTCGGCCAGCGTCCGGATCAGATTCAGCCGCTGACGCTCGTCCCTGATCCCCTCGGTCACCGACCGATCCGGCGCCAGCGGATGCGGGCGCCGCGTTTCGCTGAACCGCCGGACGAGCGCCGCGTGGCTCGCCTCCAGAAAAATCAGGATCGGGTTCAGCCGCGGCATCTTCCGAAGCTTCTTGAAGATCTTCGGAAACGACGACAGGAAGCCGCCCTCGCGCACGTCGACGACGATGGCGACTTTCTCGATGTCTCCGCCGGCACGCTGCGACAGCTTCGCGAGCGTCGGGATGAGCGTGGTCGGGAGGTTGTCGACGCAGAAGTAGCCGAGATCTTCCAGCGCGCGGATCGCCTGCGACTTTCCCGAACCGGACAGCCCGGTCAGCACGATGAACGGCGCCCCGGTGCGCGCCGGGCTCTTGCCCTTGCCGCCGGCTTTTGGCCCCGGACGCTTCGCCGCCTGACTCCCTGCCGGCGCCTTGGCGCGGCTCAACGCGAGCCTCCCGACTCGATCTCCTCATCCTCCTCGTCCGGCGTCGGCGTCGACTGCTCCCGCAGCGCCGCGTCGAGCCGGCTGGCCAGCTCGCGTGCGGCGTGATGACCCCGCTGCCGAAGCAGCTGGTTCCGCGCGGCGACCTCCACAAGGATGGCGATATTGCGCCCAGGCGCGACCGGCATCTTCAGCAACGGCACACGCAATCCCAGGATTTCGTAGTACGCATCGTCGAGGCCGAGACGTTCGTACTCTCGTGTCGGCACCCAGCGTTCGAGCTGGACGACCAGTTCCAGACGCTTCGACGATCGGGTCGACGCAATCCCGAACAGCTCCTTGATGTTGATCACGCCCAGGCCGCGCAGCTCCATGTGGTGCCGCGTCAGCTCTGGACACGCGCCGATGAGGATCGTCTCCTGGCGGCGACGGACTTCGACGGTGTCGTCGGCGACGAGCCGATGGCCGCGCACGATCAGATCGAGCGCGCACTCGCTCTTGCCGATGCCGCTCTCGCCGGCGATCAGCACACCGAGGCCCAGGACGTCCATCAGCACGGCGTGAATCATCGTTCGCTCGGCGAGCGAGTCCTCGAGCATCGACGAGAGCTTGGCGATCGCGGTTGGCGTGGCGATGGCGGTCTTGAGCAGCGGAACGCGCGCGCGCTCGGCTTCGTCCAGCAGTTCGGCGGGCGGCGTGAACCCGCCGGTGATGAGCACGCAGGGGAAATCCAGGGTCAGCGCCAGGCGCAGCGCGCTGATGCGCGCGGCCGATTCGAGACTCTCGAGGTAGCGAATCTCGCTCTCGCCGAAGATCAGGACGCGTCCCGGCTTCAGGTACTCATGGAAACCGGCCAGCGCGAGGCCGGTTTTCTGGATGTGCGGACTGGTGATGGTGCGATCGAGGCCGTTCGCGCCCGCCAGCAACTCGAGCGGGAGCCCGAACGCTTCGGGCCGGCTGCTGAGCAGCCCGGCGACTGTGACGCCAGGAGGCAATGCCATTCCGGGACGCCAGGCTTCAGGCTTCGGTTTCGACGAGCGTCAGTTCGCCGCCCGGCAGCCGGTACAGGACGCAGACTCTCAGCGAGACTTCGTTCCGGAACACGACCACCCCGTCGCCGCCGGCGTCGATCTCGCGCGCGGCCGTTTCGATCGACATCGGCTTGATCGATTCGCGCGACGTGCGAATGACGCGGGGCGCGCGTCCGGATACGCGGCGTGCCGGCTTATCCGCCGGCTTCGCGCTCCGGGCACGCTTGACCACCGCCTCCAGCGGCTCGACGGGCGGCGCTTTGAGGTTGTGGCGTTTTTCCTTTTGCCGCGTCTTCAGCTTCTGGGCCTGGTGCGAGATTTTCGCAATCGCCTGGCTCAGCGATGTTTCCCAGTTGCCGGAGTCGCCCAGGCCGTGGAGGAATTGCTCTCCGCGCGCGTGCAGCGTGATGTCGGCCACGTGCCGCCGTTTTTCAACGGTCAGGATGGCCTGCGCCGACACCGCACGGTGGTTCAGCAGGCGTTCGAGCTTCGAGAGTTTTTCTTCGACGAAGCGGCGGAGGCCAGGGGTGACGTCGACGTGATGTCCGCGGAGTTCGAGTCGCATAGGACGACCCTCTCGTGAAGCCTTCGCGCGAAGAAGGCGTCAGTAGAGAACCTTTCTCTGGTTGGACGTGGGAATCTTCAGCTCCTCGCGATACTTCGCGATCGTGCGACGCGCCAGCACGAGCCCTTCGCGCTGGAGGATGCTGACGATTTTCGAGTCGCTCAACGGCTTGCGTGGATCCTCGTTCTCGATGATCTTCCGGATGCGCTGCTTGATGGTGACCGACGAGACGCTCTCGCCGTACGAACTGCTGATGCCGCTGTGGAAGAAGTACTTCATCTCGAACACGCCCTGGGGCGTGTGCATGTACTTGTTGGTCACGACGCGGCTCACGGTCGACTCGTGCATGCCGATGTCGTTGGCGACGTCGCGCAGCACCAGCGGCCTGAGGTGTTCGATGCCGTGATCGAGGAAGTCCTTCTGGAAGTTGATGATGCTCTTGGCGACCTTGAAGATGGTTTTCTGCCGCTGCTCCACCGACTTGATCAACCAGAGCGCCGATCGGAACTTGTCCTTCACATACGCGCGGGTCTCGTCGGTGTTGTCTGACGCGCTCTTGTCGAGCAGCCGCCGGTAGACCGGGCTGATCCGCATCTGCGGCAGGCCGTCTTCGTTCAGCACGCAGACGTACTCGTCCTCGACCTTCATGATGTAGACGTCGGGGATCACGTACTGCGACTGGGTCGGGTTATAGCGGCTGCCCGGCTTGGGATCCAGATGCCGGATGACCTCGATGTGCTCCTTCAGGTCGTCGATTGACATCCCGAGCTTGCGCGCAATCTCGGGGACCTGATGGTTCTGCAGAAGTCGTAAATGTTCGGTGACAACTCGCTCGGTCGGGGTTCCTTCGAGACCCAGGTGACGCAGCTGCAGCAGCAGGCACTCCTGCAGATCGCGCGCCGCGACGCCGGTGGGGTCGAAGCTCTGAATCAGCTTCAGCGCGCGCTCGACGTCGGCGACCGGCCACGGCCCCATCGCGCTCAGCTCGTCGAACGACGCCACCAGGTAGCCGTCGTCGTCAAGGTTGCCGATGATGGCGGCGCCGATGTCCCGCAGCGAGGCGTCGGCGGTCTGCATCGACAGCTGCCACATCAGATGGTCCGCGAGCGAGCTCGCCGTCGAGAGTGTGTTCTCGATCGGCGGCAGCTCCTTGACCTCCTGCGGCGCCTTCGGCCGGTACCCGTCGTCGAGATAATCGCCGAAGAAATACTCGTAATCCTGATCGTCCCAGGTGTCGGTCTTGTTCGGTTGCTGCTCCGGCTCAGTCTTTTCAGGAGTCTGGGCGGCCTCGGCCGGCTGGAGATCTTCGGTGGGAACTTCCTCCAGCATCGGGTTCTCGACCATCTCCTGATTGAGGAGGTCCGATAGCTCCAACGTCGACATCGGCAGCAGCTTGATCGCTTGCTGCAGCGATGGCGTCAGAATCAGTTTCTGGACGAGCTTCGTGTGTAGTTTTTGCTGGATGCCCATGCGCCGTATCTAGTCGAATCGCTCC
>Ga0070665_100003553_pt1 | contig 16543 bp, 18 predicted proteins | sample KBSS13metaG_FD_65862 | JGI IMG/M metagenome (GOLD analysis project Ga0070665, IMG submission 65862) | Switchgrass rhizosphere microbial communities from Kellogg Biological Station, Michigan, USA - KBS S1-3 metaG | ecosystem: Host-associated > Plants > Roots > Rhizosphere > Soil ... | reverse complement strand
GGAACGGGACGTTCGATAGCCTTGCAGCCGCTTTCGGTCGAAGGGTCGGTCGGGATAAACTTATCCCTTGGAGTTTCAAGTCTCACGCTTACCTTGGCGCAATGAGCAAACTTCAAAAAGTCTTTCTCAGCCAGCATTGCGACCCTGCGGCGAGTTCAACAAGATGCGCGACCAGGAGCCAATATCAGAGGACGTTCAATGACAACCACACTGAAATTAATGGCCAAGCTTGGATTATTGCCAATGCTGGCCACTCTGTCCATTGGTTCCGTTTCTGCTCAAACAGATATCGGAAAGACGGTCCTCGAGAAACTTACGGCCAGGGTTGCCAAACTCGAGAGCGCTTGTGCCGGGGACATAAAGAAGTACTGCAAGACGGTCACGCCCGGTGAAGGCCGGATGATCTATTGCATGCAAGCCCACGAGGATAAGATCAGCATTAAGTGCGCGTTCGAACTAGGGGAAACCTCAACCGGCGTGCAAACCGCGGCTGATGCACTGAAAGATGCAGTAATTGCCTGCAAGGCCGAAATTACCGGCGTGTGCGGAAAGATTCTACCGGGCCAAGGTCGTATTGCCGCGTGTCTGCTTTCGAACAAATCGACAGCGTCAGCCGGTTGCGTGGATGCCATTCAGAAAATCGAATTCATGGCCAACCAATGAGGTTGTCGCATGTCGTCACGAAGTCGTGACTTGGGCGCACGAGAAAAGGTAACCATGAAATTCAGCAAGCTTAAATCTGCGATCATCCCCGTCCTTTTCGCGTTGCTGTTATTATCGAGTATGGAAGCACTCAACGCGCGCGACACCGATCTCGCGCCTCTTACCTTCGCTGCCGCTCAAACCGCTAAACAGCAATGCTCAAACACCTGCCGTGCACGTTATCGCGACTGTCGTCGTCTAAAACAGCTACCATCGTTCGAGTGTCGGGGTGTTTACCAGGACTGCACACGATACGCTTGTACTGGTTTAGGACCAGGGTGACCCACGCACTTCCTGCCGTCAGTGAGCCAGCGGTGGCAATCGCGTCCACTTTGACCCTAGCGGCATTTAGTACGCTTGCCCGATTCCGCATAGACGGAGCCTAGGACGCGAATCAAAAATGTGCCGCCCCGCATTAAGAGACCCTTAGGACCTGTGAGCCGATCTCGTGAAAGACCTTCCAAGTTCTGCAAGCAATTGTAACCGTTCTAGCCGTCATCAATCCCGTAGTTTGCGGCTCGCTCTTTCTGATGCTCACGCCGAATCTGACCGCGCCGGAACGACGACGCGAGGCGGCCAAGGTCGCCCTCAACATTGCTGATCGGACTCAAGGTTCTGAGCATCTTCGGCATTTCCCTTGACGTGTTCAGGGTCGTCGGCGGAATGATCATCGCGTATATGGGCTTCGACATGCTGCGTGGCAGTCATACGGTAGCTCAGGCGCCGCCCGAGAGTGGCGACGCGGGCGTTCAGGGCTCACTTGTACCACTCTTAATGTTTGCAGCCGGTCCTGGAACCATTACGGCCGTGGTCACATTGGCAGCTGTTCATACGACCGATGGCCTGCCAATTACGGCAATCATCGCCGCTGTCGTTGGTGCGGGCGCAACATTTTCCGCGTTGATCCTCGCTGTTCGACTTGGACCTCGTCTAGGCCGAGGCCCGCAAGCGACCGTCACACGCTTTATGGGGCTCATCGTTGCGTCAATGGGGATGCAGTTCGTGCTGGTGGGTCTAAGGGCATTCATTGGAGCGTAGGCCCAATCACTGCCTGACAAACAATCGGCAAAAAACATGAACAGAAGCTTCCCACCTCCGTCAGAAATCAACAATGGTCGAACCGTAGCAAAGATGTAGAGAACGTATGGTCCCTATAACGCCCTGCCAATTAGCAAACCCCCTGCTGCACGAACATGCAGGCTGCGGCAAAATGCGAAGGATAGCGACAAGCATCACCATCACCGCCCGATTTCGCGAGTGCCAAAGTATGCTGGCACTCGTGGCCGCCTCGTCATTTGACAGGAAATAGCAGCGCTACAGAAGCCCGCAGTTGCCAAGCCGGAGCGTCCGTCGGACGTATGGCGTTGTAATAGGCGGCAATCTGTGCGTTGACCGGTTGGTCACCCACCCGGAAGACGCGGCCGAAGCCGCCGCCCACCGGCACCGTCCATTTCTCGCCCGATGCCGCGAGCCAATTCGAGGTGATGATGGGTGAGGAAGTCAAGTACCAGCCGTGCGCCATGTTGTAGTTGACAAAGGGTTGGGCGAGGAAGGCATTGACGGGCGGCCGAAGCGGATTGCCGCCGACCGACCACTGGTTATTGAGCAATACACCCATTACCCAATGTCCCGGCGTGACCAGGAAGACGGCCGTTGGTCCCAACAGGAATTTGCCGGTTCCGAGGATAGGGTCATTCGCGGACGGTATAGTGAAAACTGGACCGACGCCCCAAATGAGTTTGCCCGGATGTGTGGGGGAAAGAAACAACGACTGAGTTATGTCGCCAACGCCGTTGGTGTTGCTATTAAACAATGGGCTCGGCTGGCTCAGCAACGGAATGATGGTACGTGAGATCATGTTCCAGTCATCGCTTAGGTGCATCGGCACGACGGGCTGAATGTTGAATACTTCCTGGGTGCGATTGAATGGTCCTGCGTTGAAGTTGGTGTTGCTCTGGAACGGCACACTGACAAGATCGGCGATTGGATTTTGTGACGCCTTCTGCAGGTCATCCGAATGCTCATTAGGACTGGCAGGGCGCGATGGCTCCGCCTCGGCCGGAATGCCGCTCACGAATTTATAGTTGATCCCGGCTTTGACCATTTGAAGGTCGCGGTTCAAAGCCACCGGAGGAATCGTGGGAGCATTCCAGTTTGAAAGCCCCAGATAATCGTATTCGAGTTTGACGGTCCAATGCGACTTGAAGCCATATTCGATACCAGCACCAACTAACCAACCGCCGCTCGTGCTGGACCCGTTCCAAACTGCGCCAGGGAGGTTCAAAGTGCTGTTCACCCAGCCACCGCCAAGCTTGGCGAATAGGAGCCACCGATCGTTCACGAGCCCGACGCGACCCGCCACAGTACCGATCCAGCGCTGGTCTACGTAGCCCAATGTCGGAGCAGGAAGGACTGGATGAGCAAAGCCGGCCCCACCGAACTCGCCTTCGACACCAATTAAAAAATGACTGGCCTGGAAGTTATAGCCCGCCTGCACGCCGCCAATGAATTCGCTTAAGCCGCCATACAAATTGTTGCCAGGGATGTCCAGACTGCCATTGGACCATCCTCCGCCGAAGTTGGCGCCCACATAAAGCCCTGACCAATTGTAGGGTGGCGGAGCCATCGGAGATGTCTGAACTTTGGTAGGCAAGTCCGATGCAAGAGCAGTCCCGCTCAACAATCTTGCAGCAGCGATTGCAGCAAGGACAATTCTTTGCATCGTTGCCTCCTGAGGATATGGCCCCCTTGCCAAAAGAATAATGCGAGTAGCTCGCCTCCCCAACCGGACTTAATCTGTCCTGGTCAGCTCATGCGTGAATCTTCGATGCGGTGGCAATTTGGCAACAATGACGGCGGTCGGGATGGTCGCCGAGTCCGCCGTTTCTCCGATATCCGCTGTATGGCAGTGCCTACGGCGTAGGTACGCACCGGTTGTAGGGGGCATAATAATAGTAGCCGTATGGACAGCCGACTGGGGCAGGAGCACCGTAATAGCCGGGGGCATAATAAGCGCCCGCGGCGGCAGCGCCGACCGCAGCAGCCCCTACCGCGGCCGCGCCGATGCCGACCGCCACTCCGGGGCGTACACCACGGTAGTAGCCACCTCGGTAAACCCCACCGCGATAGACACCGCCGCGGTAGGCGCCACCACGATAGACGCCGGCTCGATACGCGGAGGCGTCAGTTGAGATCGTGCCAATCAGCCCGATACCGATGATAGCGGATGCAGCAAGTGAGAGAATTGCCTGACGTGCCATGTTTGATATCCATTGTTAGCTGATTTCCACCAGCTGGCCGAGGCGCTCATAATGATCGCCCGACCGGTTCCCAAAATGCAGCATTCTTTGCCGGCTTCATATCGACTGGGCTGCGGAGGCATCGCGACTTGCATGCGCGCAGCCGATTGTACCAGCCGAAGAACGGCATTTTACCACCTTTACGACGGTAGCGGAAAATTCCCCGGGTCGGATATTGGCCTAGGGTCCAATATCCGTGAAAGTCTTCCACCCGTAGCGTGCTCCTGTTGGGAACCACGAGCTAAGAGACTTTTGTAGCTCATTATCGACAGCAAACTCAGGTCATGATAATCGCGGCGCTCCTCACCTTGCTTGCCGCCATTTTGGGTCTAGTTTTCTCGGCGTTGGTCAGCGCCGGCGTGACACGTCCGGTCCGGCAGTTGCTTGAGGGCGCCAAGGCGGTCGAAGCCGGTCATCTCGATGGAACGTTGGTCGCCACCTCACGCGACGAGATTGGTCACCTAGATTTCAGCAGTAGCGGGACGGAGCGAGCGAATGACGCGCTTGGTAATTGGGCTGCTTCGGCCCTATCGGGGCTGGCTCGCAATTGTCTTTATCGCGATGCTGGCTGAGATTGCGACAAGCCTTGCGGCACCATGGCCGCTGAAGCTTGTGCTCGACGATGCACTCGGTAAGCACCACCTGCCACAATGGTTGGATTGGGCCCACGACTACGGTTTTGGAAGGCACACGCTTGGCGTAGCGTTGTTTGCAGGCGTTGCCACGCTGGTTATTGCGGTGATCGGCGCCATCGCAACCTATATCGACAACTATTACACCACAAGCGTCGGACAGTGGGTCGCCAATGATCTGCGGATCCGTATTTACGAGCATCTGCATCGTCTCTCGCTGAGATTCTACGACACGGCCAAGACTGGCGCGCTGATGTCAACCATTACCAGCGACGTTGCGACGATTCAGAGCTTTGCCTCGTCGTCGACGTTGAGCATCATTGTCGACATTATCACCATCGTTTTCATGATCGGCCTGATGTTTTGGCTGGATTGGGACTTCACCCTGATCGCCCTTGCCATTACGCCCTTCCTTCTGATGGCGGTCATGCATTTCAAGAGAGCCGTAAAGGAAGTTACACGGACCGTCCGGGCCAGGCAAAGTGATGTCGTCGCTGTTGTCCAGGAGGGGTTAGGATCGGTTCGGGCCATCAAGGCATTCGGGCGACAGGATCTTGAAATCGCCCATCTTGAAGCTGCTAGCCACGCCACAGTCGAGGCCGCTCTCAAGGCCCGCCAGGTGAAGTCACTGCTGTCGCCCATGGTCAGCATCGTAGTCGCGATCTGCACGGCGATCGTACTGTGGAGGGGAACGGCGTTGATCGTCGCAGGAACCATGACCGCAGGCGCCCTTACAGTTTATCTTGCCTACCTCGCGAAGTTCTTCAAGCCGGTAAAGGACCTCGCCAGCATGACCAGCGCGATAGCGCAGACGACGGTCGCACTTGAACGTATCCAGAAAATTCTGTCGGCAGATGAAATCATTCGCGAACACCCGGATGCGGCCGATCCCGGTCGAGTCAGTGGCGCAATTGCATTCGAGAATATCGCATTTGGTTACGATGATGAGACGCAGGTCCTGCGGGATGTTTCGTTCAAGATCGAGCCCGGTCAGGTCGTGGGCATTGTCGGACCAACCGGTTCGGGAAAATCCACCGTGCTCAGTCTGGTCCCTCGCTTCTACGATCCAAAGGGCGGACGAGTTTTGATCGATGGCGTCGACGTTGCAGCCTTCAAGCTCGACGCGCTCCGGGCCCAGGTCGGCTTCGTGTTGCAGGAGACGGTTCTATTCCGCGGGACCATCCGCGAGAACATCGCTTACGGGCGCCCCGGCGCAACCGACGAAGAGATCGTTGCCGCCGCGAAAGTAGCCAATGCAGATGAATTCATCAGCCGCATGCCACATGGTTACGACACTATCGTCGGCGAGCGCGGGGACACGCTTTCGGGCGGTCAGCGCCAACGTATTGGCATTGCGCGCGCCGTCATTCGCAATAGCCCGATTATGATCCTGGACGAGCCGACGGCGGCACTTGACACGGAATCAGAACATCTCGTCATTGACGGCCTGCGAGAGTTGATGAAGGGCCGCACAGTCATCATGATCGCACATCGCCTGAGCACCATAAGCGAGGCGGACAAGATCGTTGTCCTCAAGGACGGCGTTGTTGCAGAGGAAGGTTCGCATATCGAGTTACTTGCGCTCGGTGGTGTTTATGCCGAACTTCACCGTATCCAGTACGAAACAACGGGAGCTTTACCTGCCAATGCAGCGTAACCCATTGATCAAATTCGTCCTTTTCCAGGAGCAAGATTAATGTCGCATACGCTCATCGTTCTTCCAGACGATACCGTCAGCGCGATCCTTGACCCGATCAATGCCGCGAAGCGATCGTTGAACATCCGGATGTTTCTATTCACCGAGCCGACACTGCTCCATGCCGTGATCGCAGCCCACCATCGCGGCGTTAATGTTCGCGTGATGCTCAACCCAGCGCGCCGCAGCGGCAAGAGCGAAAATGCAAAGGCCCGAAAGGCTCTTCTTGCTGCCGGCGTCAAGGTGCGCGATAGCAGCGCCGCCTTTGCCCTCACCCACCAAAAATCGATGGTCATCGACGATAAGATCGGTTTTGTTGAATCCCTCAACTGGGAACCGCGCGACCTGACCGAAACGCGCGACTACGCGGTTACGACGACCAAAAAGAGTGAAGTGAAGGAAATGATAAGGTGCTTCGACGCTGACTGGGCGAGGAAGCCGTTCAAACCTGACCCGAAATCACGTCTGCTTTGGTGCCCCGACAACGGACGCGAACGGATCGCGTCCCTAATCGACGACGCGAAGAAATCGCTCTGGCTGCAGAATGAGCGCTATCAAGATACGGTCATCGTCGAGAGGCTCGTTCGTGCGGTGAATCGCGGCGTTCGCGTCAGGATCATGGCGCGCGCGCCGCATAAACTATCGGGCAAGAAGCTCGCTGAGGGTATCGGTGGGCTGCGAATTATGCACGACGTCGGTGCAAAGGTTCATTTATTGAAGGGCCTCAAACTGCATGGCAAGATCGTGATCGCGGACGGCAAGCGCGCGATAGTTGGATCAATCAATCTCAGCCCAGGCAGTTTCGACTCAAGACGGGAACTTGCGATCGAAACCAAATCCAAGAGCGTTTTAAAACGGCTCGTCCAGGTATCCCGTCGAGATTGGAAGCACTCGCACAAGATCGACCTGTCCGATGCGGGCATCTTGGCAGATCTGGAAAAGCACGGAAGCAAGGATGCGAACCTACTTGCTCTCGGGCGCTGAAACCAAACAGAGCAGACCGACCGGCCAATCGAGCAAGAGTGCGGCATCGCAGGGGTCCGCCATCCAGGCGCCACGCGCTCAGCCGCCAGGATGTCGCGAGGAGGGTTCTAGTCGAGTCAAGCCTTCGCCAACGATCCCCTGTTTGTACCAAGGCAGCCTTTACGCAAGACGTTGCTTGGATCGGCGTATCGCTCAAAGGAGCCCAACGCAACTTCGATTTTGTCGACAATCATTTTTGATGCCTTGATCGGCAAGCCACCCCGAAAACAGACCGCAACAGATGAAGTGAACCAACCTATTGAAGGGTAGCGTTCATAGTGATTACCGACGTGCCAGAACTAGTCTGGCTCTTGCCGGTTGCCTGGACGGAGAAAGTATCTCGGCCTCTATATCCGGCCTCCGATGTGTAGACAAAAGAGGATGCGTCGAGCTGCTGCAGGCTGCCGTGCGCCGGATTTTGCGAAATGCTCGAACTCAATATTTCTCCAGTAATGTTCACGGAAAACATGCAGCTCCCGCCGGAGGCGATCTCGATATAGCCTATCGAGTTGAAGCCCCAGCCTGCCGGCGGAGATCCTGATACGACGCACTGAGGAGCGTTTTGAGTAAACGCGGTCGACGCAGCAACCGCCCATCCCAATGCAGCCACGATCAGTGTTGACGTAACGCGCATAATTGGATTCCTCCATTTGGTGGTCGCATTTTCGCCTCCTGGCCTAGTCAACGCACAATCGAGCACTGTCCAAGCCGAGCGAACGACAGTGCACCCGGCGTGGTATCGCGCGGGCTGCCAGCTAGCCTAAACAAAACGCCCGACGCTGCCCATTGCCCTTTTGGGCAATGCTCCACTCAGTGGCGTCGCTATTATCCGCCGTGGTCACCGCCTTGAAAATTCTCCCCTGCAAACATCGGACTTATAGGTCGCCACTTCGCAAATATGCCAACGGGAAAATGGGCTGCACAAGTCTCCTTCACGTGCGGGAGAGCCGTCCCGTTTGTCAGTAGCGCTGGCGGCGCGGGAATGTGTTCTGGCCTTACGTCATTCCGACCTGAGAACCGATTTGTCAGTAGACCCTACGGCGTGGGCCGGCTACAACAGCTCGTCGAGGAGCAACCACGACAGGACGTGGAGCAACGATGACCGCTCGCGGAGCGATATCGACCGGTCGAGCGACGCAGCCCGGCTGGTACACACCGAAAACGCAGTAGACGACAGCGCTCGCTTCCTTCGTCGTCAATGCAACGGTGCTTCCAATTAGTAGTAGAAGGCAGAGCTGCTTCATAACAGAACTCCTCGATGCGTCCGATTTCTGTTAGGCGTCGTATGGACCGGGTCACAAGCCACGTTTGACCAGACTAGCCAGTGCAATTTCGCCATCGGTAACGTAGTGGTTGACGTGTTCGGTGCGGAGATTGTCACCCGATTGATATATTTGCACCGCCTCGATAGCTCGACTTCTCGTCAATTCGGCAATGATATGATCGCGCTCGGCGTTTGTATCCGAATCCGTGGCGTGAGTGATCTGAAATGTGAGCCGAGTTAAGGATAGACCGGTGTCTCTTGTGCCAGCTCCGACCCACAAAACGCGCTCATTGTCTGGCGGTCGGTCCGTATTTAGCCAGAAGCCTGCCGCTCCCCAAGTGTCTTCAGCTCGCGTTATGCTCAAAGCCCAAAATCGTATGTGATGGCGCTTGCGGGGGCTGTTATCGATTGCCTTCTGGAAGCCGATGTCTTGGCCGCGTCCGAAAAGATAAAGGGTGCTGAACGGCGCGGTGGGGTATGGCGAGTTGAATATGAAGGCTCGCACCATGCCCCACGAGCTTGCCAGACCCAGTCGATCTGCTTCTGACCAGCCGAGGGCCGCAAAGGCCGATCGAAGCTGTTGGAGCGTCCCTAGAAGGGCGACGTTGACAGGATCTCCTGGCAATCCGTCGCCCGTAATTGTGTAGCTCGGTACGCGTTTGCGCTGAAGGATCTTGAGACCCCAACGGATGGCACGCGGAAGAATAATATACGCTGCAAATCCATATGTGATGCCCACAGCCAATATCCAGGGCAACCTACGGTCCGCAGTTTCAAACACCACAAAAACGATCAGCCAAATACTGAAAATGCCCAACCCAAGAACAAGGAGGCGCTGCAGGAAGCGTTTCAGCATTCTCACGATTTGCCGGCCGTTAAAAAGGCGGATTGACCCGTGAAGCGTGAGGTACAGTGCCCTATAGCCTGGCCACGCTCAATAGCGACATCAACCTCGATGAGGCAGGAATTGGTACAGAAACCGCACTAAGCTCCAAGGCTGGATGGGTCATTCGCGTCGTTTGACTGCGTACTACCGATGGCCCGTCATGGACATAGTCGCCTTCGGCCAGCAATCGGTTTGGTGCCTACGGAGACACCTAATTCGGCCGCAGCCGGGGCGCGTGTAATGTCCAGAATGCGCCGGTCGACCGGGACGAAGTCAAGCCCCGGAGCAGCCGGTCTGGGTCCAACAACGATGATGCGCGTGGGCCTGGCCGTGAGGCACGCGACATTTTCTTCGAACAGCCTGCCTTTAGAGTATCCAATTGGGTGATTTGGTTATTTAATCTGCTTAGGCTGGGGGGCAACAATATGGAACAAGATATTCGCAGCGGCCCGCAATGGATGATTTCTGATGGCCCTGGCCGATCTCGATCAGGGCGAGGGCGTGCCCGTCAAGGTCGTGTCGAAGATGCTCCATGTCGACCCGTCCTTCGTGACGACCCAGTCGAAAATGCTCGAGAAGAAAGGTTTCATGCGCCGAAAAACCTCAGGCGACGACGCCCGGGTAGTGCAGATGTCGTTGACCGATAAGTCTTACAAGCACATCGCAAGCCTGGCCTCTCAGCAGCAAGACCTCAACCACTTCATATTCGCCGAATTCAGCGAGCGCGACCTTAGCGAGTTCGTCGGTAAGCTCACGGCGCTGAAGGTCCGTCTAGAGAAGGCCTCCCTAAGGATTTCGATAGGCATATGACGATTGGCGGCGGAGACACGCCGGCCCCCGGTCGAAGCCATCGAAGTCCTGACGGGTAGCCCCCAAACACCCATAATTCGCCCGCAGTATTCTCAAAAATGCCATGAGACGAAACTCGGGGCGGCCTGCGCACATCGCCCCGTCACCTATAAAAACTAAGTTTGTCTGCCATACGCACAAGCTCGGCTACGTTGCGAACACCTAGTTTCATCATCACCTGTTTTCGGTGAACCTTGGCAGTCTTCTCGACGATGCCCAGATCGCCAGCAATCTGCTTGTTGAGGCGCCCCTCGATGACCTGCACCCATACTTCGCGCTCACGGGGAGTCAGAGTCGCTATTCTTGCCTGAATCGATTCCAATTCGGAATAATTTGCACGCGTGGCAGCATCCCTGACCTCGGCGCGCGATATTGCTTCCAAGAGATCCTTGTCGTTTATCGGCTTGATTAGAAAATCGAGCGCCCCTGCTTTCATAGCTCGCACGCTTGTGGGAATGTCTCCTTTTCCTGTAATAAACACGATGGGGCGGTGAGAACCGGCGCGGGCGGTCAGAGCGTGCTGAAGCTCCAAACCATCAATACCTGGCATCGAAACATCCAGAACGGCACACCCTGGCACCGCGACATCATGCTCTTCCAGGAAGAGCTGCGGCGAAGAAAAAGACCTGACCTCGTAACCCTTGACGCGCAGCAACAGTGACAGCGCCTTGAGCACACCGGCGTCATCATCGACGAGATACACAGTAAAACTGTTGGTCACAGCACATCCAGTCATATGCTTGACGAATTTTAGCATTAACCTCTCTGGTCCCTAAGTATCTGTCAAGCCATGCCAATACCGGCCGGCTCCCTCGACGACCGTTTCGGGTCATCGCGTCCTTTGACGACGTCCCAGCCACTTCCCTCATAGCCGACGTTCGCCGTGGAGAGGGGCCGGGGATCAAGCCGAAGGATAGAAAGCGCATTCTTACCGTTTTGCACGACTAAGGACGACGGCCTTGGCCTTGGCCTACATTTGTTCGCCGGTCAGACATCGTAGGATCTCGGTCATCTAGCCGCTGTAGCCATCGTCTGGACCGGTAGTGAGATCTCCCCGACGGCACCCTAACCAACTTTAAACCAACGCTACACCGCAACCGAACGTGAACAAACGCTACCAATCGTCGCCAAATTCATCAACGTTTTCAGCTTTGTTCTCGTCGATTATACCGCTCATAACGGTCTGGTTCCTGGTTCGAGTCCAGGCAGGCCCACCAATAAAATTAGATAGTTCTTGCAGTTGTCCGTTCGTCGGCGGACCAGTTCGCGGACTGCTTGGACAGTGTTACTCCTGCGAAAGCTTCTTGAGACGAACTGCGCGAGGTTTCTGATGGCCAAGAGAACTGTGCCAAACAAGCCTGAACCGGCGAGGCTTTCGCCGGAACAGATGCGCGCCGCAGTGCCTAAACTAGAACGACGTCTCGCAGAATTTATAAATTTGGATTACGCGGGCCTCATCGACGAGAATGAAGATCGGGTCTTGGGTAGCCTGACACGGAAACTCGATGATACCTTGATGGAGATCTACGGAACCGACACGACCGATTACAATCGTTATTGCGTGCATTCACTCGATGACACGCCTCTCATCATGGGCGGAGGCTGGCCGCCTCTTCGCGCAAGAATACCAGCCATCAAATCGGCAGTCGATCGTGCAGTCGGCAGCATCGAAACTGCAATAGAAATACTGAAGGAGCGGCTTGGTGACTCAGGTGAGGATGCGGCTGGAAAAGCTGTCCGCGCATACTCAGGACTCGATCTGCACCCCGAAATTGCACGAGCAGCCAGCAAACTTTATAGTGACGGGCATTACGCGAATGCCGTTGAGGCTGCGGTAAAGCGCGTCAATGGTCTCGTAAGGATGCGCAGTGACCTGGATGTTGACGGAACCACCCTGATGGAGAGGGCGTTTATCTGCGCTGAGGCCATAGAGTATTCCCATTTCAAATTGCCAGTTGGAGTAGTGGGTACCCATCTGGCGTAACCGATAGAAGCGGGAAAAAGTGGCAACGTCTGTTCAATAGTGAACAGAACGGGGAAGATTTCTTGAGCCGGGCCGGTTAACGGCCCCGGCAATACGCAACGCACCAAGGCCGCCGACACAGAGACCCCGGCGGGGAGGCTTTGGCCATCGTCTGTACGGCAGCCGACAAAGCGGGGCCCGCCAGCGTGAACCGGCGGGCATGCCCCTTGCATAGCCGAAAAGGCACCCGCTTAACCTCCCTGGTGCATGGCCCAACGCATGTCTCTACCCGGCAAACATGCGTTGGGTCGCCTATCGCTGGCATCCGCGATTAGGAACGGTCGCTCTCGCAATGAATCTTACGTGAGCTTCCGGTCTCCAGCCCCCAAGCCCCACCGGAAGCTGACGGCCCCAGTTCCTACCAGTGCTGGGGCCGTCTCTCATTTTTCATAGGATCCAGCGATGTCTGTCCTCATTTACGTGGATACGAGCAAACAGGTCGGGGATCCCGATCACCTCAAGGTCTTCGCGAATGCTGGCGCCGCGGAAGCCTGGTTTACGGAAAACGAACCCGAGGGCGTGGCCTTCGAGTACTGGGTTCTGGAATGAGAAGCCAACCAAGGCGCCCTACCTGGGTTTCTCGGCATTGATGTGAAGAGCGTAAAGCGGGTTAGCAAATTCGTCTGTCACTTCCAGGCGCCATTCCCGCCCCGGCTGAAGCTTGCCGTCGAGATCTTTTAAAATCTCGCCGGCCATGACGGTTGCTTCCTTCCAAGCGGCATGCTTGTCCCGCAATTCTTCGCCCTCGAAGTCGATCTGGGGCTCGTTGTGATGGACGTGAAAGAAGTATCTCGGCATTGGGAATAAATGCCGGGAACATAGGGTTGGTTCCCATCGCGATAATGAAACGGCGGGGACAAAAAAGCCGCCGCTGGGTTGAGTCAGCGACGGCTCTACACTCCCGCGTAACCTTATTGAGGGGTCCTCCGCGATTGCTGGCGATCCTATTTGCGGGAGATTAAGAAACGCTTCCCGCCATTGCGCCATCCGCGTCTGGCTTGGTAGTTCGGCAATGTCATCTTCGTTCCACCGTCGTTTGGATTTGGGCATACGCAACGCTCCCTTTAAAACACCTCAAATCCGAAATTTACCAAAAGTTCCCACGCTGCGTCTGTAGAGCTGGGGCTGAAGGCGAAGTTGGAAATGATCCAACCCACTCGCGGAGATTCGGCGCGTGAAAAAATCACTGGATCGCAAGGCCGCAGACGATCTCTTCATGCATTATCGCATTGAGCGCGCAGCACGACGGGTCGGACGGGTTTCACTCTTTATATTCATATTCGGACTGTCCTTCGTTGCTTCAGTCGTCGCGCTTTTTAGACCGAAATATGTTTAGGGGCTTAGCTGGATCCTGATTTGCGTTAAAAATCCATCCCCTTTCGGGGCGCTTCCGCGCTCCGGAAGTTGCGCTACGTTTTGCCGGGAGGCATTCAATGACTGAAACAACATGGCTCGATATTCTTACGCGTTTCGTTTTGCCTCCGCTTTTAGGCGGCGTCGGCGGATTAGTCACCATATGGGCGAACTGGGGCATTGAGAAACGAAAGCAGCGGCTTCAACGTCAGCGCGAATTGATCACCGGGTGGCGTCTTGAATTGATTCCAATGGTAGCCTCGTCGCAGGACACGCCGGAGATTTGGGCCGGACCAAAGCAGACGAAGGTGATGTCTTCTCCGTTTTACGCAAGCCTCAGGCCTCACCTTTCTCGGGAGGCCATCAAGAAAATAGAAGATCCCGCAATGGGGCTTGCCTTAAACAGGGGCGAGACTCCCGGAGGCCTCTGGGCTTATCGATTTCCCCTCAAGATTTTCGTTGATGAGATTGCGCGGATCGAACGCGAGTGGAAATTGGTCTAATTCGTCTGAAAGCTAAGCTCGATCTCAATGCACCACCAGCGTGTGATTGCGCCGGCAGATGCAGGACCTGAGTCGCGGCGGGCTGGTGTCGGACCACGCCAATGCTCGGCCCCCACGCGCGATCGACGGATGGTCGATGTCCGGCTGGACACCCTGCCTCAAGGCTTGCCCTGATCAATGGTCGCTCGTCGCCTCGTGTGCGAGGAATGCGGCACTGCAGGTTCTGTGAACATCGTGCCGAACTGGCATGACCGGGTAGCCAGCGTCATTCCGTTCACCAAGCCCTCTCGACTTAGTTGAAGCTGATGCGGCGGCCGTCACAGGAACACGATCGCAGTTTGCCTCCGGCTCGGCATAGTGCAGCGGCCGTTCAGTAAGGCCCCAACACGCATAACGATTGCGAGGCTGTTCGGCAAACCCTTGATGACTCGACGCCGCCGACAATCTGAACCAAGCTCCCCGCTTTAGCACCGGTTACAAGCCTACCAGGCGAAGGACGTCGGTGTTTTCGGCAAGCAGGCGGTCGGTGCCAGCGATCGGTTCAGCCGTCGCGACCGTGAATGCGGCAATCCGTCCAAAACCCATCCTGATTGGTACCGTGATGCCTGATTTGATCCCGAACGTTGTGGCTTCGTCAAAAAGCCTTTGCTGCTCTTTTGCTCCGCCTATGATGGGCGCTCCGCCCCAGGCGAACAAATCGTATTCTTTTGCCGCGCGCTGGACCACCGGATCGATCTTTTGATAGCGAAGGTCGAAGTATCTGTTGGTCCAGGATTTAGGGTAGGAGGACAACAGAGCTGGCGTGTCATCGGCGATACGTAGATAAGCGAAGCGTTCAAACCCAAGTCTCTTGATGACGCGCGAGGCCACCCGCTCGAATCCCTCTTCGTCCGTGGCCGTCTCAAGCGCGTCGACAAATTCCTGAAATGCCTCTTGAGTGAGCTTCATCTGGGCTTTCCGAGCGAACCTGCCACTCAGTGTCCGGCGCGGCCTGATTGAAAAATACTGACCTACTGTTGGGCGCGAGCATCGATCCGCTTTTTATTGCCTGATGCTGCGATCGTTACGCCTTCATGCTGGCCAGCCGGGAAGATCTGAATAGCCGCTGGAGGGCTTTGCTGAGACCTTGAAGCTTCGACCGCCCGAATGCACACCCAGGGTGACCAAGCCGAGCCAAATCGAGGCGGCGTCGCCGAACTTCGCGATCAGTCCAGCCAGCGAGATATCTCGCCACAAGCGGCTAATGAGAAAGCAACTCTTGCCGCACAATCATGGCGGATGAGCCAGAACTTTGTACTGGGCAAACAGACCGAAACGGGCATCCTCGGTCTCGTAGACCGTCGGCAGACCCGCAGTTGCGCTGATCTCGCGAACATAGGTTGCAACGCTCCGCGCCGCTTCCGACCCTGACGCCAGGGGAACAGCGTGATTGGCGGAATCGATCAGGCACGGTACAAAGCCGACGGATTTCAGCGATCGGCCTTCAAAATCGCAGGTCGCGATCATCGTCATTCGCGCGTCCGGATGAAAGGGCGACAGCGGATAGCCATCGCGCGGATAGATTGCATATTCGCCCATCTCATGAAGCCTTGCGATTTCATGCGCCGTCAACGCTACCTCCAGGCCCGGAAGATCGAACACGAAATGTCCCAAGCCGTAGAAGATCGGCTTGCCTTCGAAGATTTCGATGCCGCGCATGAAGTGATGATGATGGCCCAATACGATATCAGCACCCGCCTCGATCGAGGCCCGGCCGATTATGCGCTCGTAGTCCGTCAGGATGGCCGGCCGTCCCGCACGTCCCCAGTGATGGCTGACGACGATCACGTCGACTTCGTGACGCAAGCTCCGGATCGCCGCTTGCATCCGCTGCAGATCCTCGGGCCAGGGGACGGTCCGCACTTCGGGCGGCACTCCGGGCTCAACCTTGCCATAGGCATCCCACTCAGGGATAAAATAATGCGAATGGACCCGCACCGGTGCCAGACCGGGCGTGCTTTTCCTTGCCTCGTAGCCGGCCTGATAGACGGAAGCGAAGCTCAGCAGGCCGATACGCTGCCCGCCACGCTCCACGATCGCTGGCGCCAGTGCCTCATCAAGGTTGCCGCCGGCGCCGACGGTGCGGATGCCCTGGGCTTCGAGCAACCTCCGCGTATCGCAGAGGCCTTCGTGACCGGCATCGAGGATGTGGTTGTTAAGCCCGCTAGGAATAGGCTGTGCTGACGTGGAACACCCAAGATCGTTGCCCGAGCATGGTGGCAAGGCTGCTGAAGCAAGCTGGAATTGTGCCGGCACCGGAAAGTAAATCTGCCA
>Ga0070665_100003551_pt1 | contig 16553 bp, 25 predicted proteins | sample KBSS13metaG_FD_65862 | JGI IMG/M metagenome (GOLD analysis project Ga0070665, IMG submission 65862) | Switchgrass rhizosphere microbial communities from Kellogg Biological Station, Michigan, USA - KBS S1-3 metaG | ecosystem: Host-associated > Plants > Roots > Rhizosphere > Soil ... | reverse complement strand
CTCTGCCGGTGGGGAGAGAGCGGCGCAACCCTCTTCTATCGGCCTCGTCAATTCCCCTCCGCTCTCGGCGGGAGAGACAGCGGCCAAGCATTTGCTATGATCGCCGGGCATTGCGAGTCGACGCCGCAGGTTCGGCGGCAAAAACAGGGAGAAAAGTGATGCGTTCATTGCTCATGATTGCGGTCGGCGCCGTCGCGCTCACCGGACTTTCGGCCTGCGGCGGCGGCGAGGAAGCCTTCCGCACCAGCCTGCGCACCCAGGCACTCGCCAATTGCCGCAGCGGCTCCAACGCCGCCGCCGTCCAGCAGCTTCAGCAGATCGGCATGACCGTCGACCAGCTCTGCACCTGCGCGATCGACCGTTACATGCGCGGCGCCACCTATGACCAGCTCAAGGCGGACCGCAATAACGAGCTTCCGGCCGCGCTGCGCAACGCGACCATGCAATGCATGTCCGAGCAGGTGTCGCGCGCCGGCGCCTCGCTGCCGGGCGCAACGCCCGGCGCCACCCCGGGCGCGGCGCCTGCCGCTCCCGAAGTGCCGGCGGCCGGCGGCGAAGAGGCCGCGAACAGCACCGACGCCGAGTAAGATACCGGTGCGGGCGTCGCGGGGCGGTCAATCCTCCCGCGCGCCCGCAGCGCCTGCTGCCCCGACCGATAGATTTGCGCCGCCACCCGGCCCGAAGCGTCGCGCTCGAACGCGACCCGAGCCTCGACGTTGGGCGGCGCGTAGATCACCTCCAGATCATCCGGCATTCATGGGCCGGTCAGGCCGGCTCCGCAATGACCGGCTCTCGCGCCCCAAGGGGAGGATCCCGAATGATCACGCCCGTCAGGATCCTGTTGTCCGCTCTGGCCCTGACCGGCTGGGCCGGCGCCGCCGAAGCACAGCCCGTGCCCGGCCGCGGCGAGGTGGAGGCCGCGGTCAACCGCTGGTTCGCCTGCGGCACCGGCGCGGATTGCCGGTCTTTGCTCAGGCGGCGGCTGACCAGCGCCCGCTGTCAGCGCCTGCCCGTCGACCCGGCCAACCCCGGCCGGATATTGTGCGTCTTCTCCGGCGCGGATTTTCGCGGCGGCCGGGTGGTCAGCCGTTTCCGCGACGACTGCGCCTATCTGGTCCCGGATCGGCGCGGCTGGCGGGTGAGCGCGCTCCCGGACGCGGATATTTGCGGGTAGCCGCTTTGGTCGTCAGCCCTGCAATTCGTGCCGCCGCATCGCGTGGCGGAGTTGGTCGTAGGTCAGGCTCAAGGCTGCCGCGGCTGCGCGCTGATTCCAGCGGCAGCGCTCGAGTGCGGCCATGAGGATCGCCTTCTCGTAATCGGCGATAGCGAGGCGAAAGTCGGCGCAGTCGGCCGGGCTGTAGGCGGCCGGCGAAGCCGGGATGGGCGCGCGCTCGCCCGGCGGCAAAGCGGCGGCGGGCTCCGGCGCGCGGGCGACGCCTTGGCCGGCGAGCGGGCGCCATGGGCTTTCGAACGGATCAAACTGGATGTCCTCGATCGGCCCCTCCAGGCCAGCCCAGCGATAAACCGCCCGCTCCACGACGTTGCGCAGCTCGCGCACATTGCCGGGCCAATCCCAATTCTGCAGCTGCGCCATCGCCTCGGCGCTGAAGCCGGGCCAGGCGTCCATCTCGATGTCGAGCGCCATGCGCCGGCCGAAAAATTCGGCGAGGACGAGGATGTCGCTCTGCCGGTGGCGAAGCGGCGGCAAAGTGACGACCTCGAAGGAGAGGCGGTCGAGCAGATCGGCGCGGAAGCGGCCCTGCTCCACCAGACGCGGCAAATGCTCGTTGGTCGCGGCGACGATGCGGACGTCGACGGTCAGCGGCTTGCTGGAGCCGATCCGGGTCACCTCGCCATATTCGATCGCACGCAGCAGCCGGTCCTGCGCCGGGCTGGAGAGGGTGGCGAGTTCGTCGAGAAAGAGTGTGCCGCCATTGGCCTCCTCGAAGCGGCCCGCCCGGGCCTTGGTGGCGCCGGTGAAGGCGCCCGCCTCATGGCCGAACAATTCGGCCTCGATCAGGGTCTCGGGCAAGGCCGCGCAGTTCATCACGATCAGCGGCCCGTCCCAGCGCGAGCTTAGATGGTGCAGGCGCTCGGCGATAAGCTCTTTGCCGGTGCCGCGCTCGCCGATGACGAGGACGGGCCGGTCGAGCGGCGCCGCGCGACTGGCGCGCTCCACGGCATCGAGAAAGGAGGTGGATTGACCGACCAGATGAGTGTTGCGCTCCATACCATGACTTGGCGCAATTTCCCACCTCTTGGCAAGAAATTAGTGATTATGCACAGGGTGGAAAGCCAAAAAAGGGCGCATTTCCGCCATTTTCACAAGCTGGCACGCCATCTGCTTAATATCGGGCATCACCGTCGAATGGTTCGGCGGCGAGGCCAGGTTTAGGGAGACCGAGCATGATCAACTCTGACCGTATCGCGCAGGTCGCCACGGCCCTGGTCGGCGCCGTCATCATTTCCACCCTCTCGATCGGCGCCGCCGCCGGCCCGATCCGCGCGGCCCAGCAGGGCCAGTCGTGGATCTCGGCGGAGCCGCTGGTCGCGCCGGGCATGGAGACCCGTACCGTTGCGTAAGCTGAAGCCGGTGAGGATCACGGTGAAGGCGGGAGAGCTGATGCGCATCTCTTCTCCCCGCGCTAAACCCGAGTCCAAATCGGCCCGGCGCTCTGATTCAAACAAGGAGTTTTTTCCCATGGGCATTTTTTCGCGGACGCGCGATATTGTTGCCGCCAACATCACCGACCTGCTCGACAAGGCCGAAGACCCCGCGAAGATGATCCGCATGATCATCCTCGAAATGGAGGAAACGCTTGTCGAGGTCCGCGCCTCAGCCGCGCGTACCATCGCGGATCAGAAGGAAATGCGGCGTCAGATCACCAAGCTGGAGCGGCTGCAGGACAGTTGGGTCGAGAAGGCCGAGCTTGCGCTCTCCAAGGACCGCGACGACCTCGCCAAGGCCGCGCTCTACGAGAAGCAGAAGGCCGCCGACATGGCCGGGCAGTTGCAGGGCGAGATCGAGATCCTGGACGAGGCGCTGCGCGCCTCCGAGGCCGACATCGCCAAGCTGCAAAACCGCCTGCGCGAGGCCCGCACCCGGCAGAATGCGGTGATGACCCGCATGGAAACCGCGCAGAATCGCTCGCGGCTGCGGGAGCTGTATAATGGCCCGAAGATGGACGAGGCCATGTCGCGCTTCGACACGCTCGAGCGTCATGCCGACCTCGCCGAGGGCCATGCCGAGGCGCTGGGCCTTGGCGGCCCGCCCAAGACCCTGGACGAGGAGATTGCCGAGCTGCGGAATGCCGACAAGGTCGACGCCGAGCTCGAAGCCCTCAAGGCCAGCCTCGCCCGCCGTTCCAATGGCGGCGACGCCAAGAAGCAGGACTGATCATAAATGGAAGCCGAACTCTTCATCCCGATCATCGCGATCACCGCGCTGTTCGTCATCCTCCCGTGGATCGTCTTTCACTACATCACCAAGTGGAAGGCCCAGGCGACCCTAACCACCGAGGACGAGAATCTCCTCGACGAGCTGCATGAGCTCGCCCGCCGGCTCGACGACCGGATGCGGTCGATCGAGCGGATCATCGACGCGGAGAATCCCGCTTGGCGCGGCCTCGGCCACGACCCGGTGGAAACCATGCTCGAGGACCGGACCGACCGGCTCTACGAAGCGTCCGAGCGCAGCAGCCGCCCGGCGCGCACGCGGAGGAAATCATGAACAGCCCGCGGACCAAATTCTACAAGGACAAGCAGAACGCCAAATGGTCCGGCGTGTGCGCGGGGATCGCGGATTATACCGGGGTCGACGTGACCATCGTCCGCCTGGCCTTCGTGCTCGGCACCGTCTTCAGCGGCGGCTCGGCCCTCCTCGCTTACTGGATCATCGCCTGGATGACTCCCGAGAAGCCGGGGCGCCTCTACGAGAAGACGCGCGAGGAGAAGAAGTTCTGGCAGGGCGTGCGCGCCAATCCGCGGCGCATGGCCCGGGACGTGCGCTCCCAGCTCCGCAGCATCGACCGCCGGCTGGCGGATGTCGAAACCTATGTGACCAGCTCCAACCATCGGCTCGCCAGCGAGATCGAGCGGCTTCGCTGACGCCGAACGAAGGGGAAGACCATCATGGACGGCAAGATTTTCGTAGTCCTGATCATCGCGATCTCGACCGCCGGCTGGCTCATCTCCAGCTGGATCCGCGCGCGGCACGGTTATCCGCTGGAGAATGAATGGAGCGGCAAGAGCCATAAGGGCAATCCGGATGCGGAGCGCCAGATCGAGCTGCTGACCGACGAGAACAGCAATCTGAAGGGCCAGCTGAGCCGGCTCGAGGAGCGGCTTTCGGTGCTGGAGCGGATCGCCACCGATCCGGCCGAGCGCACCGCGCGCGAGATCGAGCAATTGCGTAATTCGTGAGTGAAGGGATCTAGGGACAATGACTGACAAGGCGCAACTGATCGGCACGATCCTGCCCTGGGTGGCGGTGTTCGTCGTCGCCGGCGTCACAGGCTGGGTGATCACCACCTGGATGCGGATCAAGAACGGCTATCCGCTGGATGGGGCCTGGGGCCAGGCGGTCTATCCGAAGAAGAATGAGGAAGTGGTCGAGCGACTGAAGCTGGTCAGCCAGGAAAATGCGCAGCTGCGCGCCGAACTCGGCTCGATCAAGGACCGGCTCGCCAATGTCGAGCGCATCGTCACCGACGACAGCCACCGGCTGACGCAGGAGATCGAGGCGCTGCGGATTCCGCGGAACTGAGGGGGAAAAGATGGGACATGTCGCTTCATGGATCTGGGTGCTGATCCCGATCACCGCGATCGTCTGCGGGATTTTCGCCGGAGTCGCCAAGCGCTGGATCAGGCTGAAGGAGCGCGAGCTGCAGCTCAACAGCCAGCTGACCGCCGAGAAAGCCGCACAATATGCGGCGCATACCGAGCGGCTGGAGCAGCGCGTGCGCGTGCTCGAGCGGATCGCCACCGACAAGGGTGTCGACCTTGCCGACGAGATCGAGCGCCTGCGCGACGACCGCGCGCACTGAGCTGGGCGCGAACCCGGAGGAAGGGATCGGATGGAGAGCCGGCACATCACCGCCATCGTCATCGTCGCCATCGTGATGATCGCCATGGTGCTGCGCAGCGCTTTTGGCGGTGGCCATCGCCGGCGGCACCTGCGCGACCGCGACGAGCCGCGTGACGACGGCGAGACCTTGCGGCTGCGCGAAGAGGTGAAGAGCCTCAAGGAGCGGCTCGCGGTGATCGAGCGGATCACGGTGGAAAAGGAAAACAGCCTGGCGCGCGAGATCGAGCAGTTGCGCGACGAGCCGCGGCGCTGAGGCCTGGGGAGAGAGACGAGACATGAACCCTTTCGAAATGGTCATCGGGATCGTGCTGATCGTGACGATCGGCAGCGTCGTCCGGGCGATGCTCGGGGTCCGCAGGGATCATAAGGGCAATGAATATTCGCTGCGCGACCGGGGCAGCGACGACCGCGTGATCGAGGAAATCCGGCGGCTGCGCGACGAGGTGAAGGCGCTGAAGGAGCGGCAGGCGGTGATCGAGCGGATCACGGTCGAGAAGGAAAACAGCCTCGAGCGCGAGATCGAGCGGCTGCGGGACCAATAGGAGCAGGACGATGGCCGAAGGCGAAACCCTGATGCTCGCGACCATGGTCCTGGCTGGCCTCGCCGTGCTGAGCTTCGCCTTGCTCCGCGGCTGGGAGGACTGGCTCCGGCTTCGCCGCCTGGAGGTCGCGCGGAGCGGCGAGCGGCCTCTCCCCTCCGCGGCCAGCCGGCGGCTGGAGCTGATCGACCTCAAGGATCGGGTGAAGCGGCTCGAGGCGATCGCCGACGGCATGGAGGATTGAGGCAAAGCGGGCTGGCGATTAAGGCCGCCTTATGACCTTTGCCTCCCTCGATGACGTCTATGCCGATTACGAGCTGCTCGAAGCCGACGACCGCTACCGCCTGCTCATCGACCTCGGCCGCGCGCTGGAGCCCATGCCGGCGGCGCTGAAGACCGATGCGACCCTGGTGCGCGGCTGCTCGGCCTCGGTCTGGCTCTATCCCATGACGCGCGACGACGGGCGGCTGCACTTCCACGCCGATTCCAATGCCGCGATCACCAAGGGGATCGTCGCCCTCGTCCTGCTCGCGGTGCAGGACCGGAGCCCCGCGCAGATCCTCGCGCTCGACATCGAGGGCGCGCTTGCCCGCTTCGAGCTGACCCGCCAGCTCAGCTCCAACCGCACCCAGGGCATCCCGAACATGATCGCCCTGATCCGCGAGAGCGCCGGGCGGCTCGCGGCATGACCGGCTTCGATCCCGAACGCTTCATGGACTATGCCTCCCGCCAGGGCGCGGGCCATGGCGCCGCAATCGGCATTACCTATCACGCTCATGGCGAGGATTGGGTGGAGCTGTCTTTGCCCTACCGCACCGAACTGGTCGGCATGCCCGCGACCGAGATCCTCGCTTCCGGCCCGATCGTCAGCCTGATGGACATGGCGACCAGCCTCGCCGTCTGGATGCGGCTTGGCGCCTTCCGGCCACAGGCGACCCTGGACCTTCGCGTCGACTATCTGCGCCCCGCCGTGCCGGGCCGGACCATTATCGGCCGGGGCAATTGCTATCGGATCACCCGGAGCATCGCCTTCGTCCGCGGCATGGCCCATGATGGCGACGCGGACGACCCGGTGGCGAACGTGACCGGCACATTCATCGGGACGGAATAGACGTTCCGGGAGGGGGAGAAAAAGATGCGCGCCTGGCTGACCCTGATCCTCGCTTTCCTGTTCGCCGCCACGCCGGCTCTGGCCCTGCAGCAACGGCGCCCCTCCCCCATCAGCCACAACCAGCCGCTCATCGCCATCACCCATGTGACCCTGGTGGACGGCACCGGCACGCCAGCGCGGCGGGACCAGAATATCGTCATTCGAGACGGGCGGATCGCCGCCGTCGGCCCGGCCGCGCGGACACCGGTGCCGGCGGGCGCCGCAATCATCGACGGCACCGGCAAGACGTTGCTGCCCGGCTTCGTCTTCGTGCACGAGCATATGTTCTATCCGGTGGGCGGCGGCCATTTCTCGCCCATGCTGGGCAGCTTCCCGCCGCTCTATCTGGCGGGCGGCGTCACCACGGCGCGGACCGGCGGCTCGGTCGCGCCGCACGGCGATCTCAGCCTGCGCGACGCCATCGCGGCGGGCACCGCGATCGGGCCCGACCTGGACGTGACCGGTCCCTATATCGAGGCGGCCGGCCTCGGCATCATGGAGCTGCACGCCGCCGCCGATCCGGCCGCGGTCGAGCGCCTCGTCAATTACTGGGCGGACACCGGCGTCACGTCGTTCAAGGCCTACATGATGCTGGATCGCCCCAGGCTGCGGCGCGCGATCGAGACCGCCCACCGGCGCGGACTCAGGATCACCGGCCATCTGTGCGCAGTCACCTATCGCGAGGCGGCGGAGCTGGGGATCGATAATCTGGAGCATGGCTTCGCGGCGATGACCGATTTCGTCGAGGGCAAGCAGCCGGACGTCTGCCCGCTGCAGCAGACCCGTGATCTGCTGGCGAATGTCGATCCGGACTCGCCGCGCGTGCGCGCGCTGATCGCATATCTCGTGGCGCAGCGGGTCGCGATCACCTCCACTCTGGTCGTGTTCGAGGACATGACCCGCGGCCGTCCGCGCCTCGGCGAGGCGGAGCGCGCCTTGCTCAACGAGAGCGCGACCCGCTCCTATGATGCAATCCACCGCGTCATCGACGGCCCGCCGGGCGTGGGCGACCCGCCGGAAAGCTTCGCCAAGGCGCAAAGGCTGGAGCGGATGTTCGTGGAGGCGGGCGGGCTGCTTGTGGCAGGGACCGACCCGACCGGTGCCGGCGGCGCTATCCCCGGCTTCGCCTCCATCCGCCAGATCCAGTTGCTGGTCGAGGCGGGCTTCTCCTTCGAGCAGGCGGTACAGATCGGCTCGTTGAACGGTGCCCGCTATCTGCGACGCGAACGGGAGATCGGCTCGGTCGAGACCGGCAAGCGCGCCGACCTGATCCTGGTCGACGGCGATCCGGTGCGCGATCCGGCCGCGCTTGGCCGGATCGTGACCGTGTTCAAGGCCGGAGTCGGCTATGACCGGCAGGCGCTGTTGACTTCGGCCCGGGGCCTCATAGGCTATCGCTAGACAAATCCCGGGGGCGGGAGACGATTGTGCCGGAATTCGGTTCGGTCCTGCTGCTGGCCGCCTTGCTGCCCGCCGATCCGGTCGAGCCGGGCGAGCCCGTGCCCACGCCGCGCATTATCGACACATTGCCCTGCGGGAACCCAGGCGAGGAGATTGTCGTGTGCGGCCGCCGGCAGAGGACCGAGCCGTATCGGATACCCGTGGAGCTGCGCCAGGAGCCGCTGACGTCGCGCAATTATTCCTGGGCCGCGCGCGCTCGCGATGAGCGCGAGGCCGACCGCTATGACGGACAGGCGGTGGGCCCTTCCGGCTTCCTGAATCACTCCAAGCAGGTCGTCTGCCAGTGGCGCGCCGAGCGGCAGGAGCTGGCCGGTCAGATGATCGACTGCGCGCAGCGGGTACGCCCGGCGGAGTGAGCGCGCGGGGCGTCAGGCGGGGCGCCGCTCCTCCGCCCGCCGCAGCACCTCGTAGCTGGCCTGCACCGCCTGGAAGCGCGTCGCGGCCTCGGCATCGCCGGGCTTCAGATCCGGATGATTGGCCTTGGCGAGGCGGCGATAGGCGGCTTTGATCGCGTCGAAATCGGCGTCGTTTTCCAGCTCCAGCACGTCCAGCGCGCGCAGCTCGTCGCGGCTGCGCGAGCCGTCGCCCGGGCCGCCCCAGCCATAATGATTGGCGCTGGCGAAGGCGTCGGCGCCCTGCCGCTCGCTCTTCTCGCGCGCGGCCGCGTCCTCCGCGGACAGCCCCTCGAAATAATTCCAGCCGCGATTGTATTCCGCCGCATGGGCGAGGCAGAAATACCACCGGTCCGGGCTGTTGGGCGATTTGGGCGCCGGCCGGTCGCCCGGCTCGTCGCAACCATGGCGATCGCATTTGCGCACGGCCTCGGCCTCCCGCGAGGCGCCATATTCGCGCCAGCGGGGGAAACCCCAGTCGTTCGATCGTTTTGCCTTCGCCATAGAGTCGTCCAGAATAGAGAGCGCGGCGGGCCTGCGCCACCTCGTCGCCGCCTGTTTCGCACAAAAAATTTGCCAGAGGGCCTGTAAGCCGGGTTCTGTCCACCCGCCGAAACGGGATGGGCGACCATTCCTCTAGGAGGCGGATCGCTCCGCCCCTCAAGCAACCAACCCGGGCGACGAGTCGGAACATGACCCATATGCCGCCCCTATTCGGTCTTGCTCCCGGTGGGGTTTACCATGCCGCCGCCGTTACCGGAGGCGCGGTGGGCTCTTACCCCACCCTTTCGACCTGGCCGGACCGAAGCCCGGTGGATTGCTTTCTGTGGCACTTTCCCTGGGGTCGCCCCCGCCGGCCATTAACCGGCACCGTCGTTCCGTGGAGCCCGGACTTTCCTCGCCCCCGCTTGCGCGGAGCCGCGGCCGCCCGGCCCTCTGGCGGAGGGGGCTATAGCGAGACGGCCTTCAAAAGGTAAGGCCCGTCGGCGAATCAGCCCTCACGCCGCCAGACAGGGAAGACCGCATTGTCGGTACAGCCCATCGCCTTCGCCATTTCGGAATGGTTGAACCCCGGCAGGCTGAACAAATAGTCGATCATCGCATCTTCGCCCGTGGCTCCCTGCGGCACTGCGAAGGCAACCCGGTCATCCGCCCCGAATAACCGCCACCAGACATCGGCGCCCCAAGGTCCGCTGTCATTGGTTTCGATGATGACCCCGGCCAATTCGTGCTTGGCCAATTGCGTCACTTCTCCGGTATCGTCCGTCACGCGGAGCAGGTCACCTTCAACGGCGACAATCCAATTTGACTCGGGGATGAGCTGCGGGGGCGTTTTCTTGCGGAGCCAGCCGAACATCGCCGCTCAATCGTCCCCCTGCGGCCGCGGCAGCAGCAGGGCCAGCAGGATCGCGCGGCACTCCCCATCGATCGTCCCGTCGACCAGCTCCGGGCGGAAGCGGCGCTGGAAAGCGACGGTGGCGGCGAGCGGGTCGGTCACGTCATAGCCGAACCGCTCCAGCGCGAGCAGGAAGCCGCCGTCCGTCCAGTTCGGGTCCATCAAATTGCGGGTCGGGCGCGGCAGCGCGAGGCGCAGGCGCGCGAGCCTCCCCCAGGGAAAGAGCTCGCCCGGGTCCTGCTTGCGGGTCGGGGCGATATCGGAATGGCCGACGATATTGCCGCGGGTGACGTGGTAGCGCTCCTTGATCTCCGACAGCAGAGGGATAAGCGCGTCGATCTGCGGGTCCGGAAAGGCGCGATAGCCGAATTCGTGGCCCGGATTGACGATCTCGATGCCGACGCTGTGATCGTTGATCCCGGTCATGCCCCGCCAATAGGAGCGCCCGGCATGCCAGGCACGTCTCTCCTCTGGGACCAGGCGCAATATCTGGCCGTCCTCGGCGATCACATAATGGGCGGAGACCCGCGCCTCAGGGTCGCGGAGCCGCGCGATGGCGGAGGCAGCGTCCTCCATGCCGGTATAATGGAGCACGATCACCGAGATCGGCTGGGTGCGCTCGTCCTGATTGGGCGATGGAGCCTCGATGATCCCGTCCATGCCGCCTTTACCGCGCGAAAGCGGCCTCGCGTCAAGGCGCTATGCGACCCTGGACTTCGCCTGCGCCTGTGCGGTGGGGATATAGAGGCCGCGGCACTCGGCGTCGGAGACGAAGCGGTCGGTCTGGCCCATTACGGTCTCGCCGGCGCCGAGCATCAGGGCGCCGTCCGGGGCGATCGCCTCGGCCAGCCGGTTGAAGGCCAGGCGGCGCATGTCCTGCGAGAAATAGAGGAGCAGGTTCCGGCACAGGACGATGTCGAACCGGCCCGGCGCGGGCGGCATGTCGATGATGTTGCGCGCCTCGAAGCGGACCTGCTTGCGCAGCGCCTCCGAGACCCGCCAGTCGCCGCCGCCAAGCTCGTCGAAATAGCGGATCATCTGCATCACCGGCAGGCCCCGCTGCACCTCGAATTGCGAATAGGTGCCGGCCTTGGCCCGGGCGATGGCCGACTTGGAAAGGTCCGTGCCGACGATCTCGATCTGCCAGCCGGCCCAGCGCAATTTCTCGTCGGCGAAGCTCATCGCCAGCGAATAGGCCTCCTGGCCCGAGGAGCAGCCGGCGCACCAGATGGATAGCTTCTTGCGGCTCGCCCGCTCCTTCTCCAGCCGCTTCACCGGGCCCGCCATCAGCAGGTCAAAGGGCAGCTTGTCGCGGAAGAAATAGGTCTCGTTGTTGAGCAAAGCCTCGATCACCGCGTCCTGCAGGCCCACATCGGCGCGGGCGACAAGGCGGGAGACGAGCTGGTCGATACTGTCATAGCCGCGCTCGCGCATGATCGACGCCAAAGCGGTCTCGATCCGCCAGCGGCGGTTCATGGCGAGTTGCTGCCCGGTCTTCGCCTCGAGCAGGCTGGCGAGGATGCGGCGGGAGGTTTCGCTCACTTCCATGAGGGCACCTCGACACGCTGGCCGACACGGCGGGCGAGTTCGGCGGGCGGCAGCACCGCGGAAGCGAGGCCGGCTTCGGCGACCGCCCGGGGCATGCCCCAGATGGCGGCACTGTGCCGGTCCTGCGCGAGGATCGCCCCGCCCTCCTCGACGACCCGGCGCGCGCCATGCACGCCGTCGCGGCCCATGCCGCTCAGCAGCACGCCGACCGCGTCGCGGCCATAAGCGCTGGCGAGGGAGTCGAACATCGGGTCGCAGGAGGGCAGGCAGCCGGATTGGGCGCGGCTGCGGTCCAGCCGGACGCGGACGTGCAGCCCGTCCCGCTCGACGCGGAGATGGGCGTCGCCGGGCGCGACATGGATATGCTCGGCCACGAGCAGGGCGCCGTCCTCGGCGACATGCGCGATCCGGCCCGAGGCGCTCTCCAGCTGACGGGCGAAATGCGGCATGAAGATCGCGGGCAGATGCTGGGTCACCAGGATCGGCGCACTGATCCGCTCGGGCAGCGCGCGCAGGAAGGCGAAGAGCGCATGCAGGCCGCCGGTCGAGGCGCCGAGCGCCACGCAGCCAAGTTCGCCCTCGCCCATGTCGCGGAGCGTGATCGGTGCCTGCGGCTCCTCGGCGGCCGCCACGGTTTCCCGCTCGACCGGGCCGATGCGGCGCAGACGCTCGGCGAGCACCTCGGCGAAGCGGCCGGCGAAATTGCCGATGCCGGGCTTGGGCAAAGCGTCGGCGGCGCCGAGCGCGAGCGCGCGGACGCTGGTCTCGGCACCATGCTCGGCCATGGAAGAGACGATCAGGACGCGGGCGCCCTGGCCGGCGCGGATGATGTCGGGCAGAGCCTCCAGCCCCGAGGCGCCGGGCATCTCCACGTCCAGGATGATGATGTCGACGACGACCGTCTTCAGCGCATCGAGCGCCTCGCCGGCATTGCCAGCGGTGGCGACGATCTCGAATTCCTCATGCACGGCCACCATACGCGAGAGCACGGCCCGCGCCACCTCGCTGTCGTCCACGATCATCAGACGAATGGACGGTGCGGCAGGCCCTTCGAGCCGCCGCCGCGCAAGGGCCGTGGCTGAGCTCACGCGACGCCGACGATCTGCAGCTTAGAGTGAAGCGTGTCGCGGTCAAACGGCTTCATCACATATTCGTCCGCGCCGGCGTCGATCGCCGCGCGGATATGGGCGATGTCGTTCTCGGTAGTGCAGAAGACCACTTTGGGCTGGGCTTGATAGCTGCCCTGGCGGAGCGCCCGGAGGAACTCCATGCCGCTCATCACGGGCATGTTCCAGTCGAGCAGGATCACGTCCGGGAGGCTCGCCTCGCAGCGGTCGAGCGCCTGGCGTCCGTCCTCCGCCTCGTCGACCGAGAAGTCGAGCGTTTCCAGGATATGGCGGGCAACCTTCCGGATCACCTTGCTGTCATCAACGATCAGGCAACTGCGCATTTTTTCCCCCAGCTTCTCGCCGCAAAACGCCCCAACACGAACAATTTAACGGCAAGAGGTAAGCACATGTTTAAGGCCGGAATCGTAGCTATGCGGCCCTTGCCGCAGGTCCGGCGATGAGTTGGTGCGGGTCGACGAGCAGGAACAGCTCGCCTTCCGCCTCTATCATGCCGAGCGAGACCCGGTCCCACCCTGCGCCCAGAGGCGCCTTGGCGGGGGTCGGCGGCGCGGACGCTTCGATCACGTCCTCCACCTCCTCGACCAGCAAAGCATAAGTATGGCCGCCTGACGGGACGACGATCGCGTCCTGGGCGGGGCCTTCGGTGCGCCCGGCCTCGAGCGCGGCAAGGCCGTCGATCACGGTGAGCACGCGGCTGCGCAGCGCGGACAGGCCGGCGACGTGCGGCGCGGCGCGGGGCGCGGGGGTCAAGCCCTCGAGCTCGACCACGGCCTCCACGTCGGCGGCTGGAAAGGCGATGCGGCGGCCGGCAAGGCGCGCGATCAGCAGCAGCTCAGCCATGTTTGCGCCCTTTCGCGGCGGCCAGCGCGCCGATCAGGGCGGCGCGGTCGTAGCGATAGACGCTCCCCTGCCCCTCCACCGCCGAGCGCAGGCGAACGACATTCACGTCCTGCGGGACTTCCTGATCCTCGAGGGCGATGAGGATATCGGCCAGCTCACCCGCGCGGGCGATCCGATAGCCAAGCCCCTCGATCATCGGCCTGAGCATCACGTCCACCCAGGAATCGCCCTCGGGCAACGCGCAGACCGGCTGAGTGGCCCGGTCGGAGCCTGCATCGGCATGGAGTGAGAACAGCCAGTGCGGATCAAGCAGCTCCACCGGTGCGCCATCGACGAGGAAGGCGCCAGCCACTTCGCCGGGCGCGGGGGCGCTCTGCAGGTCGAGGACGAGCGAACGGATATCGATCACTTCGGCGAAGCCATAGGCAACCTCAGTGTCGCCATCGGTCAGGCGAAGAATGCGGAGCTTTTCGGCATCTGGCGCGGCATCGCAGCCGCAAAGCGGCATGATCCGTCCGTCTAGCGCGAGGCGCAATTTGCCGGCACTGAAGCCGATCGCAGACACCGGCACATCCTCGATCCGTTCGACCAGTCCAACGGGCACGGCGCGGCGGCGGCCGTCGAGGGTGCGGAACAGGAGCAAAGTGGATTCGGCGGCAAGCACCTCCTCGCGCTCGGCTTTGACGGCGAGGTGGCGCTCGATTTCGGCCTCGTTGAAATTCACGCCGGCGCATTTCGCCATGCCTGACGGGTCGAGCAAAAGGATCGGGCGGCCATCGTCGGCGAGCGTGGTCCCGGCATAAAGGCCCGCAGACATCACGGCAGGCGCGGCCGGCTTCACCACCAGTTCCTCATGATCGTGCACCGACGCGACGCCGAGCGCATAGCATTCGCCGCCCGCCGGCTTGACCAGGATGATGCGCCGCTCGGAGTCCGAAACGACCTGCTCGACGCCAAGCAGGTCGCACAAGGCGATCATCGGCATACGCCGGCCGCGGACCGTGGCGACCTGCGCCTCGCCGACCTTGTCGAACCGCACCGCCTCGCTGCCCACGCGCAAAATCTCCTCGATCGCCGAGCGCGGGATGGCGAAGACCTGGCCGGCGGCGCTGATCGTGAGCGCCGGGATGATGGTCAGCGTCAGCGGGACGCGGATGCAGAGCCGCACGCCATGGCCCAGCCGCGAGTCGATATCGACGACGCCGCCGATCCGCTCGATATTGGCGCGAACCACGTCCATGCCGACACCGCGGCCGGAAATGGCGGTAACCTCGCCGGCCGTGGACAGACCGGGCGAGAAGACCAGGGCCTGCTTCTGCCCCGCCGAGAGCTTGTCGGCCTGTTCCGCGGTCAGCAGGCCCACCGCCCGGGCCTTGCGGACCAGGGCGTCGCCATCGATGCCGCGGCCGTCATCGGCCACTTCGATAATGATCTGGTTGCCGGCTTGGCGGGCGGAGACCTTGAGTGTCCCGAGCCGAGGCTTCCCGGCCTCCTCGCGCGCCTCGGGTGCCTCGATGCCATGGTCGATTGCGTTGCGGACGATATGGGTCAGAGGATCGCGGATCATCTCGATCATCTCGCGGTCCATTTCGACGTCGCCGCCATCGGCCTGCAGACGCACCTGCTTGCCGAGATCAGCGGAAAGATCGCGCACCAGCCGGGGCAGGCCGGCGAACAGACTGTCGATCCGCTGCATGCGGGTGCGGGTGATGGCGTCGCGGATCTCGGCGATGCACTGGGAGACGCGGTCGAACGCCGCCTCGATGGCGACGTCGCGCGGCATGTCGCGCAGCCGCCGGGCAAGCTCGTTGCGGGCGAGCACGGCATCGGAGACGCCGCTCATCATGCGGTCGAGCAGATCGACCGAGAGGCGGATCGAACGGACGGCCTTCTTGTTGTCGGTTTCGACGGCGGCGGCCGCCTCCGGCTGCAGGGCCGGAACGGCGGCCTCGGACGACAAGGCTGCGATCAGCTGCTCGTCATCCTCGCTGCCCAGGGATTGCCCGGATTCAAGTGCCTGGACGAGTTCGCCGATCCGGTCGATCACCGCGAGCACGGCGTTGACCAAAATGCGATCGGCCGGGCGCTTGCCCTCGCGCACTTCGGCCAAGGCGCCCTCGGCGGCATGGGAAAGCTGCTGCAGGCGGGGCAGATCGAAGAAGCCCGAATTGCCCTTCACGGTGTGGACGAAGCGGAAAATCTCGTCGAGCCGCGCCCGGTCCTCGGGCGCCGCCTCCCACGCCACGATCGCGCCCGACAGGGCCTGCGCCATGTCGCGCGTCTCGGCGATAAAGTCGTTGATCAGCTCGTCCATGCGGGAAGAGCTTATGGAGGGCCTTGGTAAAGAACGGGTTTACCGTTCCTTGCGGGTCATGCCGGGAGGGAGGCCCCGATGATCAGCATGCCTTCCTCACCATCGGCGACCTGAATCTGACCGCCGCCCTCTTCAACGAGGCAATGCGCCAGCCAGGCGGCGGCGGCGCGCGGCGCCACCTCATCTTCCGGGGTCTCGCCGATCAGGACCTTCTTCAGCTCCGGATCGAGAACGATACGCGTGCCCTCCGCGCGGACGACGATGTCGAGCCCGGATTCGCTCTTCTCCGCCCCGACGTCGAGACTGCCGCCCCGCACCAGCGCATCACCGGCGATCAGCACCACGTTCAGCAGCACCTTCAGCGCCGCCTTGCTCATCGTCGGCTCGTCGACCATCCAGCCGATCCGGATGCGGCCGTCGCCGCCGAACAGCCCCTCGATCGCCGCCCGCGCCTCGCGCGTGTCCACCACGTCGGCGAAACCGCCGGCGGCGCCGAAGGCGAGCCGGAAGAATTTCAGCTTGTTCGCCGAGGCCCGGGCGCTTTCCGCCAGCAAATCGAGGCAGCGGGCGCGCATTTCGGGGTCATGCTCGTCGGCCAGCAGCTCGATGCCGTTGTTGAGCGCGCCGACGGGGGAAAGGAGATCATGGCACAGCCGCGAACAAAGCAGACTGGCGAATTCGTGAGATTTCATGCGCG
>Ga0070665_100003549_pt1 | contig 16561 bp, 21 predicted proteins | sample KBSS13metaG_FD_65862 | JGI IMG/M metagenome (GOLD analysis project Ga0070665, IMG submission 65862) | Switchgrass rhizosphere microbial communities from Kellogg Biological Station, Michigan, USA - KBS S1-3 metaG | ecosystem: Host-associated > Plants > Roots > Rhizosphere > Soil ... | reverse complement strand
CCAGCACACCTGCAAAGGTCTTGTTTTTCCAAACCAATGCACGCTCGTGCTGGGCGACAGTGATGCGCTTCATTGTCATCGTTGATCTCCTTGTTGTTTGTGTCGGTGAGTCGCACAGTGCGGCCTCTGGCCCATCCAGCGGCAGCAGTCTTTGAATAGATCCGAAGCCACCCCGCGTTTACCGCACGGGCATCGCGTTCGTCGTGTCCTGAGCCGGCGCGAGTCCAGGCGTCATCGCTCGTGCCTCCCTGGTACGAGCGCTTCTTCGACTGTCCTCATCGTCAGATCGGGTACACGCAGAGCATCGACGCACAGGGCGTGGTACGCGCTGCGATGTGATTTTCGATCACTTGCGTGAGCGGGATCAGGGATCGCTGGGGCGCTTCGGTTGCGGGACTTGCGTCCCGCGGATGGAGATGCTGCTGGCATCCAACAGAGGGATTCGAACCCTGGGCCTTTCGGCCCTACCTTGACGACTTGGAAGTCGCTGCAATAGAGGGAGTTGAACCCTCGACAGAGCAGTTATGAGCTGCTTGCTCTATCCAACTGAGCTACATTGCATTGGCGGACATGGTTGCGTCGTGCGCGGGTACACCCGAGCAGCAGAGCTGCCGCGTGCCAGTGTGGTTATAACCACAACCGCGGGCGCCAAACGCTTCACCAGGACCTCGGTGATGATGAGCGCGGAGCGCTCATCAAAATTCTTTGTCAGAAGTGAGGCAGGCAGAGTCCTTTCCGCCTGCCATGGTTATGCCAAGTGCATCCGCGAGGTCTTCGGCACGCCTTGGAGCAGAAACTCCGCTTGGTCGGCGAGGATCTTGCGGTTGCTCAGGATGAACGCCTCGTAACGGTTCGGAATGTACGGTACGTAGTGCAGCTTCATCCTTGCGGCTTCCGGCGTGCGATTGGCCTTGCGGTTATTGCACGCTTTGCATGCGGCGACGAGGTTCATCCAGGAGTCCTCGCCGCCTTTCGAACGCGGTACGATGTGCTCCATGTCGAGCTGGTCGAATCGAAACCGGTGGGCGCAGTAGGCGCAGATATATCGGTCTCGTGCGAGCAGCATCTCCTTTGTGAGCGTCGGCGCGTGAGCGAAATTGCGGACGATGAAGTCCTTTCCCTTGATCGCGATGATCGAGCTCGCGCGGATCAGGGACCGGATGCCGGTCGAGTATTGGATGCCGCCGCGAAGCACGAATTCGTGGGTGCCGGCGGCCCAAGAGATCATGTCGGTTGCGTAGTAGTGTGCGGCGGCGCGCACGGTGATCCACCGGTGGGGAGCGCCGGCGACGTCGAGCGCGAGAATGTGCGGACTCATGTACTCCTCCGGTAGGTGGGTTGGTCGTGCAGGATGGATTCGAACCATCGATGACCGGCTTATGAGGCCGGCGCGTTAGGCCGCTTCGCCACTGCACGGAAAGAATGGGAGCTGAAGGCTCAGTGAATGTGGTAGCCGCTGCTGGGTTCGAACCAGCAACCTCTCGATTATCGATCGAGCGCTCTCGCCATGTTGAGCTAAGCGGCCGGAACATGAATGAGTGGTCTCGATGGCGCGATTCGAACGCGCGGCCTCTTCGACCCGAACGAAGCGCTCTGACCAAGCTGAGCTACATCGAGAAGGAGTTGGTCGGGACTGCGAGATTCGAACTCGCGACCTCCTGCGTCCAAGGCAGGTGCGCTGACCAGGCTGCGCTAAGTCCCGGGAGGAGATCTGGAGTATCGCGGTTTGGGTGGGGTGACGTGTGGGGCTCGAACCCACGACCTCCGGGGTCACAGACCGGGGCTCTGACCGACTGAGCTAACGTCACCGTGGGATGAGGTCGTTTCGGCCGATCCAACGCGATGGTGGCAGAACCGTTGGACATGTAGATGCACGGACGGTCGTCGTGCACGACGCCGTTCGCGCGCACCTGCCGGAAGCTTCGGCGTGCAGACGGAAGAAGCGAGTTCAGAAGCTGCGCGCGTCAGGGAGCTGTCTGCAGGCTTAACCGTTACTGGGACGTAACGAGACCCGCCTTTCTGGGCTTTAAATACAATAACTTACCGGAGTATAAAACAAGCGGTCCTTAATCCCACAGTGGTACTTGACCACAGTGGGAAGTGGGTAAAATGCAGGATATGAAACCCACCCGTGTGACCGAGAACGTAGACTCCAAGGGGCGTTTGACGCTCGGGGAGTCTTTTGCCAACGCACCTGTGATAGTTGAATGGCGCGGTGAGGGGGAAGTGCTCGTCAAACTCGCTCGCGTCATTCCTGAGCGGGAGGCTTGGTTGTACGACAACAAGGCGGCTCTCGCGGCAGTCCGCCGCGGCCTGAACCAGGCTGCGGAAGGCCAATTCGTCCCGGGCGCGGACCTTAAGGCCGCTGCGGAGCTCGCTGAGCAACTTCAGGACGAATAGTGCCGTTCGCGCCCGGCGGACGGCTGAAGCCGCAGCGACATACTCTCGACTTCAGACAGAGGCGCTGGAGTCGGTGCAAAATCACCAGCAGAATAGCTAGGCGAAGGCCACGAAAGCAGAAGGCCTATCAAGCAGGTCGAGAAGTGTGTGAGGTTGCTGTTGGATAACCCCCGACATCCCGGCCTCAACACCCACCAGTACGACTCGATCGACCATCCCTACGTGAGGGGCGAGAAGGTCTCGAAGCTTATGTACAAAATCGCACGCCGGGCGCGTACAGGCTGTTCTGGTGTTATGGTCGCGACAAGGGCGAGATCACCATCATAGCGATAACCCCGCACCCGTGATCCTCATTCAAGTGTCGAGGAGTATCGCAACAGCTCAATCTCGCCGCTCCGAACTTTCTGGATCACGACGACGACTCGACTTCTGGCGTACGGCGTGAACTACCTCGAGAACGAGTTGGTCGGGACTGCGAGAGTCTAACTCGCGACCTCCTGCGCCCAAGGCAGGTGCGCTAGACGACGGGAACGAGTTGATGATGAGAGCTGCTGATTTGCGCGGCGTGCAGGATTCGAACCTGCGACCTCCCGGGTCGAAACCGGGAACTCTGATCCGCTGAGCTAACGCCGCATGACTTGTGCGATGTGCTTTCGGGCACATGGGTTACGGATTATTCCGCCGGAATGGAACGTTACCGATGTGTTCGGTACGGACCCGAGCGATAGAAGCGCGACGTGAAGGACTTGAACCTTCGACCTCCGGCATCGCAAACCGGCGCTCTGTTCCAGCTGAGCTAACGCCGCGTTGATCGGACTGTGCTTGCATGAGTGGCTGGCCAGACAGGGCTGGAGCTGGAACCTGTGACGGCTCCGGTAACAGCGGAGTGCTCTGCCAACTGAGTGGCCAACAATGCAGTGGTGCACCGAGCAGGTTTCGACCCTGCGACCTCCTGGGCTTCAACCAGGCGCTCTACCTGCTGAGCTATCGGTGCGAAATTTGGCGCCACATACGGGATTCGAACCCGTGGCTTCTCGCTAGACAGGCGAGCACTCTGGCCGCTGAGTTAATGTGGCGTAGGTTGTCGAGTGGCTGGGGCTCCAGGGTTCGAACCTGGGTTGTCGCGTTCAAAGCGCGATGTCCTGCCGTTAGACGAAGCCCCAGGTGGTGGGCGCGGAGGGGATCGAACCCTCGCCGTCCGGGTAAAAGCCGGATGCTCGAACTCTTGAGCTACGCGCCCGTGCGTTGGGAAAGTGGGTGGGCCGTTAGGATGGTGCGGGCGACAGGATTCGAACCTGCAGATGGCGGAACTCCGATCATTACTCGAAGACAGCGTTGGCTTGGAAAACGCGCTTCCCTAGCGACCACGCGAGTAGCCATTCGGTGCATCCGCAACCACGTGCCTTCGCTGATTACCCGCGCAGCCTTTTCGGCTTTCCCTCTGTTCGTTTTAGGGTTGCGTTTACCTTTTCCGCTACGCCCGCGTGAACAGTTACTCCATAGCAAGCAACGTTGGTCCGTTCCCCCGGAGTCGAACCGGGATGTCCTAGGACACTGGGTTCTGAACCCAGCGCGTCTACCAGTTCCGCCAGGAACGGACGTTCTGGAAAGTGGCACACCGGGGAGGGATTCGAATCTCCAACAGGCGGCTTTGGAGATCGTTCCGTCAGTTGAGTTACCGGTGGAGGGGGAGAGTCGGCCGCATCCGTGTAGCCGACTCTCGCAAGAGGCATGAACGGCGGCAACAAACACATCCTTGTTGCCGCACTCGGACGGCGCGAGCGTTAGGAGGTTCGGCTACCCTTTGATGCACATCACCTGCTTCATGGTATGTACGATTTCGACCAAGTCGGCTTGGGCGGCCATCACGGTGTCGATGTCCTTGTACGCGCTGGGGATTTCGTCGAGGACGCCTGCGTCCTTGCGGCACTCGACGCCTGCCGTTTGCTCCTTTAGGTCTGCGACGGTGTACATGCGCTTCGCGGCTCCGCGTGACAGGCGACGGCCCGCACCGTGGGAGCATGAGCAATACGAATCCGCGTTGCCCTTGCCGCGTACGATGAACGACTTGGCGCCCATTGAGCCGGGGATGATGCCGAGCTCGCCGCGACGTGCTGACACTGCACCCTTGCGCGTCACCCAGACTTGTTCGCCGAAGTGTTCTTCGACTGAGGCGTAGTTGTGGTGACATTGGACCGCGTTCTCGAAGGTTGCGATCTCGCGCCCGAACTCCTCATGAAGCGCGATCAGCACTTCGTGCATCATGAGGGCGCGGTTATGTGCGGCGTAGTCCTGCGCCCAACGTAGACCTTGGACGTACATATCAAACTCCGCCGAGCCTTCGTCGAGCCACGCCAGGTCGCGGTCGCGCAGTCCGCGCTCTTCGCGCTCGGCGATCTGGCGTGCCATGTGGATCGCGGTCTCGCCGATCGTTTTGCCGATGTTGCGCGAACCTGAATGGAGCATGAGCCACACGTCCTTCGACTCGTCGACACACAGCTCGATGAAGTGGTTGCCGCCGCCCAGGGTGCCGAGCTGGTTGTACGTGCGTTTGTGGTCGTGTTTGCCGATCATGTCCATGATCTTCAGCGATTCGTAGCGCTCGGCCAGCTTCTTGCCGGCGTTCGACAATGAGATGCCGCGCAAGCCATCGTGGAGGGGGTTGAGCGGACGGTCATGGGCGTTGAAGCCTACTGGGACACGCTCTTCGATGCGCGAGCGCAGGCCGCGCAGAGAATCCGGCAGCTGGTTCGCGGTGATCTCCGTGCGCACGGCAGCCATGCCGCAGCCGATGTCTACGCCTACGGCGGCTGGAATGATGGCACCCTTGGTCGGGATCACCGATCCAACCGTTGCGCCTTTACCGAGATGCACGTCCGGCATCACTGCGACGTGACCTGCGAGGATGGGCAGCTCGGCGATGTTTCGCAGCTGCTTTACCGTCTCCCAGTCAACGTCGACACCCGAGGTCCAGGACTTCAGGTTGTCGATCTTTGTCATTTCCTCGAGGCTCATGACATCCTCCTTTTTGAGTTTAACAAACGAGGCGTGAATTGGTACCGACGGCCGGATTTGAACCGGCACAGCTTGCGCTACCAGCTCCTCGGCTAACGTCTGCCCGTTTCACCACGTCGGCGAACTTTGAATCAGGCGGAGCCCGGTGGCGGGCTTGAACCGATGACTTGCCGCTTACAATGGCGGTGAGCTTTACGGCTGCACCAGGCAGGCGCTGGTGTTTTTGGTGGGCAGCCAGGGAGTCGAACCCCGTGTGTCCGCGAGGGACGGCTGGGTTACAGCCAGCTGCAGTCGCCAGTGCTGCTCGCTGCCCGAGGTGGATGGTGCGGACGATGGGACTCGAACCCATGGCCTCGACGTTGGCAACGTCGCGTTCTGCCTGACTGAACTACGTCCGCGTGATGACTGTGCTGTGCGTCTAACTGTGATGTGCGTCGGCCGGACTCGAATGAGTCGCCGATGACGCGAATTGCAATTTGGAGCGGAAGACGGGAGTCACACTCTCAACTTGGAGCTTTGGAAGCCTCGTGCTTTCGCCTACTGAGCTATATATATTCGTAATGTTTGAAGCGAGTGAGACCCTCACGCTTGCACGTGCTTCAAAAAGTTCTCACCAGCTCCGGGCTCTCGCGCTCGTCACCGCAAACACAACACGGCGTGTTGGACGCGCGTGCGTGCTACCGGCTGAAGAAGTTCAGCGGGCGATGCGATGCGAGGGCGAGAGCCCTGATCGATTCCGTATTGTTAAACAGCGTCCTGTCCCGAGCGTGCGGAACAGGGGGTCCGTACGCATGCGCGTACGAATCCGGGTCGAGGGCTTTACCTCGCGGCCGGAACACTGTTTTGGGTGGTTTTCGCCGACTCTGAGGAGGGTCTCAGGTGGCTAGGCTCCCTTGGGTGCCCCGTCCGGCTTTCGCCTTCGGGGCAAAGAGCCCTTGAGGCGGTTACCGATCGAGTTCGGTCACGAAGTCGCGATAATTTTCCGCGACGGGTCGTAGCCAGCTACCCGCAATCGACGGGCAGCCGGACACGGCGCGGTGTGCGCTGAGTCTTTGCATGGCTGTTCCGTGGATCGAGAGCATTTCAGTTTCGCTTCAGTGGTGCGGCAGGGAGCCGCGGTTCATCGAATGCGGGCGAAGTCTAGCCGTGGTTTATTGAACATGCAACTTTCTTGTTTGAAAGGCTGATGCGGTCCCGCGGAGACTGTGTGGATTAGATGAACTTACGGCATGGCGTATGCGACAAATCAAAGAAGAGAGGTGACGTGTGTTCGGCGGTGGGTAGCATTCATGGCGGGATGGGTTCGTGTTGGTGTGGGGCGCCTGGGAGTGAGTGTCTGGCGCGTCTGCCGTGGCTGTGGGCGCGCGCAAGACGACACTCGGGCGTTCGGTGAGGCGGAGGAGGTGAGGTGATCCGTCCTGACGTGGCGTGAGGTGTGGGTCGGCGCGCAAGTTGCGGTTCGCGTGGTGGGATGCGTTGGGCTTGTGGAGAATCCGACGGATAACGGGATGGCGTTATATGGGATGTGGGACTCGGGCGGCCGCGAGCGTCAGGTGGTCGCGACTCGGTGCGGAGCACGCCCGTCAATCTGGAGGCGCACGGCGCACGGCAGTGCAAGCAGAGCGGAGAGCGGAGAGCGCATCTCGGAGCAAGCAGAGCGCATGCAGGCCGAGTCGTTGTTGAGGTAGGTGATGAGTACCATCACGTTGGCGAGACCATGGCTCGTGTGAACTTTGAAGTCGCGATGGAGGGCAAAATGCCCACTGTTACGCCTCTTGTGCCTGCCTCTCCGCAGGTCTCGCAAACTACATCGATGCCGACTCTATCGTATCCGGCTCTGCGGGCCTGGTGCTCTGGGCAACCGCTCCCGCTAGGGGCGGGGATTTGTGGGGCGGTTCGGGGTAGCTCGATCTGGCCGCGCACGGAGGGGGCGATGGCCATGTATCGGTGGCATCCGCCGGCGATCGTTGCAGGGAATGTATGAGAACGGCGACGCGGCCAAAGTCGCGCGGGGAGTGAAAGGCGACGGCGTATTCTGAGATTGCACCGAGCTCATAACATATCAAACGGGAGTGTTGTCGGTTGGTAACGTAGACAGGGATTGCGGAAGTTATCTATATTGCTGGTGCGCTGTACGTCGTCATCGAGTTTCCGGGGAAAGGCGACGCAGTCAGTGAGGATCGCTAGCCGCCGAATCGCTGCGCCGGCGAGCGAGCCTCCAGCCAACAAGTCTGGCATAGCCGGCAGCGGTAGCAGGGGAGCAGGCAAGTGAACGGGGAACCCTCGACCTTCACCATTGGTGTGATCGGGTTTGAGAGATCTGAGTGCCGCATGCTGCAGCGGGTTGTCGGTCTGTCAGAGCACCGCCAACCGACTTTCGGGCCTTTCAATAAAGAACGCGGTGGATGTCCTCATGTGGTCGTCGTCAATGCGGACCAGCAAAGTGCAATCGCGAAGTGGAATGGGTTCCGCCGCGCCAATGCCCACCGCGGATCCTTTGCGCCCATCTTCGTGAGTCGCCAACCTACCGAGCTACCCAGCCCGGGTCCGTATGTGTTGTACAGGCCGTTTCTGACGACTCAACTGTTTTCAGTGCTAGATCAGGTCGTGACGGAAGTTCACGGCTACCGGCCTGCTTCGCCAGTCGAGACGGGTGGGAGGCTCGTGGCCTTGACTCCCATGGAGAAGGACATGACGGCGGCGGTCCCTGCGGTCTCGCGGGATGCGATGAAGGTCGCACAGAATGATGGTCTAACGCGGGGTCCGGCGATTTCTTTGCACGCGCGGTCGTCCAGAGCGGTGGGCGCTGCCTTGATGGTGGATGAGAGCCTGTCTCCGCGCAGTCGTTTACAGATGCGGGAAGCGCTGGCGTCAATCGCCTCGCGCGTGGACTTCGCTGAATCGGGCGAGATGGCGCTGAAGTTGATTGATGTTTATACCTACTCGGTTATCTTCCTGGATACGATGCTTCTGGATGATGATGCGTATGAGATTTGCGGGCGGATCAAGAAGCATCCTCTTCAGCAGGGTGCGTCCGCGGTGATGTTGACGAGCAATGCGTCGCCCGCCGCAAGGGTGATGGGGATGCTCGCCGGATTCGACCATTTCTTGGCTAAGCCGATTCGACGAGAGGGGATCGTTGACCTCGCGGCAGAACTTGCGCGGCCGGGTGCGGTGATTTGAGGGTGGAGGAGCTTCGATAGCGACGACGGCGCCGTTTTCAAGCCGCTATGCCGTTTGACTGCGGAATAGTGACATCGCATCGGTGTGATGGTCGCCGGGTGCATAGTCGCCCAATAGCAATAGCGCTCCAGTTCGTCTTGTCTTGTTGCACTGAACGCAAGCCGGTGCTTTGCGGGTGGGCTGCGCCCTCGAACCCGCCGCCACGAATCCTGTAGCCTGCCGCCGGCTTGTGAGGCACTTAAGCTACTGATTTAGTTACCTAAAAGGGCTCTTTGGCCAATCCACCGATATCGACTATAATGTGGATATCAGGAATATCAGGATGGCTTTAGTGAGTGCGGGTTCATCAGCAGTTATCGAAGCGATGAGCGTCGAGATCGGGTACCCCTCAAAGATGGCGATTCTCGAGGACGCCGCAAAGAATCCTCCGGTTCCTAGCGGCCCTTTCGTCGTGCTCGTCGATGTCAACCTTACTGGCATGTCGGGCATTTCGCTGGCTCGTCAGGTGCGCGCGCAACGTCTCAGGGAAGCCTTGGTGCTTCTTATTCAGCACAAGCGTCCTTCGTGGTTGATCGAGGCGTACGAGCCTGACGGCTTCCGGCGCGCCTACATGTCTTTAGTTGATCGCTTGCTGCAGTTCAAGGAAGTCCAACCACGAGTTCTCTTGTATGTGCCACATCACTGGTCCGGTACACGAAGCGAGCTTTCAGATGAGGATCTCCGGAGGGCGCGCTCGCTTCTCGATCTCGTCAGCGATCCCGCGCCACGAAACACCGTTCAAGTGCAGAGCGCCCGATCTGCTCCACTCGAGGCAGCGCGCGAGAGGCGCGCACAGCTCCTGACAACGGAGCTGTGGTTGGATAGTGGTAAGGTGCATCAGCAACAACAAGGCGGCGATCCAGCTTCACCTGGAGCGAATAACACTGCCAGCCGTTTGCGTCGCAAAGGGGAGCTTCTCGGTGCTTGGGATGGCCGCGAGTATCAGCATCCGGCATTTCAGTTTGATCGCAACACCGGTCGCGTGATGTACGAGATGAAGGAACTGCTCGAGCTTCTGCCAGAGGATCGTAGCGGTTGGCGCCAGACTTTTTGGCTCTACCAGCCGCATGCGCTGCTTGATGGCAAGCGACCGGCTGATGTCTTTCCCGATGATCCGAAGTCCGTGATAGAAGCCGCTCGCAGCGCTTTCACGCCCGGCAACACAAACTGGTAGAGCGCGCGTGCCACCGAGGGGGGAACTATACGATCCGGTGAGATCCGGCACGGAGCTCTGGCACGTTTACAAAGAGCCTTACTCACCCACGAGTTTCAATCCGGCAGCAACCGGGCGCTTCGCCGCTGGCCTTGCCGATCCGCCACGGGCGATGCTCTACGCGGGCGACACATCTGATTGTGCCCTTTGGGAGACGGTGCTTCGTGACATCGTGCCGCAAACGAAACCTCCACATGCCGTTGAGTTGCCCGCAGTCGCGGGCTACCGCATCGCACGCGTACGGCTGAAGCGTGACGTCGAGATTCTGGATCTCGGACGGTTTGGTGTGCGGCCTGCTTCTGGCGATGATATCAAACGGCGAGACCGCATCACTGTTCTCACTACGGTTCCAAGGTATACGGCGACTCACAAGGAAGCCGCGAAGCTCCTCGCCGACTTCCCTCGAACAGGTGGCCTGCTCTGGCCTTCCAAACAAACCGGAAAGGACGGAGCTTACCTGTTCTATGAGCCACCGCTGGAGGAGAATGACTTTGAAGCGATCGAGTCGATTCCCCTGGATTGTCCAGGGGGAATGAAGCTGATCGATCAGGCCCTCGCGCGTGCAAGCATGCGTCGGCTCGACGCCGCGGAGCTAGCGGCCGAATTGGAGTGGGAGCTGCCGCGTGAATTGGTCAAACTTGACACTTCTGTTTTGTGAGCGCATCAACGAACTCCAATCACACACCAAGAAGCAAAAGATCTCCAGCGCGCCGGCCGCCCTGAGGCCTAGTGCAGCAAACAGCGCCAACTGCTCGTCAGCTAGGTGGGTCACAAGATGACTGTTGCTCGATCGAGCACGTTTTCAGCGCAAGGCAGGCGCATGGAGGCGAGTCGTGTATGGCCCAGGCAAATGGGCGCCGCGCGGCGAGAACGTCCGCGCTTTCTTGCGGACTCTGTAGGAGAGCAACCGTAAGCACCACGTACTCCGCGTTGTTGCAGACCAAGGACTCTTCCGAACTGACCACGAAAGGTTCGATCCGGGAAATCGGTCTTGATGTCAGCGCAATTGCGCTGAAATTCGGAGATCGCGCATGAGCTTGCCTTCCAACATAGATGGATCACATTTGGATCGGTCGAACGACCGCTTTCGCGGTTTTGAGTGACTCCTACGGGACGCGACCTCTGTTTCGGACGGTTCTTGACGAGTCGGTGGCCCACAGAACAGCGGTTGCGTTTGCCAGCGGCTCTACTCAGCCACGACCGGACCGTCGAATCTCAGAAGCGCATGCTCCAAACCGGACATTGAGTCTCTGTCAGCGACGTCGGCTCTATGCGTCGGGCCAATGCCGAGGCCGTCTGTTCGTTCGGACTCGTCCGAAGCCACATCGCCACTATAAAGTAGTCGGGGGGTTTCGAATGTTGCATCCGGTTGATTTGCGCCGCTGATCTGCACGCCCGATTCTGACAATACCTCAAGAAACAAGCTGCGCAGGAAAAATTGAGCAGTGGACACACGGCCCTGGAAACGGATCGCGCGATGCGCACGCATTGCAAGGCCAATCGAGCAATCTGGCAAGGTAAATACTTCTTTTCGCGATGCGCCGCACGTCCTCAACATAAGGCGCACACTCCGCGTCCTCAGCCGCGTACGAGCTGAGTTGGCCTGGCGAATTCTCGCAGGCTATAGGATGAGGCTTAATCTATGGATCAATCACAGAGTGTTCCCAGCAACCAAGCCACCAGGAACAACCAGACAGTACCCACGAAGAACGTCGTCGACACGGCGATCGCTGCGGGTCACTTCAACACCTTTGCCGCCGCCATCAAGGCAGCAGGTCTAGCCGATACGCTGGCCGTGAAGGGCCCTTACACGGTCTTTGCACCCACCGACGAGGCTTTCAAGGCGCTTCCGTCCGGTGCATATGACGCGCTCCTGAGAGACTCGGCAAAGCTCAAGGCAGTTCTCAACTATCACATCGTCTCGGGCCATTACGTGGCCAAAGAGGTCAAGTCAGGCGAAGTGATGACGCTTCAGGGCAGCACATTGACAGCTGCGGGATCATCTTCCGACCTGCGGGTCAATGGGGCCCGGGTCAAGCATGCCGATCTGGTCGCGACAAACGGCGTCGTTCACGGCATCGATGTCGTGATTGTGCCCAAGAACTGGCAATTGTTGGCGACCGCTGCCTGACGATTGTCGCTGCACTAAGATGTGCTCGAAGGCCCGCTCGTCGGGCCTTCTTCTTTCCAAGCGGGAAACTGCACACCCCGGACACGGTCCGCCTGAGTTTCCCTGATGGCTTCGGCGGCGAGAACGCCGCACGTCGCGACGTGAGAAGGCAGAACCGCGTGTTGCCGAAGCTAGGCCCCATTTGGATTATGGCTGCCTCATAATTTCAGGCCCGGTCTGCCGGGCAGTTGCATGGGTCGTTGACTTGTCCGCTTCCTCGAACTTGAATCACAGTTTTGAGGAGACAGAAATGTCGCCTTCGGGTCGACCCCGATGGCCGTCGGTGTCTGCGTCTGCGAAAGTCGCTGACCGGCCAGTGACGGTCCCGAAAATGATGGCCTCTAGCGGACTCTGGGTGCGCCGAGTATGTGAGGCAACAGCACGGACTAAGGCCCAGTTACCTCTCATTGCCTGGCACACGCGGCATTGGGTGCCAACGTACAGACTGCGGTGCGTCGAAAGGCCAGGATCGACCTGGCAATGCTCGACATTCTCAACTTGATCCGATTTGCAGCGATATTGCTGCTCAGCTTTGTTGTCGTCGCTGCTGCCGGTTGCAAACCCTACGCTGGCCCAGAGGCAAGCGCCGTGCCCACGGTCGAGGAACCGTCGCAACTCGCCAAGGCATCGGCGAAACCGCAACCTGACTTGTCGGCCCGCACGCGATTCGGAATTGCATCGTTCTACTCGAAGAAGTTTGCAGGCCGAGAAATGGCGGACGGCACCAAAATGGACCCGCTCCGCGACAACGCAGCGAGCAATACGCTTCCACTCGGTACTACGGCGATGGTAACCAACACTAAGACCGGGCAAAGCGCGCACGTGACCATCCAAGACCGCGGGCCATTTGTAGCTGGCCGTATCGTGGATCTCTCATCATCCACAGCACGAAAGATCGGAATCACACAACACACGGGCGTCGCCACAGTCACCGTCGCCCCGATCTCGGTTCCGCTGCCGGGCGGCAACACCAAACCCGGCACGGGGGCGCTTGATGCGAAACCCTGAGAAATCTGGGACGTAACAAGATAATGGGCGGCTGGCGGTCAAGACGCGTCATTCGCCAATGGCCAGGAATTTCTACGTAGTGGTCATTCGCTACCGTCACTGAGGCTGACCGCATATGCCCAGGATGTGCTGCTGCGTCCGGACAGGTGCGGCGGGGGTTTCGAAGGCAGCCATTGGTGTGTCCACTCTGATGGATTCGGACCAGTGGCAATGCGGAAGCTCTGACCGACGGACTTGGATCGAAAGCGCCAATTGCCAGTTTGGGCCCTAATGGGTACCAGCCGGTCAGAAGTCGGCGCAGTCACTGCCGGCTGCTGCGGCCCTGTAGGATAGGCGGACACTACGAAGGAAGCCCCATGAAGACCTCGATGTATCAGACCTCGATCCCCACGTTTATCCGCGTGCTGAACAACCTCGTCGCCATACTCGAGAAGGGCGCCGCCCACGCGCAGGCGCGTAAGATCGATCCGACAGTATTGCTGAACGCGCGCCTGTACCCCGATATGTTTCCGTTCACGAGACAAGTGCAGCTCGCGGCCGACACCGCAAACAGCGGCGCTGCCCGTCTGGCAGGCACAGAAGTGCCGGCGCACGAGAGTAACGAGAGCTCGTTTGCGGAACTTGCCACGCACCTCAGGAAGACGATCGCTCAACTCGAGACATTCAGACCGGAGCAACTCGATGGAACCGAACACAAAACTGTCACATGGCAAACGCTTAGCAGCACCAGAAACATGCAGGGCCTGCCGTATCTCATGAATCATGTTCTGCCGAATATCTTCTTCCATACCACGACGGCTTATAACATCCTGCGACACAATGGCGTCGAGCTCGGAAAAATGGACTACCTCGGCAGGAGCTGATCGCGATCATAGTCTGAAGTGCGCAATGTGCGCTACTCGTCGCGCGATGTAGGGTTAAGGCGTGCTGATCGATGCGACCGAAATCCACACCGGCCCTGCAGCGGTGCCTATACGAGCGCTCTAACGCGGCCTGCATAATAGAGGTCGTGTTTTGCCCGTCGGCCACGGGACCGGAACAGTGGCGCCCCCTCGCCGGCGCATTGGCGGCGAGGGGGCGCCACCCGGCCATCTCCAGCCATTCGCCCCGCGAGATCGATTCCTCGTGAGCGGTCATTGCACCTCTTTGCACTGACCGGGTGCGGTGCGCCGCCGCCTGTATACTCAGCAGCGCGAACGTCCGACTCCAGGAGTCACTATGCTCGCAGGTCACTTGGCGCTGATACTCGCGGCAGCCTTTGCCGGGGCTGCTTTCTATGTCAACTTTGCTGAACATCCGGCGCGACTCGGCCTGGACGATCAGAACTTACTCAGGCAGTGGAAGCCGAGTTATGACGCTGGCTACGTCATGCAGGCGAGTCTTGCGGCTCTCTCCGGTGCTCTGGGTTTGCTGACGGCGTGGATCAGCCAAGACTGGCGCTGGATCATTGGAGCCGTGCTGATTCTGACCAACTGGCCGTACACACTGATCGGAATCATGCCGACCAACCGCAAGCTAAAGGCGATCGCTGTGTCCGAGGCCGGCCCGTCTGCGCGCAGCATGCTCCAGAGGTGGGGGCACCTTCATGCTCTCCGGACTGTCCTGGGAATCGCTGCCACAGCGGCCTATCTTTGGGCGCTACACTAAAGGCAGTGGGTCCTGTGGGCCATCTCTGGTCATACCTTCACTCCGCCCAATTGACCAGTGAGCGCTCATTCGGAGATGCTATGTAGATCCCCCGGCCCCGCAAGCCGTTGAGAATTGATTTGGATAGGACGCGTGTTCTCCCACATCTTTGTAGGCGTGCAGGATTTCGATAGGGCCCTGTCCTTCTACAGGGCCCTGATGCAGGTGCTTGGACTCAGCGAACGCTTCTGCGAGCGCGATCGACCTTGGGCAGGTTGGCAGTCGCATCCAGACCCTCGACCGCTGTTCTTGATCGGTAAGCCCTTCGATGGGCAATCGCACGAGGTAGGAAACGGCCAGATGACGGCCTTTCTCGCGAGTCGCCGTGACATCGTAGACAAGGCATACGCTGTTTCCCTCGCAAACGGTGGGTATCCAGAAGGGCCACCCGGATTGAGGCCCGAGTACCATCAGCATTACTACGGAGCGTATTTCCGCGACACCGAAGGTAACAAGATCTGTGTCGCATGCCATGTGCCGTGTTGAGGTTATCCCGCAACCGTGGTGACTCCCAGGTTTGGGTTTGAGCGGTCCGGGAGCATAGAAACGCCTTGCCACGGATGTCGGCTCTTCCCGTTCTGAGTGGCAGGTTTGCAGCGGACGCCATGTCTGAGATGGGTCGCTTTGAGACATACGAACTGAATCTGAACCAAAGGGATGTGGGAGTGGAATGCCTATACGAACCCGCTTGCTGCCGATAGTTGCAGCCATGCAAGCGAGTTTATGTGCCGCCTAACTCAGGTTCCGGCGCGCGCCGGGTTGACAGAGCATATGAGCGATGGCGACATACATTGTGCATGTGAGTATATAGGACCATCAACGAGACAGGCACCAACGCATAGGAAGTTCATCCGTGTGCGGCGGATTCGAGCCGGTCGCCGCGGCCATACTGTCGTGGCGAGCAGCCCATGACGCGCTTGAAGGCGGTGCTGAAAGCAGCTTCGGATTCATATCCCAGCGCGAGTGAAATGACCGAGACGGGATCGGTGGAATTGACCAGTTTGTCTCCGGCCACCAACATTCGCCAGCGTGTCAGGTACTCCATGGGAGACTCACCCACAGTGTCCTTGAATCTTTGAGCAAACGTCGAGCGTGACATACCTGCACGCTCGGCCAGTTCTCGTATCGTCCAACGATGTCCCGGCTCTTCGTGAAGGGCGGTGATGGCGGCGCTCATCTGCTTGTCGGCCAGGGCGAACAGCCAGCCTACTTGACCCTGTGACGCATTTGACAGGTGCAGGCGCAGGGCCTGGAGGAGCATCATGTGGGCAAGGTGCTCTGCGATCAGCAGGCTGCCGGGCTGCGGCTCGCGCAGCTCCTCCATCATCCGCTCGATTGACCAACGCAGCACCGCCTTGTCCGATTCCTTCTGGAGATGCACGACGGGCGGGAGCACTCCGAGCAGGATGCTCGCGTGATGGGCGGACATCGCGAAGTGGCCGCCGACCATGGAGAATTTTCCGCCGCCATTGTACACACCGACGGTGCCGTTCTTTTTCTTCCGGCGTAGCGTTGAGAACTCAATAGGCGTTAGACCCAGTTCGGTCGCGAGGCTGAAGGGGCGACCGCGCGGCAACAGGAAACAGTCTCCAGCGTGCAGCTGTACCGGATCAGAGATGCCCTCGACCAACAGCCAGCCCTGGCCGGCAACAACGGCGTAGCACTTGATGCCGATGTGCTCGAGGAACCGGATACACAGGTCTCCTCCCACATCAAACCCACCGCACGCGTAGCTGTGCAGTTTCAAAAGCGAGAGCACGTCTGAGAGGGGATCCATGGATAGCCGTCCTGGACGATCGCAAAGGTAATTCGGACGTTACGGTATAGCCCGTCTGGCTTCAATCGCA
>Ga0070665_100003547_pt1 | contig 16565 bp, 7 predicted proteins | sample KBSS13metaG_FD_65862 | JGI IMG/M metagenome (GOLD analysis project Ga0070665, IMG submission 65862) | Switchgrass rhizosphere microbial communities from Kellogg Biological Station, Michigan, USA - KBS S1-3 metaG | ecosystem: Host-associated > Plants > Roots > Rhizosphere > Soil ... | reverse complement strand
GCGAGCACGGTGAGAAACATCGGCGACGTGTAGGTGATCGCGGTGACATCAGCCAGCGGAATCATCGTGACCGCCGTAAACAGAAAGAACATGCTCACGGTGCCGGACAACGAGCGCAGCGCATGTCCGCGCCAATTGTCGGTCTTGAGCAGATGCAGTTGGCCAGTACGCCAGGCAATCAGCGCAAGCACGGCGACGGAAATCAGCCCACGCGCAAAGATGATCTGACCGCTCGGCGTATCCGGCCCTAGCAGCTTCACGCACAACGTCATGCCGGAAAACAGCACGAGGGAAGCGACTTTCAGAGCGATGCCCAGGACCGGGCGATGGCGCGAAGATGCGGCGTGCAAGAGCGGGAGTAGGGTGAGGGACGAGCGGCGCGGAGTATACCTTAATCTCGCCGGGAGCCTGTTTTCCCGTGAAAATTTCACTCCGGGCGACTGCGCACGCATGCCGGCCGCGCGTCCCGACGGTATAGTGACGCCCTACACAAGTCGAACCGGTCCCGCATGATGCGACTCGTCCGATGGATTCTGATCGTTCCGGCCGCCGTCGTGGCCTGGTATGCCGCGTTCTTGCTCGGGCTCGTGATTCTCGCGGGCATCGATGCACTGTGCCCCGCTAAACAGGCGGTTTCCGGTCTTTGCGTAGCCCCGTGGTACAGCGCTGCGTCCACCGCGGTGATTTGCGTGGGGGCGGGTTTAGCGGCGGTTCTCATCATGCTGACGTGCACGTGGCTGGCTCCGTCGAACAAGCAGCAGGTCGCCATCCTGACCTTCGTCGTCGGCGCGGTCGTTGCGAGTCTCATGGGGTTGAGCGCCGGCGCGTTCGCGCCAATGGTGGCGTCAATTGGCGCTGGAGCACTCGTGCTTTGGGGTCTCACTCGACGACTGGCCGCCGCCGGCCCAGCTCACTCAGGGGCGTAACCAAGAATGCCGGCGATGAAAGCGAAAGAGCGCGACGAGTTGCTTCAGAAGCTGAAGACTCGCTTCGAGAAAAACATGTCTCGGCACACCGGCATCTCTTGGCCCGCCGTACAGGCGAAACTCGAAGCCAACCCCGCGGCTCTCAAATCACTGCAGGAAATGGAAGCCACCGGCGGCGAGCCCGACGTCATCGGCAAAGACAAAGCGTCCGGCAGCTTCCTCTTCTGCGATTGCTCACCCGAAAGCCCCACCGGCCGCAGAAGCACCTGCTACGACGCCGAAGCGCGCGAATCCCGCAAGGAGCACAAGCCCGAAGACAGCGCCGTCGAAATGGCCGATGCGATGGGCATCGATCTCCTGACGGAAGAGCAATACCGCGACCTACAGAAGCTCGGCGAGTTCGACGCGAAGACTTCGAGCTGGATCAAGACCCCCGCCGACGTTCGCGAACTCGGCGGTGCGCTCTTCTGCGATCGGCGATACGGCAAAGTGTTCACCTATCACAATGGCGCGCAGTCGTACTACGCGGCCAGAGGCTTTCGCGGCTTACTTAGCGTGTGATACCAGCAGTCTGCCGCGGAGCGCTTACACTATTCGCAGGTAGTAGACAATGACATCGCCGTAGCCGGTGCAGCCGGTTCCGGCGCTGTCGTATGCGACCATGACCGGAGCGCCCGAAGTCTTTGCTGCGAGCAACATCGCGAGCATGTTCTTTCGAACTTGGTCGTCTACCGCGGTCGTGATGGCGAAGTAATTCCAACCTCCGCAATTCACTGTCGGTTGGTTCGTGAGTCGGAACCGGATAGTGCCTGCCCCGGCGCCGGCATCGTTCCCTGCATGTTGTTCAACCCACTCTAACGTGCCCTGAATTGTAGCGTTGTAAACCGCTGACGCCGGAGTGCAAGTGAGAGCCAGGATCGACGCGGCGCCAAGCGTGGTCAGTATCTTCTTCATTCTGTACCTCCCGTCATTCTTTTCATGCATTGGGAGCGCAACATCAGCCGCCGCGATCCCTGCCTTACTTCGCACCTGATTATTATCAGAGTGAGGGGCGCATTGCTATTGTGATAGTGAAAGTCGTCGCGGTGTTCGCATGCGTGTGTCTCATGTCGTTCGATGGGCAGTCATCTGATGTCGCGCTCGCTTGTTATTTAAATAAACGGCGTGCTAGCGTCTGGATCAGAAAAACGACGCGACGACATTCAGTTGTCGCCAGGAAGGGGTCTCATGGAAGCTGCGATATCGGGGTCGCGGATGCTGCTCTTTTCCCGCTCACTCTTGAGTGAGCACGTCAGCCACAACATCACGCCTCGTTAAAGAGTTTCGCCAGGTCCTCGCGGCGCGCGCGCCGTTGCGGGTGCTCGCGCGCGCGCGAAATCCTGGGTGAGCGGCTAGTAGATCGAAGGAAGAAGAAGGGATTGCGCATGAAGAGTGCAGGCGTGCATCGCGACCGTAACAAGGCTCGTACGCCCGTTCCGTCAAAAGAATCTACTCCGCGCCGTCCGTGGCCGCTGATTCTGCTGGGCGCAGTCGGTTTGGCGCTGGTGTTGACCGTCGGGTTCGATCGCAAGCACCGAGTCGATAGTCCTACGAGACCGGAACAACGCGTCTATTCAGCCGCTGCGGACACCCTTGTTCCCATGGCTGTGTCGAGCCGCCAGACCGGCAAGCTGGAGCCGCCAGGTGTAGCCAGCCCGCTGCACCTGTTTGCGGTTACACCGGGGCGGAACAATCGTGAAGGCATCGCGGTCCTGGGCCCAGATGAAGAATCGTCGCGAACGTACGTTGCAGGAGCCCTGTTTGAGAACGGCGCGCGCCTCACTGAGTTTTACGCGGATCGCGTCGTCCTGGCCCGCGGTCCCAAGAACTACACGCTGTATTTGCGGCGGAATGGGCGAAGCGATCAGCTCGGAAAACCCGACACCGAAGGGCTGACAGTCGGCACCTTTTCAGCGCCGCAGCCTCCACTTACCTCACCTTCGGCGCGCGTCAGTGACGTCGTACGCGTTGCGCCCGTCTACGACGGCACGCAGATAGCAGGCTATTCGGTGTATCCCGGTTCGCGTACCGCGCAGTTCGAGCGTTGGGGATTCAAGGCCGGCGATGTGCTCGTGAACGTCGGAGGTCAGCCTCTGACCAGTTCCGAGGAAATGAACGCTTTCATCGATCAACTCGAGCAGGGAGTTACGTTGACCGGCGAAGTGCGTCGTGGGGAAGAGCGGGTCGCAGTGACCTTGGATGGGAGTGCGCTGTGAGACTCTCACTCCGGATCACGGCCTTCCTCCTACTGATCGCCTTCAGCTCGCTCTCGCTCGCGGTCACGCAGTTCAGCGAAAGTGACTACACCCTGTACCCGGGTGACTTCAACGGTGACGGTAAAACGGACCTGCTGTATATCGGAAAAACTCCGGACAAGCCCAACGGTATCGCACTGGCTGACGGTGGCGGCTCACCTCAGGTCGGCTTGCAGAGCTGGCCGGCCACGTATCTGGGCATTCAATGGTCGACCGGCCAGTACATTCCGGTAGTCGGCGACTTCAATGGCGACGGCAGGTCTGACGTGCTCATGCAGTCGGCAACGCCCGGCGTAAGCTATGTGCTGCTGGCCAATACCAACGGGGCGTTAGGGGCAGTGGGCCAGTTGATCGGCGTGAGCCAACGCATTGGCCAGACCGATTTCGGTGTCGCGTGGTCGGCGGATCAGCACAAGCTGCTCGTCGGCGACTTCGATGGCGATGGCAAGGACGATGTACTGCTACAAGCCGCCACCAAGGGCGGTACCAACGCCATCGTCCTTGCAGCCAGCGATGGCACTTTATTTACGCGCAGTGTCGGTAATTGCTGGTCCAGTGGCCCGCAGCAGTGCTGGACAGACGGAGAGCAGGGGCTGGATTGGTCCACCAAGAGTGCGGTTTTGACGGTCGGCAAGTTCAACGCGGATGCGCGTGCAGACATCCTGTATCAGCCCGTGCCGAAGATCACACTGGTCGACTACGACGTTTCCATTCCGGTGCCGGTCTTCAAGCCGAATACCTTTGGCGTGTTCCTCTCCCAGTATCCGGGCGCAAATGGGAAGATCATCCAAACTGCGAATCAGCTCTGGAGCAAGTCGGACCTCGGTGCCGCGTGGTCGCCTCTGGTTGAAGAGGCGCTGACAGCAGATTTCAACGGTGATGGATACGGCGATGTGCTCCTGCAGTTCAAAGGCGGCGGCAACAAGCTGCTTTACGGGAACAGCGCGGGCAGGCTGGGAACAGCCGTAGCGCCCGGGAGCGGTGCTGCGGGATTTGGCAGTCTCGACTACCGCATCGTCGTGGGCAAGTTCGGCGCCAGCTTGGGCCCGGTCCTCTATCTGCAGGCGAAGACCTCTTCGGGTGACAACCGCTTTACGAGTGACATCTCTGCAGCCACCGTCAGCACCTACGGCTCGACGATGCAGATCAGGGCGACGATGCCTACCGTCCCCACGGCGATCGGCGCGACGCCTGCGACGGCGGATGTGACCCAGAACGGATCTGCTGCTTACACGATTCCCATTCAGTTGCCGAGGGGAACGGCCGGTCTGACGCCGGAGCTGTCGCTCACCTACAGCAGTGGAGCGGGCAACGGATTGGTAGGTGTCGGCTGGAATCTCTCAGGCCTCGGCGTCATCACGCGCTGCCCTCAGACGCTCGCGCAGGACGGCGTCACGTTGGGCGTCCAATTGCTCGCCTCGGATCAGTACTGCCTGAACGGTAACCGCATGCGGCTGGTTTCGGGTACGCAGGGAGCGTCCGGCTCCACGTATCGCACCGAGCTGGAGACCTATGCGCTGATCACTGCGAATGGCAATGGAACACAGGGACCCTTGTCGTTCACCGTGAAAACCAAGGACGGGCTGATCTACGAATACGGGGGCACGGCCGACTCGAGAATCGGAGTGCCCGGCAATACGGGCGTGACCCGCGTGTGGGCGCTGTCGAAGGTGAGCGATCGCGCCCTCAGCGCTACCGCAGGAAACTATTGGACCGTCGCCTACGTCAACGATGCGGCGGGCACGGGTGCCTACCGCCCGGACTACATCGACTATACGACCAATTCCTTGGCGTCGCCCGCTGCCGCACCTTATCGGGTGACCTTCACCTACGAGGATCGCAACTCCGGCGAGAATGTGGTGAGTTACTACGGCGGCGGCCGCATCAAGCAGACGGTGCGGCTAAAGAGCATCGAATTACGGACCAGCGCCGGTGCTGGACTGATCCGCAGCTACACGCTCGGTTACGAGGTGCCCTCGTCGAGCTTGAACGTGGTGAGCCGATTGGGGACGGTCTGGGAGTGCTCGGCGTCGGGCGCGTGCATGGCCAATACCGCATTCACCTGGAGCGATGCCCAGACGTCCGGAGGAGCACCGGAACTCGGTGCAGCCGTTCCCGAGTACGGTTACGCGAGCGCTACGCAAGGCGAGGATTTCCCGCCTTGGAGCCACACTGTGAAATCCTTCACCCTGGATATCAATGGTGATGGCATTCCCGATGCCTTCCAATGGATTCACGACGAGAACGGGTATCCTGCCGTGCCCAGCGACGGATTCGGGCTCTTTATTGGGACCAATGCGGGGCCGTTCGCATACGGGATCGGCGGTACTTTCCCTCAAAGTCCGACAGAGGCCCCGTTTGGCGTCTATGACATAGACGAAGACGGGAAGGAGGATGTGCTCTTCAAGTCCGTGTACGTGCATCAGCGGGGCGACGGGAGCTATTGGGTCGACCCGATTCCGGCCGCTGCATTCCCCGGAGTCGCTGACGTGAACGGGGATGGCTACGCTGACTTCATCGCGCTGGGCCAGCCCGACGTAAACGACGGTGTCCAGAGCCTGGATATCCGTTTCCACCGGACTGACGGCGTGTTCGGCTTCGAGTCCTCGCCATCTGGATCATGGGTTGCACCGGCCAACGATCCCATCATGTCCAGTGTGCTCGCGATCGGTGGCGCACAGGGACGAAGAGAGCGCCAGAGCGTCGCGTACGCGGACGTCGATGGAGACGGCCGCCAGGACATGCTGGTGATGTTGAAGAGCGGTTGGCGAGTGCTCTATTCGAATGGCACGGGATTTACCGCAGGTGAGATGATCCCATCGGCGCCCAGCAATGCGGCCTCGCCTGGCAACCCTGTCACCTCCTATTTCCCGCCGGTCCCCATCGACATCAACGGCGACGGGTGCACGGATTTCGCCTACGCCAAGTACGTCGGCTCTGAATACAAATGGTACCTGGCAATCAGCAAGTGTCGTGCAGGTACCTCCAGTCTCACGACCGACGTGGCAACGGGTATCCCTGTGACGGGGCTACTTTGGGCACCGGGCTTCGACAACTGGGGCTCCGCCAGCGCCGCCGACGTCAACGGCGACGGGAACATGGACCTCATCAGCGGAAGTGTCGTCCTACTCTCGAATGGCGAGAACCTTGCGTCCGCGATGCCTTGGACAGGCTCCGGTGAGGACATGGAGCTCTGGATGGATCGTAACGGGGACGGCGTAGTCGACTATGTGACGAGCCGAATGGGCGGATTCGCCGGCGAGTATCGGCCCGGGCTCGGAAAGAAAACTAATTATCTCCTGTCAGCAAAGGATGGGTTCGAAAAGAAAGTGGTGTTCGACTACGCGCCACTGACGGACTCCGCGGTCTACACCCGCGGATCGGGTTCGACAGGTAGAACGCGCGACCTTCAGGCGCCAATGTACGTCGTCAAGACGATGACCTTGTCCGACGGCATCGGCGGGAGCTACACGCAGAGCTACACGTATGGCGGCGCGAAGCGGAACATCCGTGGGCGAGGCTTTCTGGGATTTGCGACCCGCGAAATAACGGATAGTCGCACCAAGTTCGTGACCCGCGAGGTCTACAACAACACGGTAGCAGCCGACGGCTCGCTGTGGGAGTACGTGGGAACGCTCGCGAGCCGCACGACATACCAATACAAGAATGGAGGCAGCTACGGGCCGAAAGTCGAAGAGTTGACGCAGACGTGGAGCGCTGTCCTTGTGGATTGGACGTCGAACCGACGTTACCCCTACATATCCGTGGCGGAAGTCAAACGCTACGAACTGACCGGTACAAATAGCCCGTATTCAACGATTACCAAGACGACGAATGTCGATAACTACGGGAACCCGTACAACGTCGTCACGACGACGGTCGAAGGGATCACCGGTCTCAACCCCGGTTCCTCCTCTACGGTTCGTGTCTATATGCCTCCCGTGTACATCCTCAATGACACAGCGAACTGGTGTATCGCCAGGCCGCAACAGATCGAGGAGACCCGCAGCCACACGTTGAATGCGACAGACGGCGCCGCAATCACCCGCGTCAGCACCCAGAATTGGGACCCGTCGCAGTGTCGGGTTACTCACAAGACCGTTGCGCCGGGAAGTGGCTATCAGCTCGACTCCGATATCGAGTACGACAGTTTCAATAACGTCAAGAAGTTGACCGTCACCGGCAACAACGTCGGCGCCGCGCCGATCGTGACGGAATGGAACTACGGCGGTAACGGCCACCTGCTGCAGTGGACGAAGAACGCGAAGAACCAGACGACGTACTTCGGGTGGTCGATTCGGCTGGCGTTCAAGACGAGCGAGACCGATCCCAACGGTCTGGTGACGACCTGGGTTCCGGATGACTTTGGCCGCGAGAAGGAGATGATCCGCCCCGATCAAACGCGAACTTTCAAGAGGTACTTCAACTGCACCTGGGCCAACTTCAACTGCGGTGACGGTCTCCTGCGCTATGTAGTTCGCACCGAGGAGCGAAACACCGCCAACGATGACGACAATCTCATCAACTACACGGATCAGTTCTTCGACGTGCTCGGTCGCGTGAAGTACGAGCAGAGCCGGTCGTTCGACGGCTCCCAGACTCTCGTTACCGAGACGATGTATGACGATCGCGGTAATGTCGCGCTGAAGACGAATCCGCACTACGCGGGATCAGGAAGCGTCTCGGGCGTTTCGATGAGCTATGACTCTTTGAACCGGCTCATCGAGACACAGCGACGAGTCAGTGACACCGATCGCACCGTCATCGGTGAGCATGTGGTGTACGAGGGATTGAAGACGCGCAGCTTCGACGCCAACGGTCATGAGGCTTCGAAGATCGCCAACGTCATCGGCACCATCAGCAGGGCTACGGACGAGGCCGGCAAGAGCACGGTTTATGCGTACAACGGGTTCGGCGAGTTGCTGTCGACGACAGATCCGAGTGGCAACGTTTCCTCGATTCACCGCATCGCTGCGCGCGGCTTCAAGGATTATTCCGATGATCCCGACATGGGTCATTGGTCGTACACCTATGACGCGCTCGGGCAGATGCTGACGCAGACGGATGCGAAGAATCAGACGACGACCTTCACGTACGAGGCGCTCGGTCGCGTGGCGACGCGCATTGATCATGGCGGTGGCGCGGGCAACACGACCACCTTCACGTACGACACCGCGGCGAGCGGTTACGGCATCGGGCAGCTCGCAGGCGTGACGTCACCGGGCGGCTACAGTGAGAGTTTCTCTTACGACAATAAGGGCCGACGCCAACAGATGACGACGGTAGCGGCGGACACGAGTTTTGTCGTCGACTACAGCTACGAGCCGAACATTGGCAAGCTCGACACGATAACGTACCCGTCGAGCACCGGAACGCGTCTGACCGTGAAGTACGGCTACCAGAACGGGTTCGTCAAAGACGTCCGGAATCTCGCGACCAATGGCGTCATCTGGCAGGCCAACGGGCAGGATGCGCGAGGTCACGTGACGCAGGAGCAGTACGGGAACGGGCAGGTCACGAATCTGGGCTTCGATCAGACCAACGGCAGGCTGTATACGATTCAGACGGGTACGGCAGGCGCCACGGCCACGCAGAACCTGGTCTACACGTGGGATTTCGTTGGCAATCTCAGCGCCCGGCGCGACAACAACCAGAACATCACTGAGGGGTTCGTCTACGACGCGCTCAATCGCGTGACCTCCATACAGCGCGAATCCGGCGCTCTAACCACGATGGCTTACGACGACATCGGGAACATCACCAACAAATCGAACGTGGGTAGCTACACCTACACGGGTGCGCAGTCGGGCTGCAATTACACCGGGCTGACGTCGCAGCCGCATGCTGTCCGAGCGGTGACTAACAACACCTACTACTGCTACGACGCCAACGGCAACATGGTGAGCCGGTGGGGCGCCACCGTGACGTGGTCGACTTACAACTATCCAACTACGATCACTCAGTGGGGCGGGAACACCAGCACGTTCTACTACGGTGCGGATCGAAATCGGTATCGGCAGGTCAGTGTCGATGGTGGGGTGACAGAAGATCGCATCACGGTCGCTGGTGGTGCGTTCGAGAAGCTCACTCGCGGTTCGGTCACAGAGTATCGCCACTTTGTTCAGATCGCCGGCAAGGCGGTGGCGATCATCAAGCGCAGCACCCAGGCGGGGAACGACGATACGTTCTACCTGCACGAGGACCATCTCGGCAGCACCGACGTGATTACGAACGCAGCGGGAACTGTGGTGGTGCGAGCGTCGTTCGATGCGTGGGGTCAGCGCAGGGGGAGCAATTGGTCGGGTGTTCCGTCAGCAGCAGACAAGATCGCGTTCGCCGGGACAACTCATCTGGGCTTCACGGGGCATGAGCAACTGGATGGCCTTAACCTCGTGCACATGGGTGGGCGCGTGTACGACCCAGTCATTGGCCGATTCATGAGTGCGGATCCGATCATTCAGGATCCCTATCACTCGCAGTCGTTCAATCGGTACGCCTACGTCTGGAACAATCCGTTGAATTCGACGGACCCGACCGGGTTTTGCATGGTGACGGGTAGTCATATAGAGGCTGATAAGTGCGTCGACCCGGTGACCAAGCAGGAACTCGATAAGAAGCCTGAAGTCAGTGACAACGGTCACGACCGAGGCACGACGGCTCGCTCAAACTCACCGGCAACCGCAACAACCCAGGCTGATGCAAGAGGCCTGCCGGCCCAAGATGCGGGGCTGCTGGATAGAGAGCGTAGCAAGCGGGCGGAGCAGCAGGACTCGCAGCCGCAAAGTGATTCCGAGGCCATTCAGGTGCCGGAGCCGTTTTTTGGACCTGACGGGCGCTTATATTATGTCGATCCCAAGCAGATGCAGACTGCGAAAGACGATATTCGACGGTTCATACCCGCGCAGGCGAAAGAGGCTGATCCAAAGGGCACTGAATATTATGGGCGAAACTATTACAGCGACGGTCGTGTCGTAGAGGGGCGCCACGTCAAAGGGTTTGACAACAACCTATGCTACGGATCGGCTCAGGCTTGCAACGCCTCGGCGCTCAGGAATCCGGTTGCGACCAATAGGGCTAACCCGCTTCCGAGCAGGAATGCTGCACACTTGACGATGAACGTTCATCTTCATCCGGGTGTAGATTCCAATTCCATCCTTTTTTCAGACAGTGACATGAGCCTTTCGAATAGCGCAAACATTCCCGTGTTCATTGGAAATATGCGAGGTGATGTTGCAGTGTTCCCGGCCGCTATGTCCCCGAATAGGGGTGTGGGAATTATCTTGTGCAAAGGCTGTGCGAAGTAGTATGCGAACCTCGGTTTTGTTGTTACTGACTTTGTTCTCCACCGCGGTGCTGGCGAAGGATGATGTCGACTGCGCAAAAATCTGGGACCAAGTTCGGCGCATTCACGAAGTCGAAGAGCCTCAATTTCGGGTTCCGCAAGTTCCGGAGCAGGGAGTGATCAGTGGCCTCTCGTTCAAGTCACTGTATTTCGACAATGACCGGAGGTTCATCCCCGCATCGCTCGCGGAAAGCAATTGCTCGCTCGATCGAATGCTTGGTCAGCGCGTCCGCGAAGCAGTTCGCGCGGGGGCAATCGCCTATACGAGGACAGTAAGAAAGAGGGCATCAGAGGAACGAGTCGAGCGTCTCTCAACGGATATTGATACGGAATTGGATAAGTCGTTTGTGCCGCTGGGAATGGCTCCGGGCACAGGCCTCAATAGAATTCGAAGCCTGATGCAGAATGCTTTCGACATTCAACTGCCATCGAAACAAATCAGGTCACCACTCCAGAAATTGGCCTTCGATTCGCACCTGTATACGCCAAGCGCCATTCTGACGTGGTTGCAGGTTGCGTACGTGCAGCACTTAGGGGTAGACGGATTCAACAGCGAAGAGCTGATTGAGGCACTACGCGCGCTCGATGCGTCATACGGCCCGCCGCGCAACCTGAAGGTACGCGATTGCGCGGAGCCATTGGGTTATCAATGGCCAACCGTTAGCCTGCCGATCAGCACGTATAAAGACATAGATGAGTACGACGTCGTTCATTGGGCAGTTTGTAAGCCGAGTGGCGACATATGGGTCTATCACTATCGACGTGGATGGAAAAAAGCGCAGTCCACGGAGAAAGCGCAGGTGTGTGAGGAGCAGGGCAGTGAGGAGCCGTTCCATGGCTTCTGTGCCCATTAGGTTCCTCAGCCGGTCCTGACCGCCGCCCATCGGGAACTCTGCAGAAGCATGCTCGCGTGGGCCGCTGCGGGCGTTTCGGGGAAGTACAACGGGAGCAGCTTCCGCCAGCCGGAATTAAGGTCCTAAACTGCGCGGGTAGGCGTCGCGCCTACTTCGGAACCGGATCCGAAGACGGCCAAAACCGCCCCGTCCCAATCGGCAGGCCGCGGAAGAAGGCATTAATCGCGTGAATCTGCCCACCCCAAACCTTGAACGCCTCAAACGTCACGAGCGAATTCCCTTCGCCGTACGAGTTCCCCGTGTGCCCGAAGTTCATCCACAGCACCACAACGCCGTTCTCTTCATCGACCAGGGCAACGTTCCCGATGATGCTCGGATGAACCATGATGTTCTGCGCATACATCCCGCAGTCCCCACGCCCACACCCGCCACCCGCAGTAATCACGCCGTTCTCAACGCGATAAGTCTCCGGCGCAAACGGCGTCCCGCCGTCAGTGAAGCTACCCACCCGCAACCCTTCGGTATACGTAAGCGCCGTCTTGATCATCGACTCCCGTGACTGCTTCTTCCCCGCAGGCACCGGATCATTCATCCCACGCACCGGCTTGCCCAGCTCCGTCGGCTGAAAGCGCCCCTCAGGAGCAACCTTCTGCACCAACGTCTCAATCCCGCCAATCTTCTTGTCCTTCACATGAAGCAACACGGAGTACAGGACATTGGTCTTGCCCTCGAGAAGGTGCACATGAGTCGCCGCGACCTGCTTTCTCACATCGAGGTAGTCCTGGCGAAACGTCCCCTTCGTCACCGTCGCCTGCCAGAGCCCTTCGCCGAGCTTGAGACCCTTCGAGTCTTCGGTGAACTTGATGTCCCCAGCAGCCAGCGGCAGCTTGGAATGGTCGTGCGCGACGACGGCGTCTATATATTGATCCAGCAGCCCCGTGAGGCACGCGCGATCGCAGTTCTCCGACGCCGCCGGCGCCGCTTGGGAGAAGCCAATCAGAACCGCTGAAAGAAGCGCGAAGCCAACAGTCCTTGCTTCGGACACGTAACGCCCCTGAGACATGAATACCCCCTGAAAGCCTGACCGCGTGGACCTCTCAAACGAACGGTAGCCGATAACCGCCGCCCCCGGGGCCAGGAAGGACTGGATGTTCAGCCATCGGCGGGGCCCCATCCGGCGCGTCGCGTGGCCAAGGCGGTCAACTACTGCAATAATCGAAACCCTCGCGAGTTCGAATAGAAGAAGAACGTTGAGCACAGGGATCCGGAGTCGCAAGACTCCACGCGCTTCGCGCCTTTGGGTTACCAGCGTTACCGCGCTGGTCGGATGCTTCGTTCTGGCATCCTGCTCTCCATCCGGTCAGCAACCTGCACAAGCCCCAACGGGAGCCGCCCAGGCGCCCCAACTAGCCGAAGCGGCGAAAGCGGGCGACCCGGCACAAGCCGCCGACCCCGCACAAGCGCAAACCGCCGCGTCGGACGCGGCCCCGCGCATACGAGCAGTCCCCGGCGAGTGGCTGGTCAAGTTCAAGCCCGACGCCGGCCGCATCACCATCCAGAGCGCTTTACGTAATGCCTCCTTCCGGCCCATCAACGGCTATCGCACAGTCCCGGGACTGCAGCGGGTAAAGCTGGCCGACGGAGCCGACTCCATCCAGGCACGAACCGCGTTGGAGCAACGGGACGACGTCGAGTACATCGAGCCCAACTTCATCCTGCACGAATCCGCCGTCCCCAACGATCCGAGGTTCGGCGACATGTGGGGCCTCAAAAGCCCGGCTTCCGTCGGAGCAGTGGCGGGCGCCGATATCGCAGCCGTTGCGGCCTGGGACATCACCACCGGTAACTCCAATGTCGTGATCGCGGTGATCGACAGCGGTGTCGACTACACCCATCCGGATCTCAGCGCCAACATCTTCTCGAACACCGCGGACTGCAATTCCAACGGCATCGATGACGACGCCGACGGATACGTCGATGACTGCCACGGCATCGACACCGCCAACCACGATTCGAATCCCATGGATGACCGCGGCCACGGCACACACGTCGCGGGAACGATCGGCGCCGTCGGCAACAACAGTATCGGCACAGTGGGTGTCGCGTGGAACGTGCGCATCCTGCCGTGCAAGTTCCTCGACGCGACGGGCCAGGGCTCGACAGCCGACGCAATCGAATGCTTCGACTACATCGCCACGCTCCGAGATCGGGGCGTCAACATCGTCGCCTCGAACAACTCGTGGGGCGGCGGTCCGCCGTCGAAGGCGCTGCGCGATGCGGTCGCCGCCCAGCATCAGCACAACATCCTGACGATCGCAGCCGCAGGCAACAATCACTGGGACGCGGAACAGAACGCGCAGCCCCCGTGCGATGCCGGCACCGTGGATGTGCTGTGTGTCGGTGCGAGCGGCCTCGACGACAGCATCGCGGACTTCTCGAATTGGGGTAATCACGTGGTGGCCGTGCAGGCGCCGGGCGTGGGGATCTGGAGCACGTTTCCCGGCAACCAGTACGCATCCCTCGACGGCACTTCGATGGCGACGCCCCATGTGAGCGGCGTCGTCGCACTGCTGGCCGCGCAGGACGGCACCCGAGACTGGCGTGCGCTCAGGAATCTCATCATCACAGGTGCTGATCCGTACGTCGGGGCTGATCCAAAAAGAAACGCGCCACACCTCAATGCCCTTCAGTCGCTCGCGTGCACGAACCGCACGGTACGCAAGCGTCTGCAGCCCTCGGGTTTCGAGACCCTGATCCGTCCGGCAGGCGCGAAGATCGTGCTCTCGGCGCTGAACATCAATTGCGCCTCGCCTGCCGGGGCGCTGAATATCAACGTCGCGCCCTCGGGCGAAGTGATTGCACTCAAGGACGATGGCCTCGCGGACGACGCAGTGAGTGGCGACGGCATCTACACGGCCGCGTGGACGGTGCCAACCAGCGGCGATTACACGCTCACGCTCGCCGGCGTGCCGGACGACACGGTGAAAGTGAGCGTCGATCGCATCAAAGCGGGATTTCCTGTACCGATTTTGCTCCAGGAGTGGCGAACGAGCTTCGATATGGGCACGGGCTACGCCATAACAGTGGGCAACGTCACGGGGGATGCGCATCCCGAAATCTTCGTGCCGGGGCTGTTGCAGGGGCCGCTCTACGGCGTGAAGTACGACGGCACAGCGCTACCGGGATGGCCCCTGTGGGATCCGTTCGCCGCGTCGATGCCAGCACTCGGCGAGCTCGATGGCGATCCAACACATCAGGACATTGCGGCGGCCTTCGAAACCGCGTTGCCGATCTGGCGACTCACGCCGACGGGAGCACCGGTTTCAAACTGGCCACAGTTCGCAGAGCTCCCATTCGTGCCCGCGCTGGCGGATCTCGACGGCGACGGCCGTGATGAAGTGATCACTTACCCCGCGCGGTATGCCAACGGCTCACCGGTGAGCGGGCCCGTGGCGCTACCTTTCTATGCGAGTGTCGTGACCGGCCTGGGTCTGCCGGCCATCGCGGATCTCGATGCGGACGGCCGTCCCGAGATCATCACGACCGACCCCACGCATGTCTGGGCAGCGAACACGGGCGGCATGCTGTTCGGATTTCCCGCGTTCGATGCGCGCGCAAGCGGCGTGTCGGGAATGCTTTCGCCCGTCGTCGGCGACGTGGATGGTGACGGCGAGCCGGAGATCGTGCTCGCGATGCTGCCGACCTGGACCACGAGCGGGCGTATCCACATCTACTCGAACAAGGGTGTGTACAAGCGCTCGATCCAGCTCGGCTCGCAGGATGTGATGGAGCCGGTGCTCGCCGATCTCGACGGCGATGGTATTCCGGAGATTCTCGTCGCATCCCAGCGCGAGCTGTACGCATTTAAAGGCGACGGCACGGCCGTGGCGGGGTGGCCGTTCGTGGCGCCCGGGACCGAGGAAATCTCGAGTTATCCGGTGGTGGGCGATGTCACGGGCGGCGGATTGCCGAACGTGGTCATCAGCACCGCGACCGGCAGCGTTCTGCCCGGAGGCAACAACGGCATTCCCGAGGGTCATCTTTACGTGCTCAAGGCGAACGGCACGGTGGAGAGCGGTTATCCGCGCACCATCACGGTGGGCCATCAGGCGCCGGTGCCCGCCATCGCGGATATCGATCTCGATGGCCGGAACGACCTGATGCTCGTTTGGGGCAGGGGCTTTGGCATTCGGGATGCGCTGTTCGCCTACGACTTCTCGAGCGGCACGACTGGACCGATCGAGTGGGGGCAGTATCGTGGCGGCGCGAGCCATCGCGGGTTCTACGAGCTCGGCAAGAACCTGCCCAATCACGCGTATCTCACGGCCCATGCGCACGGCGGGGGTACCATTCACGCGGCGGGCGGCGGTATCGATTGTGGAGTCGATTGCATCGAGCGCTATGCCAAAGGGACGTCCGTCGTTCTCACCGCCGATCCTGGGCCGGGGGCTACGTTTACTCAGTGGCTGGGAGATTGCGCGGGGCAGGGCAATCCCTGCACGGTCAGCGTTCAGCGCTATACATCAGTGATGGCGCGGTTCAATACGCCGCTCGTTGTGAATATCGGTGGCAACGGTGCGGGCACCGTGAGCTCTGCGCCTTCGGGCATCATGTGCCCGGGTGATTGCAGCGAAGTATTTGCTGGCGACTCGGTGGTTACGCTGACTGCCACGGTGGCGCCAGGGTCGGATTTTGACGGTTGGAGCGGAGGGTGCACTGGCACCGATCTGGTCTGTCGTGTCCAGATCGATGCTGCGAAGACGGTCACGGCGAGGTTCGTGACGTCGCGGCGACTCACGTTGTCGAAGGATGGCAATGGATCGGGGACGATTCTGTCGGCGCCCATGGGTATCGATTGTGGCTCCACGTGTTTCGCGGACTTTCTGCCGGATGCGAGTGTGACGCTGTCGGCGGCGGCCGCGACGGGCTCGTACTTCGTCAAATGGTCGGGGGACTGCACTGGGTCGTCGATCGTGTGCACGGTGAAGCTTGATGCGGAGCGTTCCGCTGTCGCCACGTTTGCTCTCAACCCGGTGCTCACTGTGCAGCGTGCGGGCACTGGCTCGGGTGTGATCGTCAGCGATCCGGTCGGCATCAATTGTGGTACGGGATGCACGATGTCGGCGGCGCATCCGAACGATCTGATTTC
>Ga0070665_100003545_pt1 | contig 16570 bp, 15 predicted proteins | sample KBSS13metaG_FD_65862 | JGI IMG/M metagenome (GOLD analysis project Ga0070665, IMG submission 65862) | Switchgrass rhizosphere microbial communities from Kellogg Biological Station, Michigan, USA - KBS S1-3 metaG | ecosystem: Host-associated > Plants > Roots > Rhizosphere > Soil ... | reverse complement strand
CAGATGGCGCTTGGTGGGCCAGAGAGAGGAATCAGGCGGTGGCGCGGAAGCGAGCCGGCGAGAACAGCTGAAGGGGAAGCGGTGAACTGCCTTGCGTGACCAAGTCCGCGAGCACTTCACCGACTGCGCTGCTGAATTTAAAGCCGTGGCCCGAGAAACCGGCGGCAACCGCGACCTGCGGGTGACGAGGATGCAGCGAAAGCACGAAATGTTCGTCCGGCGTCAAGGTGTAAAGACAAGTGGCAGCGCGTAGGAGCGGCCCATCCAGAGCAGGGATGAAGCGTGCCAAGTGCTGACGGAGTTCGTCTTCATCGTACCGGGTGATGGTGCGGTTGATGGTTGTCGCGGTGCAGATCTCGCCGCCACTGTGCATTGCAACTTTGACTCCTTCGGAGGCGGGACCTGTAGCGGGAAAGCCATAGAAGACACTCGTGGTATCGACATCCCACATGTAAATAGGGAAGCGATCCGGGCTGAAGCCGGCGTGATCAGAGGAGGCGAACCAGCCCATGACATGCCGGCGAATGACGAAGGGAATGCCGAGCTCGGCCAAGAGGTCAGGCGCCCATGCGCCGGGTGAGATGACTAGCTGATCGGCCTCATACACAGCGCGGTCGGTAGTCACGCGGACGGAGCCGGAGGGCGCAACCTCCCAATGGAGCACCTTCTCTTCGAAGTGAATGTTCGCGCCGTGCAGTTCAGCCTGTTGCAAATGGGCTCGAACAGCGGCCTCCGGACGTACATAGCCGGCGCGCGTCTCGAAGACGGCGGCATCGCTCTCGCGGAGTTTCAGGACCGGATAACGTTCGGCGACGGCGCGCCGATCGAGGACCTCATAAGGGAGATGGTGTTGAACTGCGCTAGCGATGGATCCGGTCAGGAGGCGGCTACCGACCTCGCCGATCATCAAGCCGCCGGTGATGCGCAGGAGCTTCTCACCGCTGTCGCGTTCGAGCTTCTCCCATAACTCGTAGGCGCGCTGGACCAGGGGAACATAAGCGGGATCCTCGTAATACGCCTGCCGGATGATGCGCGAATCACCATGCGAAGAACCCTTGTCGTGGGCTCGGGTGAATTGCTCGATGCCCAGAACGCGCTTGTTGCGGGCCGCAAGATGAAACGCAGCGGCGCTGCCCATGCCACCTAATCCGAGAACGATAACGTCGAAGCCAGCGTGTGCCAAATCAAATCGTACCCTGCAGGCGGGATGGCACGGTCGGACCGCTCACTGCTTAGCAGGTGCCCAGAGGGGCGAGGTGAGAGCGGGTTGCAGGACGCTGCGAGACTACTTGCTACTGGTCCGGCGCGAGCTAAAATTGCCGAGCAAAAGCACAACACTCGCAAGCACCAACGCTGCTCCGCCGATTGTGCGTGCCGTTAGCTCTTCACCGCCAAGCCAGGCGCCGAGCGCGAGAGCAATGACGGGATTAACGTATGCATAGCTGGCGATCCTGGTAGCGGAGAGGCGGTCGAGGAGCCAGGTATATGCGGTGTAGGCAATAAGCGATCCCGCGATGATCAGATAGGCGATGGCCCAAAAAGCTTGCAGCGAGATGCGCGGGTGCGGCGTAAGTTCTCCGATGAGAGCAGAGACGGCAAGAAGCATGATGCCGCCGAGCAGCATCTGGCTGCCGGCACTCATGAATTTCGATGCGGGCAAGTCCATTTCTTTGGACAGGACCGTGCCAAGCGACCAGGAAATTTCGCAGGCGATTACGGCCAGACAAGCTAACCACCCCAATTGACCGCTACCGGAGCCCAAGGCGAGCGTAGCGACGCCGACTAAGCCCATGGAAACCGCGACCGCGAGCGGCCAGCGAAACCTTTCGCGTTTGAAGATGCAGATTTCAAAGAGGGCTGTCCAGACTGGGATGGTCGCAACCAGTACAGAGGCGATACCAGAAGGCAGAGTCATTTCGGCCCAGAATAAGCCGCCATAGGTCAGAAGGAACATGAGGGCGCCGAGAATGGCCAAGTTTCGCCATTGCACGCGAGTTGGAGACGGCGTGCCCCGTACTCTGGACCAGCCGTATAGAAGGATGCCGGCTATGGTGAAACGAATGCCAGCGGCTAAGAGAGGCGGCACCGAGTGCACGGCGATCCGGATGGCCAGGTAGGTAGAGCCCCAGAGGAAATAAATGGCAAAGAAAGACAGGGCGACCGGAAGGATAGGGCTGGTGCTGCCGGATCGCTTACTAACCTCCGTAACGGGCATTGCTGGTTATATAGTACTGAGCCGAGCCTGACCAGTCAACCTCCTTTAGGTGGTTAGAATGGAAGTGGCGTGAACAGTAAGCCGTTCCAGTTAATCGCCGGGCATGTCGCGTTGGATTTTGCCAATACGCTCGACAATCGGTTTAGCCCGGCTTCGAGCGACGAGCTGCTGCCTACCTATGGTGAGCTGCTGCGTTTTTGTAGGGAAAGCCGCCTGATTGGGCCGGGCGAAGAGCACCGGCTGGCTCGCTTGAGCGAGGGAGCGCAGAAGGCCGCGGTTGCCGCCGCGCACGAGTTCCGCGAAGCGCTTGAACGAATCTTTGCGGCCACAGCCCGGAAGGAGCCTATCGATCCGGGGGATCTGGATCTGCTGAACAACCAGATACATAGAGCGACGAACCATCGGGATGTCAGCGACGTAAGAGGCACATTGCGCTGGCAATGGGACGAGAGGGGCAAAGACGCGTTTGCTCCCCTCTGGCGGATCGCGCTGGAAGCCGGCGAGCTATTAACATCCGACAATCTGAGGCATGTGCGAGAGTGCGGGGCGCCCACCTGCCGCTGGCTTTTTCTCGACTCTAGCAAGAACCAGAGGCGGCGCTGGTGTGACATGAAACTGTGCGGGAACCGATCGAAAGCACGCCGGTATTACGAGGCACATGCCACTCGACCGCGTTAGGCGCCATTCAGGTCGACTTTGACGCCATTCGACAGGAATTGTTAGCTGCTAAAATGGGCAGAGCCCTATCCTGGACCTGTCTGGTCCTACATGTCGTACATGGCCCAGAGAGGCGGAGCCGGACGCGTTAGCTCTTGACGGAGATGCGTCCAGCTCCTATTTGATCACAAACCGTCAGGTTGGCGACCGTTTCAATCTTAACGTGCCGCCAGCCTCGTTGGACAATCGCTCATTCAAACCAGAGGGAGAGCTGTGGCAACAAAGCGCATCAAACAGAGATCAAACCGTGGTCTCAGTAGACGTCGAGGTTTAGTAGCAGTGGGGACACTTGCCGCGTACTCGGCGGCAGGGGCCGGCAAGCTCGCTATTGCGCAACAAGCGAATCCTACGGTAATCGATAACCGGTCCGTGCAGGCGCTGCCGGTACGACGTTTCGACATTCCCGCGGGAGCGTTGGAAGGCGTGTTGAATGCGTTCAAGCAAGTGACGGGGGTGACGATCCGCACCGAATCCGGAGCGCTTCTTTCGGTCTATTCACCGGGCGTGGCGGGCTCTTACACGATCGAGCAGGCGCTGGATAAATTGACCGAGCGCACGGGGCTGGAATATCGCTTGCAGCCGAATAACAGCTACCTTATCCGGCTACGGCCATCCACCATTTCGGTCGATGTAGCCGATGTCGCTTCGTCACTGCCATCGTCCTTACCGAAGTACCAACTGCCGGTGCTCGACACGCCGCAGACGATCACCTCGGTCGCTCAGAAGACGATGAAGCAACAGGGCAACACGACGTTGCGCGACGCTTTGCGCAATGTGGCGGGTATCAGTCTGGCGGCGGGAGAAGGCGGAGCGCAGGGCGACAACCTGACGGTGCGTGGTTTCACGGCGCGCAACGATCTTTTTATCGACGGCATGAGGGATTTCGGTAGTTACTATCGCGATCCATTCAATACCCAGGAAGTAGAAGTGCTGCAGGGCCCGTCTTCGGTGAGCTTCGGACGTGGATCTACGGGCGGCGTGGTGAACCAGGCGAGTAAGTCGCCGGGGCTAACAAAATTTATCAACGCGGGTCTGCAATTCGGGACCGATGCTACGCGGCGAGGCACACTCGATATGGATATGCCGATAGCCAAATGGGGCACGGGCACGGCATTCCGGCTGAATGCGGTGGGCAACATCAACGATGTCGCCGGGAGGGACGTTGCGAAAAACCGACGCACGGGCATTGCGCCTTCACTGGCATTCGGATTGGGAACGCCGACGCGCGTCACACTCAGTTACTTTCATCTGAATGCGGATGACATTCCCGATTATGGAGTGCCCTGGCTCTTTAACAGCCCGGCTCCGGTGAATCGAGTGAACTACTACGGACTGAAGAGTGACAATTTCCTGCGGACCTATGACGACATCGGAACGGCGAAAGTAGAACACGACTTCAACAGCCATATCACTTTCCGCGATCAACTTCGCTATGCGAACTATGTGAGAGACGTGCTGATTACGGAAGCACAGTTGCCGGGAGTAAAGTACGGGACACCTTTAGCGGCCATCCAAGCCAGCCGGAACGAAATTGGAGTGAACAGCACAGAGACTTACCTGACGAACCAGGCCGATATGGTGGCGCACTTCAATACCGGATTTTTGCGGCACACGTTTGTCAGCGGGGTAGAGGGAGGACGTGAGACATCGGACCCGACGCGTCCGAAGTATACGGCACCGATGACGAGTCTGCTCGATCCGGACCCGTCTCAACGATTGAATCCCGGCGTTACCATTACGACGAGTGTGCACGATACGGCGCTCTCGGCCGGGACATACGCCGTCGACACAGTCAATGTAGGAAGACGATGGATCTTCAGCGGTGGCGCGCGTTTTGATCGCTTCGACAACTCGTATCGGCAAACGGTGGCGCCGGCAACAGCCTTCGAACGAGTGGATCAGAAAGCGACGTGGCGCGCGGCGGCGGTGTTCAAGCCGGTCTCGGCAGGAAGCTTGTATTTCGATGCGGGCACGTCCTTCAATCCGTCGGCCGAAACACTGTCGCTCAGCGCGGGCACGGCGAACTTAGCGCCTGAAACAAACAAGACATACGAGTTCGGTACAAAGTGGGAATTGGGCCATGGACGGCTGAGTGCCGACGCCGCATGGTTCCGCACGGTAAAAGAAAACGCTCGTGAAGCCAGCCCGACGAACAGCCTGCTGTACGTGTTAGCGGGAAATCAGCGGGTCAGCGGCACTGTCATCAGCGTGCGCAGCCGCGTGACCAGCCGTTGGGAGCTGATGTCGAGTTACGCGTATCTGGACAGCCGGGTGATCAGCTCACAGTTTTATCCGCTCTCGATTGGCTATCAACTGGCGAATGTTCCCCGACACACGTTTACGTCGTGGAGCACGTATCACATGCCGCGTCATTGGGATGTGGGTGTAGGCGAGAGCTACGTTTCGAGCCGTACCGCGAGTTCTACGGTGCCGTTAGACCCGACAACCGGGGCGTTGAAGCAAGTGCCCGGCTACTGGGTGTTCAACGCGATGGTTTCGCATCCGCTCGGCGAGCATGTGGACATACAGGTAAATGCATACAACCTCGCCAATCGTTATTACTACGACGGTTTACATCCTGCCCACGTGGTGCTGGGAGCCGGGCGTTCGGCTCTGATCGGATTCAATTTCAAATTTTAGGCACTGGCACAAAGGCAAGCACCTTGTTACTAGCAATACCGGATGTACTAACCGCACAAGAAGTCGCACGGGCGCGCGAGTTACTCGCCGCTGCGGATTGGGTGGACGGCAAAGTGACGGCAGGACATCAATCGTCGCGCACAAAAGACAATATGCAGGTGCCGGAGAATCATCCGGTGGCCCGGCAGTTGGGCGAAATGATCCTCAATGCACTGGGACAGAACGCGGCGTTCATCTCTGCGGCGCTGCCCGCGAGGGTGTTTCCGCCTCTCTTCAACCGGTATAGCGGGGGCCAATCGTTCGGTACACACGTCGACAACGCGATCCGTCAGGTGAGCGGAACGGGTAGCCGAATCCGCACGGACCTGAGCGCGACGCTGTTCTTCGCACATCCGGACGAGTACGATGGCGGCGAACTGGTGGTGGAAGATACGTATGGAACGCACAGCGCCAAGCTGCCTGCCGGACACCTTGTGTTGTATCCGTCAACCAGCCTGCACCATGTGCTGCCAGTGACACGCGGTGCGCGGGTATCTTCGTTCTTCTGGATTCAGAGCATGGTGCGCGAGGATTCGCGGCGTACGCTTCTGTTCGATCTGGACATGGCGATTCAACGGCTGAATCAGGACGTGCCGGACCATCCGTCAGCGGTGCAATTCACGGGCGTGTATCACAATCTGCTTCGGCAATGGGCCGAACTTTAGACCGTTTCACATACCTGAATCAGCTTTTCCCCAAGAGCAATTTGGCATAACGCCATAATGTTCTTGAGATAACCGAGCGTGACTATTATCCAAGTTCTAATCCTGGCGATTGTGCAGGGACTGGCGGAGCTGTTGCCGGTTTCCAGTTCGGCCCACGTTGTTGTGGCAGAAAAGCTACTCGGGCTGGATCCCTCGGCGCCCACGATGACGCTGCTTCTCGTGATGCTTCATACCGGGACGATGTTCGCGGTAATTTTTTATTTCTGGAAGCAATGGCGCGATACGTACTTCCGCAACGGACAGACTTTCCAGCGTTACGCGATGCTGTTGATTATCGCGACCGCGATCACCGGTGTGATTGGCGTCGCGCTGCAGAAGCTCATCGAAAAGACAGCCTTCCGGGGCGAGCCTAAGGCGGAAATCGAACAGCTCTTCAGCCATTTGGAGTTGATTGCTCCGGCGCTGGCGGCGGCAGGCATTCTCATTCTGATCGCCGGTTTGTATGAGCGGCGGAATGCGGACGGAAATCTCAATCTGCAAGATGTCGACAAGCTTGGAACGCGAGAGGCAAGTCTGATCGGCGCGGTACAGGGCTTGTGTTTGCCGTTCCGCGGCTTTTCGCGATCGGGCGCCACGATTTCCGCCGGCATGCTTGCGGGTGTACCGAAGCTTCGGGCGGAAGCTTTCAGTTTCGCGCTGGCGGTGATTCTGACGCCGCCCGTGGTTGCGCGCGAAGCCTTGCGCCTGATGAAGGCGCAGCACGAACAAGGCGGAGGCAGCTTGAGCGGTGCTTTGATGCCCAGCCTGCTCGGCGCCGTGTTTGCTTTTCTGGCCGGGCTGCTGGCGTTGAAGTGGCTGAGCAGCTGGCTCGAAAAAGGGCAGTGGTACCTATTCGGCATCTACTGTCTGGTGGCGTCGGCAGCCGTGTGGGGCTTGCACCACGCCGGGTATTAGCGCCTGTAAGAAAGCAGGAGCAGCGCCTGCCGGCGAGCTATCGGGTTGCTCTCCTATGATGGGATTTTCACTCTGACATGCCGGAACCGATTCCACTGTCCGATGCGATTTTAAATCACATCGCGCACGAACTAAAGATTACGCCTGCAGCCCTGAAAGCGACGCTTACGCTGCTCGACGAAGGGGGCACGGTGCCGTTCATTGCCCGCTATCGCAAAGAAGCGACGGGCAATCTGGACGAAGTAGCCATTGACGCTATTCGCGAGCGAGGCGAGTATTTCCGCGAGCTGGAGGAGCGGCGCCGCACGGTACTGCGTTCGATAGAAGAGCAAGGCAAGCTGACAGCGGAGCTGAAGGCGCGGATCGATGCAGCACTCGAGAAAAGCGTGCTGGAAGATTTGTACCTGCCCTACAAGCCCAAGCGCCGGACAAAGGCCATGATTGCGCGAGAGAAGGGTTTGGAACCGCTAGCGCGCTATTTGTGGGAGCAGACAGACAGAGGCGAGCCGCTTGAGAGTTACGCTGCGACATTTGTGCGCACCGAAGAGGATGGCCCGGCGTCGGCGGCGGAGGCGTTAGAAGGTGCGCGACACATTCTCGCCGAGCAAATCAGCGAGACAGCCGATTTTCGCTTGCACCTGCGCCAGATGATGCTGAGCGATGGCATGGTCGTGAGCCATGCGGTGGAAGGCGCCAACGACCCGGAAGGCAAGTTCAAGATGTACGCCGATTACAGCGAACCAGCGGCCAAGATCCCTTCGCACCGGATGCTGGCGATCCGGCGTGGGTCCAATGAAGAAATTCTGTACTTCCAAATCGAACTCGACGGAGCGAAGGCGATCGAGTATCTGCGGGCGAAAGTCTTGCGCCAACCAGGCGAGTGGACGCCCCACCTGGAAGCGGCGATAGACGACGCGTGGCGGCGGCTTTTGAATTTATCGATTCAGACCGAGGTACGGCTGGCGCTAAAAGACCGGTCGGATACGGAAGCGATCCGGGTCTTCCGAGAGAACCTGCAAAATCTGCTGTTGACGGCGCCGGCGGGATCGATACGGGTTTTGGGGATCGACCCGGGGTTGCGAACGGGTTGCAAGATTGCGGCGGTCGATGACACGGGTAAGTTTCTGGAGCATGGTGTGATCTACCCGCTCGAGCCGAAAAAGGATGAAGCGGGGGCGGCGCGCAAGCTGCTCGAGATGATCCGCAAGCACGGGATTCGCGCTATTGCAATCGGTAATGGAACAGGTTCGCGAGAAGCCTCTGCGTTTGTGCAGGGGATGTTGAAAGAGAATGAGCTGAAGGACGTTTTCAGCATCGTGGTGAATGAAGCCGGTGCGTCGGTCTATTCGGCATCGGAGCTGGCACGGCAAGAGTTTCCCGAGCTGGACCTCACCGTGCGCGGCGCGATCTCCATCGCGCGCCGATTGCAAGATCCGCTGGCGGAATTGGTGAAGATCGATCCGAAATCCATCGGTGTCGGACAGTATCAGCACGATGTCGATCAGAAGAAGCTGAACAGCGCGCTGACCGCGGCGGTAGAGAGCTGTGTAAACCGGGTTGGCGTGGATTTGAACACGGCTTCGTTCGCGCTTTTGCGGCATGTGGCCGGCATTACGGAGAAGACTGCTCAGAAGATCGTGGAGTTCCGGAATGAGAACGGGCGCTTTCGATCGCGGGTGAGCCTGCGCGCCGTTTCCGGATTCGGGCCAAAGACCTTTGAACAAGCCGCGGGCTTTCTACGCATTCATGGTGGGGACAATCCGCTCGATCTGACGGCGGTTCACCCTGAATCGTACGGAATCGTGGAGCGCATGGCGGCTTCGCTCGGAGTGAGTGTGGCTGACCTGATCGCGAAACCTTCGTTGATCGATTCGGTGGCCTTGAGCGCCTTCAAGACCGAGACAGCCGGCACGTACACGCTGGAAGATATTCGTGAAGAGCTGCGCAAGCCCGGGCGGGATCCGCGGGCACAGTTCGTGGCGCCCAGTTTTCACGAGGGGATCAAGGAGATCAGCGATCTGGCGCCCGGTATGACGCTCGAAGGTGTTGTCACGAATGTAACCAACTTTGGGGCATTCGTAGACGTGGGCGTCCACCAGGATGGCTTGGTGCACGTAAGCCAGCTTTCGACGCGTTTTATCAAAGACCCGAACGAAGCGGTAAAGGTCGGGCAGCTGGTAAAGGTGCAGGTTTTATCGGTGGACGCAAAAGCGCGGAGAATCGCACTGTCGATCAAGGCCACGCAAGCGGCGGACGCGCCGAAGTTGAAACATATGCCGAAGCCAGCCGCGCGACCAGAGCGGGCGCCTTCACTCGACGATAAACTGGCGAAACTGGCGGACCGTTTCCGGACGCGCTGAAACGTGAAACTGCAGCGGCTGCGGATGGATGCGATCCGGCGTACGCTGTTCCGGCCACGAAGCTTGCGGGCGGCGATCGACCAGCTTGGATTTGTACAAGCTGACCCGATCCGTTCGCCCGCTCGCGCACAGGACTTGATTCTGCGACATCGCGTCAAGGACTACCATGCAGGAGACCTGGAACGCTGCTATCCGCGATTAGGTATCGAGGAAGGATTTCTTTATGCTTACGGATTCGTATCGCGGTGGAACCGAGAACTGCTGCACCCGGGCGTTGCGGTAGAACTGAGCGCCTTCGAAGCGCGAGTGCTGGAGGTTGTACGGGCACATGGGCGCATGCACCCGAAAGATCTGGAACAGCATCTAGGGCGCGAGCGAACAGTGAATGCGTGGGGCGGTTACAGCAAAGCCACAACGCATGCGCTACACGGGCTGCAGCGTAGCGGCCTGATCCGGGTGGTGGAGCGGGTAAGCGGTATTCGCATCTATCAGGCGGCCGGTGAGCGAGCCGATGTAAAGGTTTTCGAGAGGCGACCAAGGGATGTGCTGCTGCTGCTTGTGCAGATCTTTGCGCCCGTGCCCGTGGCGAGTCTGCGCCAGATGTTGGGTCTGGTGAATCGGGGCATGCCGGGGATGGCTCTGCGGGCGAGACTCATCGACGAGATGCTGGATAGCGGCGAAATCGAGAGTGGAGAGGCCGAGGGAGTTGCGTATGTCTGGCCGGCGGGCACGTTACGAGCCGCTGCGGTACCGGAGGCTGTACGCTTCCTGGCGCCGTTTGATCCGCTGGTCTGGGATCGCCGCCGCTTCCGGCTGTTCTGGGGCTGGGAGTATCGGTTCGAGGCTTATACGCCGGCGGCTAAGCGCGAGCGCGGCTACTATGCGATGCCGCTGCTGTGGCTCGACCGGATTATCGGGTGGGCAAATGTGCGAGCTCAGAACGGCAAGGTGTCGGTCGAGCTTGGATTTGTAGACAAGCGTCCTGACGCGCGCGCATTCCGGCTGGCGCTGGATGCGGAAATTGCGCGTATCAAGAGCTTTTTGCGCCCGCGCCCACCTACTTGACGGGTGCCTGGGGCTTTATGTGCGAGAGCGTGTAAGAGTCATCGGAGGCTACGTCGATTGTGCCGGTAATGGCCTCACCGACTCGCAGGGAGCGGAAGTCGTCTTTCGATTGAATGGGGTAATCCATTGTCATGGCCTCCATATAGTTGGGAATGGCGGCCGCATCGATGGTCGCTGTCTGATGCTGCGCATCGAGCGCGACGATCTTGCCGGTGAGAGGGTAATGATGCACCGGGCCGGCGGGCGCTGCGTTGCGGTTGCATGACGCGAGCAACAGGATCAAGCAAAGTAACGGGATCTTCTTCACGTGTCTTTCTCTCTAAGCGTAACGAATGTAGTGGGGAACTTTTATTGCATGGATCAGAAACCGATATAATGCGGAGCAACTCGAAAGGAAGACGGGAGAATCATGGAAGCGATTGCACCTGAACTGCCGGCCGATTCGGAAGAGAACTTCGCGAGCCACCTCGCAGGCATGGGAAGCTTTCTCATCGACCCTGCGGGCGCGGCGCGGCGCGTGTACAGCAAGTGGTTCTGGATAGCCCCGCTGATCCTTTTTTCGGTGATATCGATTGCGGCAAGCTTCGTTCTGATGCCCATGGCGCGCCATGTGATGGAAATCGCGCCGTTACCTCCCAATACAAGTCCGGAGCAATATCAGAAGGGCATGAACGTGGGGCTCACGATCATGCGCATCAGCATGTACTTCGCGCCGGTAGTCGCAGCGCTGATCTTTGCCATTCAAACAGCGGTTTTATTCGGCGCCAGTGCTGCGATGAGCATAAAGGCGAGCTTTCGGCAGCTCTTCAACCTGGTGACCGGATGCAGTCTGATTCAAGCATTGGCAGCCATAGCGGGAATCGTTGTCCTGAAAGGCAAAGGCGAGGTTTCGACGCAGGCGGAATTGCGGCCGGCCTTGGGATTAGATATCTTTCTGCCGGAGACCGCGAATAAGGTACTCACGGCAATCGTGGGATACTTTTCGGTTTTTGAGATCTGGTGGACCATCATGATGGTGCTGATATTCAGCGTGGCCTTTCGCGTGACGAAAGGGAAAGCGCTGGCGGCGATTCTACCGCTCGTCTTTCTAAGCATTGCGTTGCGCGCCCTGGGTGCGATGTTTCAGCGCTGAAGGGCCGAGACCGCCGGAGAGAGACGAGACCTTCGTCTGGAAGCGGACGGACGCGGCTGAAGTCCGGTACCCGCGCCAGCGGTTACAATGAAGGCGGTAAGTAAGGAGACAGGATGTTTCGCTCGCTCGGTCCAACAGAAATCGTAGTCATTATCGTCGTCTTCGTGCTGCTCTTTGGTGGCAAAAAAATTCCAGAGCTGGCAAAGGGCTTGGGCGAAGGGATAAAGAACTTTAAGAACTCGGTGAAGGCTGAGGAAGAGGCCAAAGATCAGGAAAAGAAGCCTTCCTGAAGGGCTGCCCTAGAAGAGCAGAGCCCCGCTAGCGGCGCCGGGTGTTGCAGACGCGTTAGCGAGGCTCCAAGAGAAATTCGAAGGAATTTACTTTGCCTTTTTCGGTGGGACGATCGCGTCTTTCACCGACTTGGCAAGACGGAACTTCACAACCTTCTTTGCCGGGATCTTGATGGACTCACCGGTGGAAGGATTCCGGCCGATACGCGCTTTGCGTTCGGCGCGCACAAGACGGCCGATGCCGGGTAATACGAAAACGCCGTTCTTCTTGGTTTCGCGAATTGCGAGTTCAGCGAGCGATTCAACAAAGTGCTTGGCAACCCGATTGTTGACACCGGTAGTTTCCGCCAGCTCTCTGACGATCGCGGTCTGAGTCATCCGTTTTACTTCTGCCATGTAATCTCCCTGGATTGTTTGATTAAGGAACCACCATACATCCGCGCCGCTTGTGCATAAAACAAAACGGCAGAAAAATGTTTGGGCTCTTCTAGTCAACTTGATAATACGGGAGTGAATGGGGCTTGTAAAGCGAAAAGCGTGAAAAACAAGCTTTTTTCGGGGATTTTCTGGGGTCGTAACGTCCAAAGTGGCTGCCAGACGTGGTCCGAGCGACGTTAGCGCGAAGGCGGCCCGGTTTTTTGGGCGGTTTGAGGCAGGTCCGGCGCGCCCGGAAATGCGCAAAAACAGTTGGGGGAGACGAGGAGCGATACGATGGAAACACCGGACACGAACAGGCAAATGTCCGGCCCTTCAGCCCGGGTGGCGAAATCGGCAGACGCAAAGGACTTAAAATCCTTTTTCGCGCAAGCGGAGTGCGGGTTCAAGTCCCGCCCCGGGCACCAGTTACGAGCAGTCATCGCAAAACACTCCGTAGTTCATTCCGCATGTTCTGGCTTCTTTTTGCTTTTTGAGGTACTTCTCCATGCGCTTGCCCGCTTCCTTGATGTCGCGGGCGTCCGTAATGTTGTAGCGCCACAACATGCTCGCGGTCTTATGGCCGGAGATCTGCATTGCCACTTCTTTGAAAAGCCTCTTGTGCCAGGTGTACACGCTTGACGCGACGGCGTTTGCTGCCACTTGCGTGCTCATGACTCTTGTGGGGATCCTCGCCGCCTCGAGTTCCGCGAGCCGCGCGACCCTTATGAGTGCGATGACGGTACTGCGCGACGAGCGCTGATGCTTTCGGCTGCCGGGAAAGCAGTCTGTGAACGTCGAAAGTTCTTACTTGAGCCAAGCAACGGCCGGAGTCGCTGTCTGGCCAACGCGGAAATCCGGTGCGGCGCCTGAGGACAAACGGCGCGCTATGATCTGGCAAGACACCGACCGCCAGGAAGGTACGGCACCGGCGAATCGGTTGTCCAGGCTTGCCATCCGGCAGATGATTTCAGGTAGGATGGCGTGACTCCTGGCGCGCAGCGTTACTGTGCCGCTGACTCTCGCGACGACGGCAGCAGGGCTCCCCTGCCAGACAAGGGGAATCGCATCAGCCCTGTTCGTTCGACCGTCCCCAGCTACTTCCATCCACGTTCTGGTCGAGATAAGTAACCTCGCCGGAAGCGATGTTATAGAAGGCGGATAGTACAATCAGCTTCTCCTCCTTGATCAAGCTGGAAATAACCGGTGACGCCTTCCTCAGCAGATCCGCCTGAAGTTTGGCGTTGGCTTTGGCGGCCGCGTCGCGGTTCGCTCCGGCCTGGTCGATGGCAGGCTGCAAGTGTGAATAGAGCGCGCTGATCTGTCCGGGCACTTCTTTGCCTTCAATGGCCGCCTCGATTGCACCACAAGAACCGTGGCCCATCACCACAATGATCTTTGCACCCAACACCGCTGTACCGTATTCGAGGCTGGCGATGATTTCCGCAGTTGTCACATTGCCGGCGACACGCGTTACAAAGATCTGGCCGATGCTCTGATCGAAGACTAACTCGACCGGCACACGGGAGTCCGCACATGCCAAGACGGCCGCAAATGGCTGCTGTAATTCACTCGTATGATTCCTTAGAATCGCGATGTCTATATCGAACGACTTCAACCGTACAGCCACAAACCGTTTATTGCCGCGGATGAGTTCCTTTAGCGCCATTCGGGGAGTGATCGTTGTCTGAGCCTGAGCTGCTGCCGGATTCAGAGTGGCCAATCCCGCCGAAGCCGACAATGCGCCCACAGTACCGCCGAGGGCCCTCTTCAGGAAGTTCCGGCGCTGGGCTAAAGCAAGCTGCGCGCCGGCAGTCGTATCGACAGCAGGCTGTGACTCGGTCGTACTAAGTTGATTCGTGGTGCGATCGGAATCGAATTGGTGCATAGGGCAGACCTTTCTCTCAGGAACGCGGTGCCACGCAAGGCGGCGGTTAGATTAGAAATTAGCCTAGTGTAATGCGATTACACACAAGTTACATCTGACAAGCCGTACTGCCTGTACCAGAGATCGGTACGAAGCTCCGCTGGCCAAGTTTAGATCGTGCAAACGTACTTCTTCGAGCGAGCGTTGGAGCGATCATCACCGGCAACGAAGCAGGACATTTAGCTAAAAACAATGCGGGCGTAGAAGTAGCTCCACGCCCCTGTTGTGGCGAAGGCCGGCTAGAAACCCCAACCGAAACCGAGGATTTTCTGCAGAGCGCCCTCTCTCAATGTGGAAGGCTGCTGCAAGGCAATGAATTCCGCCCAGATGAGTTCCGCCCGTTTCGACAACGCCTGCTGCACGCCGAGCTTGCCAGGCAGGCGCTCCTGTAACTCATTGGGAATCAGATTATGAATGAGATGGTTGTACAAAGCCTTCGCTCGCGGATGATTCGGATGGTTGTCGAGCTCAAGCTGTCCGCGCGTTGTGGAGTAATCGTAGAACTCCTTCTGAACGGGTCCCACAATCTGCGAAGTGAGCGGGAACCAATGCGCGTACGTACCGAGCTTGCTATCTTCGAGCCGCATCCCGACCACATGCAGCGGAGCTTTGTTGAAGTTGAGATAGTTGAAGACGATTTCATCGGTAGCGAGCAGCACGTAAGGACGTCCAGGCGCGCGCGCGGACCTCAACATCGCAGTCATATCGTGCCGGTCACCGTAGATGGCGGCGAGGTTGCCGTGTCTCATCCAATCGTTCGTGCCTCGATACCCGAGGCTGACTAACATATTGAACAGATCGACCGAGGAGGTCAGCCCATTCCGGATGATGTGCGTGTCGTCTACGAACCGTCCGCTCGGATCGACGACGATGAGCGGAATGTGCCAGGCCTCTTCATAGACGGTGGCCATCTTGCCTTGCAGCAGGCCGTGCGCACCGCAATATTCACCGTGATCGGAAGCGAAGATGACGACGGTGTTCTCTACGACGCTGTCCGGCAAGGAATGCAGCGCATCGAGCACCCGGCCAATCTGGCAATCGACGATCTGCATGATCTGGGTATAACTGTCAAAGCCCCGCTGCCAGTAGCTGAAAGGCATTTTGACGATGCCGAGATTCAGATCCTCTACGGGGTTCGGGTTCGGGTACTGCTCGATGCTCGGTGTATCCTGGCTCGCGTCGTCCGCTGCGCCGCCCCAGACACCCTGCTGGAAGTCGTGGGCGAAAAGATGGGTAGAGGGCTTGTTGGCTTGCAGGTCAGCGCGCGATTCCCAATTGGGCGGGAGCTTCGGATAGCCGTAGGGCTTTGGAGATTTGAGCTCGTTGTCCTCCCATTTGACGGCCGGCGGATTTTTCTCCGTGCCGTAGCCGGCCTGCATTTGCTTCAGGTTGTCGGGATTGGTTGTGCTCGAGCCGAAGATGTCGGCAACGGTCTGAAATTCGGTCCCGGCAGGAAAGAATTCCCGGTCATGCGGATTGACCAGGCTGACCGTTAAGCACCAGGGCTTGTTGGACGGCGCCTGTTCGGTGAGCCATGTGACTGCCTGCGAGGCGGTATATGCGTCGTTATGAAACGTCGGCTCCTCTCCATACGTTCCCTGCAGGTTGAAGCCTACGGGATCGTAATAAGTCGGATAGTAATCGAACCCATAACTCTGAAGGGTGTTGGTGGCCGGCGAGGAGAGAGAGACATGCCACTTGCCGATGTAGGGAGTAGCGTAGCCGTTGCCCTGCAGCAACTTTCCGTAAGTTGGAAACGCCGGATTGAGGACCGGCATGAACTTAGGCGGATCCGACAGGGGAGAGGACGTGATGGTGGTGAAGAGCCAGTTCTGCTGGGAGTACAAGCCGGTGATCATGACGCCCCGGGATGGTGTGCAGGCATTCGCAGCGTTGTGATACTCACCAAACTTTACGCCGCGCTTCCATAAGCTGTGAAGGTGCGGCATATACTTCTGCAGGAATTGACCCGGCGTTTTGATGTGATCCGGGAAAACTGTCGGGTACCGCAGCTCATCCACCAGGATGAAAAGAATATTCGGCTTATCCCCGGAGACCGGCTTGCGATCGGGGATCCCTTCACCCGAGGCTTTATACAGGCCGGAGAAAACTCCGCCAGTGACTGTGGTTGTCGTTTTAAGAAATTCTCTGC
>Ga0070665_100003544_pt1 | contig 16579 bp, 14 predicted proteins | sample KBSS13metaG_FD_65862 | JGI IMG/M metagenome (GOLD analysis project Ga0070665, IMG submission 65862) | Switchgrass rhizosphere microbial communities from Kellogg Biological Station, Michigan, USA - KBS S1-3 metaG | ecosystem: Host-associated > Plants > Roots > Rhizosphere > Soil ... | reverse complement strand
TATATGTAATCCTAAAGTTGTGATTATGAAGCCTATAATGTATTCTGCCATTTTACGCTGATAGAGAATCTCTACACCGTGGGAATAGCCATGGCAAAAGCCAAAAATGCCTACTGCCATTGCAGCTATGAGACAGGCAATCTTTTTATTAATGGCGATGGCCAGTCCTAATAATACCACTGAAAGAGCTATGCCAAACTCAGTATATCCAACTGGTATTTTTTGAATCCCAACTAATCCTCCGAGGCACATCATTACTAAAAAAGAAGCCGGGGCCAAGTAAATAGCTTTACCACCCAGTTGGGCACTCCATGCTCCTACGGCTACCATTGCGATAAGATGATCTATTCCAGTTAACGGATGCAAAAAGCCACTACCACCAAAGCCATGCCCCCATAGTGTTGCAGGAAAGAGAAATAAGCCTATGAATAGAAATTTACGCATATGCTTCTTTATGTGTTTTATGATCTTTTATTATCACAATTAAGGCCATTATTGCAGGTACCATAGGGAATAAGGCAGTGTACATGCCTGAAAAGTATTCATAGCCAACCCCTTCTTTTATCATACGTATAACCGGGAAAACCAGGATATGGGTAGGCTCACCAAGTATCATCCCTACTATCATAAACCATAAGATAAAATTGCCGAAGGCTTGTCTTTTCCATAAGCTCCATGCAGCGAATACCCATATTACAGGACCAAGAAAGGCAATGAAATAACTAAATTCCGTATCACCCCAAGGATGGCCGGAAATTGAAGCTATGCCTCTATTAAAATGTGTAATCGTCTCTTCGCCTACGTGTACGTAGAAAAGGGCCTGCAATAATAAATATAGGGGAACCAGCTTATAAGGGTTAGCGGGGATACCTGCTGTAGTTTTTCGCCAGCCGATCATACCTCCCATCATAGACCCTGCAATAACGCCTACCGGCAAAAGTCCGGCTTGCGTGTATAGAGTGACTCCATAAATGATAACAAGTGTTACGAAAAGTGTAGACCATAGATTAATTCTTCTTTTTGTCGGGAGTGCAGTTTCCTCATTTGCGGCTATAGTTTCACTATAAGGTTTCACGAGGCGTATAATACCATATGCGCTTAACAAGAACAATATCATTGCAGTAAATACCCCTAAAAAGTACTCATGCGTATAAGTGCTTATGTTGCCAAGTTCAATTTTAAACTGCAATAAAGATTCTGCAATATTGAAGAAGAAAGCCCAGCAGCCAAAAAAGATGCCTATAGGATTTCTCCTGACTAAGAAATAGCCTCCGAAAAGCATTACTGACACTGGGAAGCATACACATAAAATAAACCAATAAGAATGGTCCGGTAGTATGCCTTGCTTAAAAAAGCCGTGATAATTGCGCTGAACAAATGATGCATAACCTGATGCAAAGCGCATTGCATTTAAGATGATAAGAGCTGTTATGCTTAAAATATAAAAAGTCACAGCGGAGCTTTGCTGTGGCAATTGCTTTTGTGAGAACTTGACCCAACAAACAATTGCGAGCATACTTACCAGAGCAAATTCAACAAATAACCATAAGCCAGCAATATTGAATAATAAAAGTGACACACTAATAACTGTGGACACTAACCATAATAAACTACCCAGTTTTGAACGTTCCATTTTATTTCTTATTTGACAATAAAATAATTGCTTACTAACCAAATGGTTAATAAGGCGAGTAAAAAAAATTAAACTCTTGAAAAGAGTATTTTTTTTATCCATTCTTTTCTTTCCTGCAGCCATGTCTTGTAAGCCGCATCGTTCTTCTTTACTATTTTTTTTAGCATTGGTTGGGCTATAAAGGGGTAAATACACATTGCTACCATATCTGTGAAAAACATTTCGGCATTTACTTTGCCTGCAAATTCTTTGTTAACCTGATTTTCAAATACGACGAAGTTGATATTTCCTTTACCGACAAATAGCTTTGTGACTTTTTCAGGATTTGTGTTTAATTCCTGGATTACGAATATGGATATACCTGGGTTTTGCATAAGCGAGTCAATAGTGTGATCGACATAATCGCTGACTTTATCTTTTAAGGGTTTATTGCTGTTTAAAACTTCGACTATACGTGATAAAAAAAGTCTGAATGCTTTTTCGAAGACCTCATTAAATAATTGTTCCTTAGTCTTAAAATAGTAATGCAACATAGCCTTATTGATGCCTGCATTATCCGCAATCTCCTGCATGCGAGCTCCGGCCAATCCTTTTTTATAGAAGATGTCGGTTGCTACTTCCAATATTTTATCGCGAGAGTTTAACGCGCTACTCATGCAAAATTAACCATTTGGTTAATGCAATATATAATATCCATTTGAATTAAAAAAAACAGATGTAATTATTGCTTATCATGAATGTGAGGAGCGTTTTTGAAAATCGTTTAGGCCAATAAATATCATTTTTTGGCATGGTTTCATTTATTATGTATTTTCGTGATTCCCGTTTGACGCACATCTTCCATGATAAAAAAAATATTTAAAACTTTTATACCGGATAATACTCTCCTTTCTAAAAAGATAAAGAAAACACTATCGGCATTAAAGGGAATTCCGCAAAAAAAGTCTATACAAGATATCCTGGGCAGATATGCTGCAGTAAAAAACGACGTCGTATTTCTGCAAGTTGGATCTAATGAGGGGTTTACTGCTGACCCAATCAACCCATATATTATTAAATATGGATGGACAGGGTTATTGGTGGAGCCGATTCCATATTTATTTGAAAAATTAAAAAACAACTATGCTAAATATGAGAACAAGTTGCTTTTTGAAAATGCAGCTATTTCTCATAAGGATGGGGAACAGGCTTTTTACCGGCTAAAAATATCTGACGACCCCAATTTACCAAAATGGTATGACCAGATAGGTTCTTTTAAGAAGGAAGTGGTTTTAAAACACCGAAATCGGATACCCAATTTTGATGAGTTATTTATAGAAGATAAAGTAAAGACCACATCTTTTGATTCATTATTTAAAAAACATAATCTTCATAGTTTCGACCTAATCCATATAGATACTGAGGGTTATGATTACGAGATATTGAAACTGCTAAACCTTAAGCACATTGATGCAGATATCATTCTTTTTGAAGATAAACACCTGGATACTCTTTCTTATAAAAATGCTGTGACCTCTTTACGCAGACTGAACTACAAGCTATATAGAGATGCGGGAGATACAATAGCTATCAATAAAAGAATGCTCCATAAAATAGCGTAATTAGCATCATCCCTATTATTAATTAAGAGATAAAAATGTTTTCGACAGACAATTATTGCATTGTTATATCATTGGGCCCCAAGCATACTGTGTATTGCAGGTGCCTGTTAAGCAGTATTAGATATTTTGGAATAACGGCGCCTATATACATACTAAATGACGGCAATAAGCACATTGAACAGCTGGCAAGAATAAGCAATGTGACGATAATAGACACAAAAGAAATAAACAAGAATCATGATCTAAAGCTAACAGGCCTATTAAATAAATTAAATTTATATTTCTTGCCGGAAGCGGGGTATGATTACGATTATTATGTTCATTTTGATGCCGATTCATTTCTCCTGGCAAATTTTGAAAACAAGTATGCAGGAAAGGAATTTGATTTTGCCGTGATGCAAGGAGGCGTACTTGACTTTAGCGATAAGGAAAACTTGCGCATTTTTAATAAATATGCCTATGACCCAAATGTGGGAAGGACAGAACTATTAGCAAGCCAAATATATTTTAGCTCCGGGCATTTTATTATAAATAAAAAACTCTTTGACAAAGATCATCTCAGACTATATAGAAAGGATATTAATACAGATTTTTCGACCGATGCATTTTTTAAATTCGGAGACCAAGGCTACCTTAATTTTTATATTAACGAGCTTAATTTAAAAGGCAACATTATCTTACTAGACGACATCGGCCTGTATGGGAAAGAGCCAAACATGTTTGACTGCAATGATGTAATAAATAAGAAATACGATACAAAATCATTTATACACTACACTGGCCCCTCAAGACACGCGTTTTTATTTCAGCATAATTATTCTGAATTACTCAAGTTTTATACTAAGTTGTTCTACAAATACATAAGCAAAAAACCTTCTATAACGCGTGCAAAAGATGCAATATCAGAAACAAGCATAAAAGATATTTATCGTTTACTCCGCTACCATCTATTCAAATAGCAGCGATACGTTCTTTGCCTTTTGCATAGTTTACGCTTATGCGTAAACTTTACTCATTATTAAAGTCTGCACAACCACCCACCAGCTGCAACAAGTATTTTTTTATGAAATAGGTTATTCCATATTTGTTAATTGTCATTAGTTCGCATTATTGTTGCAAATTATTTTATACCTCAAATTTACCTTTATGAAAAAATCTCTAATGAGTTTTATTGCTATATTATTTTATAGCATAACTGTACATGCCCAGCTTCCATACATTTTTTCTGTATCCAGCCAAACTTACACCCCATTATCTACATCATCTACTGCAAACGCCGGTGCAGTATGGGATGGCTCCTCTTTTTACAATTTTGTTGCAGCTACAGGCTTTACGTACCTTATGGACACCTGTACCAATAACTATTTTTGCTTAGGTGATGTAACTAACCTGGAGGGGGATTCTGTATATAATACAAGCAAAACGTATAGATCATTCTTCATGTTGCTTGACGCGGATTTGGTTGATCGAGGATTTATTAGCGGCACTTCAGTATCTCCACTTAAATACGAAATAGATGGCAGTGCAGGGCATCGCATATTTAAGGCTGAAGTTGCAAATGCCGGGTTCTATGGCGAAAGCGTTATATCCGGAACTTTAAATGATTATGTTAATTTCCAGGTATGGATATATGAAGACTCCAGCACAGTAGAATTCAGGTATGGCCCATCTTCCGTAACTAAACCGGCAGATTATTTTTATCACGGCAGTGGTCCTGAATTTGCTTTCTTTAAAGACATGGACCGTACAGATAACGCAGTTGCATATTACCTTGAAGGCAACCCGTCCAGCCCTACTCTCAAACGCGTACCAATTTCCATGGGTGTAGGAACAATTTCTTACAATACACTTAATTCATGGCCTGCGAACGGTACGGTGTATCGTTTTGGTCCAGGGTCAACACCCGATTCAGCATCTAATGTTGATAACATTGAGAATGCAGGCATTAAAGTTTACCCTACAATATGTAAGGATAAAATAACGATAGAAAATAAGACCCCAAAAAATACAATCTACACTGTTACGTCTGCAACAGGCAATTCAACTAGCATATCTGGAGAAATACGAAATAATATTGAAAATATTGACCTGGGCCGTCTGGCGGCAGGTACCTACGTACTTCAGTTAAAAATAAATGGCAAAGCCTATACTAAGAAATTTGTCAAGTTGTAAGTATAATAATGTCTGATAAAAAGGGTGACTGGCGGTCACTCTTTTTATTGCCTCAACACATTTCATATGTTTAAATATGTACATCATGGTCTTTACAAGCCAAACCGTTACTTTTGCAGTCTAAATATTACATATGCAGTTTCTGGATTTTGAAAAGCCGCTGGAGGAGTTGTATGCGCAGATCAATAAGCTAAAGGAGATGTCGGCTAAAAGCCATGTAGATGTTACCAACAGTATAAAGGAACTAGAAACATCCATAGAAAGCACCCGCAATAACATATACCGCAACCTGACGCCGTGGCAAAGGGTGCAGCTAAGCCGCCACCCTGACCGCCCGTATACGCTGTACTATATAGAAAAGATGTTCTCGAACTTTAATGAGCTATACGGCGATCGCCAGGTGCGGGACGACAAAGCGATGATAGGTGGCATGGCCCAACTTGACGGCCAGCCGGTGATGGTGATAGGTCAACAAAAAGGGATAAATACCAAAATGCGCCAGATGCGCAACTTCGGTATGGCTAACCCCGAAGGCTACCGTAAGGCGCTGCGCCTGATGAAGATGGCAGAGAAATTTGGCCATCCAATAGTAACCCTTATAGATACCCCCGGTGCCTACCCTGGACTGGAAGCTGAAGAGCGCGGACAGGGGGAGGCGATAGCCCGTAATCTTTTTGAAATGGTGAACCTGAAGGTACCCGTTATATGCATTATAATAGGCGAAGGGGCATCAGGAGGCGCATTAGGCATAGGCATAGGCGACAAAGTGATAATGCTGGAAAACACCTGGTACACGGTAATATCACCGGAATCATGCTCTTCCATACTTTGGCGCAGCTGGAATTTTAAAGAGAAAGCAGCAGAACAACTGAAACTTACGTCTGAAGATATGAATGGCTTTGGCCTGATAGACGGCGTATTGCCGGAACCTGTGGGCGGAGCACATGCGCAACCGGAAGAGATGGCAGCTATAGTGAAGCGCTACCTGAAGGAAACGCTTGCAGAACTCTTTAAGCTGGACCCAGAAAAGCGCATAGAACAGCGCATAGAGAAATTCTCTAAAATGGGCTTCTACGACGAGATAAACAGCTAATAGCTATTAAAAAAAAAATTACTTATTAATATTTATATAAGCACATGTCCCATTTATTCAGCGGCACGGGTGTAGCACTTGTTACTCCGTTTAATGATAATGAAACAGTAGACTACGCCGGACTTGAAAAACTGATAAACAGCGTTATAGAAGGTGGCGTAAACTACCTGGTAGCCCTTGGCACCACTGCAGAAACCCCTACCCTTTCTGCTGAAGAGAAGCGAGATGTGCTATCCTTTATAATAAACAAGTGCAATAAGCGCGTGCCGGTGGTATGCGGCGTAGGCGGCAATAATACTGCCGAAATAGTACAGCAATTATCTACTTACCACCTGGAAGGTGTAGATGGCATACTAAGTGTATCTCCCTATTATAACAAGCCCACACAAGAAGGCATCTATCAGCATTTTAAAGCTATAGCGCAGGCAACCAAACTGCCTATAATACTATATAATGTGCCGGGCCGCACGGCCAGTAACATAGCGGCAGATACTACGCTGCGCCTGGCAAAGGATTTTAAGAATATAGTAGCGGTAAAGGAAGCCAGCGGCAATATGGTACAGTGCATGGAGCTGGTGCAAGGAAAGCCGGAGGGTTTTGCCATACTATCAGGCGACGATAACCTGATACTGCCACAAATAGCTATAGGCATGGAAGGTGTGATATCAGTAGCCGCAAACTGCTATACCAGGGATTTCACGTCTATGGTGAACGAGGCATTGCAAGGCAACTTTACAGAAGCACGGAGGCTGCATTATAAACTACTCACAGGGATCGATCTATTATTTGCGGAGGGTAATCCTGCGGGTGTGAAATGCGTGCTGCATCGCATGAATATATGCGGCAATAAGCTAAGGCTGCCGCTGGTGCCAGTGAGTGATGCTACCTGTAAAAAAATAGATGCGTTCTTAAGCAACAATTAGACCTCAAGTGTGTTATTAAGTGGTTCATAGCCCCTTTTTATATATCTTTGCAAACATTTAAAATAAAATTATAATGAGTACGATGACTCGCTCGAACATTGATTTCAAATTGCCTTATAAAGTGAAGGATATCAGCCTTGCTGAATGGGGACGTAAAGAGATAAGACTTGCTGAAGCCGAAATGCCGGGCCTGATGGCCATACGTGCTGAATATGGCCCTACAAAACCACTGAAAGGCGCCCGCATAGCAGGCTGCCTGCACATGACCATACAAACTGCAGTGCTAATAGAAACACTGGTAGAACTTGGTGCTGAAGTGCGCTGGAGTTCTTGCAACATATTCTCTACACAAGACCATGCTGCTGCTGCTATTGCCGCTGCAGGCATTGGCGTGTTTGCATGGAAAGGCCAGAGCCTGGAAGAAGCTGACTGGTGCATTGAGCAGACTTTGTTCTTCGGTAGCGAAGACCGCCCGTTGAACATGATACTGGATGATGGTGGTGACCTTACTAACATAGTACTTGATAAGTACACTGAACTAGTACAGCACATAAAAGGCCTGAGTGAAGAAACTACTACAGGCGTACACCGTTTATATGAAAGAATGCACAAAGGCACCTTGCCAATGCCGGCTATAAATGTAAATGACTCTGTTACCAAATCTAAATTTGATAACAAATACGGTTGCAAAGAAAGCCTGGTAGATGCTATACGTCGCGCTACAGATGTGATGATGGCAGGTAAAGTGGCAGTAGTAGGTGGATACGGTGATGTAGGCAAAGGCTCTGCAGAATCGCTGCGTGGTGCTGGTGCTCGTGTGATAGTAACTGAAATAGACCCTATATGTGCATTGCAGGCTGCAATGGACGGATTTGAAGTAAAAAGAATGATAGACGCTGTAAAAGAAGCTGACATTATTGTTACTGCTTCAGGTTGCCGTGACCTGATCACTGAAAAGCACTTCCGCCTGATGAAGGACAAGGCTATTGTTTGTAACATAGGTCACTTTGATATAGAAATAGATATGGCATGGCTGAATAACAGCTATGGCAACACTAAGGACACCATAAAACCACAGGTGGACCTTTACAACATAGATGGTAAAGAAGTGATAGTGCTGGCTGAAGGCCGCCTGGTGAACCTGGGTTGCGCTACAGGGCACCCAAGTTTTGTAATGAGCAACTCTTTCTCTAACCAGACATTGGCACAAATAGAACTGTGGCTGCACCATAGCAAATACGAAAACAAAGTGTATGTGCTGCCTAAACACCTGGATGAAAAAGTAGCTCGTCTGCACCTTGCTAAAGTTGGCGCTCAACTGGACGAACTGACTGATGCACAGTCTGAATACCTGGGCATACCAAAAGATGGTCCTTATAAGACTGAGATGTATCGTTATTAGTAGATATCTCTATAAAAAGAAAAGCCCCGCAATTGCGGGGCTTTTCTTTTTATGATATTATGTTAAGGATGTAATACTAAGTAGAAATAGGCGCCTACCTGGGCAATGATACCTACTGCGTAGCCCAACCATATCTGGCCGCCTTTGTGTGCGCCAAGTATCATGCGAATGGTGCCAATAAGACCAGCTACCACAAGACCGAGAAATAAAGGCACTACCATATTTATCTGGCTGCGCATCATTACTACCAATAATATGCCGATAAGGCCACCTGCCGCAGCTGTGTGCATACTGACTTTGTAAAAGATATTGATATTGAATATGATTATTACGCCCCAGAAACTACCGAGCATAAGCGATTTCCATTCGATGGGCAGCGGGTTATTGCGAAATACCCAGTATGCCCAGAAGTAAAATATCATAACTGCAATGAGCGGTATAATCCTGTCCTTAGGATCATACATATGAATACTGCTGATAAAGCCGAGCTGCTTGCAAAGAAATATAGTAAGCAGCGGGTACAGCACTGTTATCATGCCTAACGATATCATCCACAGATTGAACTGCTTAGGAGATATGCTTGCAAAACTCATAGGCGTGAGCTTGTAGAGCACAAAGCTCATAAGCAAAGGCATCAATATGGGATGCAGTATGTATGACACTATGATTGCTATGACACGCAGCCATTTGGGCTGTGTCGAAACCGGATGCTGTGAAGCAGGGACTTGTATATCGCTCATTAGTTTATCCTTCAAGTATGGGTGAAAGCCATTTACTCATTTCTTCTATACTCATGCCTTTGCGCTGTGTATAGTCTTTCAATTGGTCTTCAGAGATATGGTTTATACCAAAATAAGTGCTTTGCGGATGACTGAAATACCAGCCGCATACGGAAGCTGCCGGGTACATAGCCAGTGATTCAGTAAGCTGTATGCCTGCATGTTCGGTAGCGCCTAACAATGCAAATAATTTTCGTTTTTCAGTATGGTCGGGGCAAGCCGGGTAGCCAGGCGCAGGGCGAATACCTCTATAGGTTTCCTTTACAAGTTCTGATACATCAAGCGATTCGTCTTTGGCGTAGCCCCAAAACTCTTTACGGGTGCGTAAGTGCAGTACCTCTGCAAAGGCTTCGGCAAAACGGTCGGCCAATGCTTGTAGCATTATCTTGTTATAGTCGTCGTGATCTGCTATAAACTTTTGCAGGTGTGGTTCTATTCCGTGTATACTTACCGCAAAAGCCCCCATATAATCTTTAGCATTGGGTTTTATAAAATCGGCCAATGAGAACTCAGGTTGCCCATCTGCTTTCTTTATTTGCTGGCGCAGGTGCTCGGTAGTGGTGAGCACATTACCTTGTTCATCTTTCAACTGTATGGTATCGGGCGCTGTGCGCAGTGTTTCCCAGAAACCTATTACACCTTTTGCAGCGAGCCATTTTTCTGCGATGATCTTATCGATCAAGGCATTGGCATCATTGAATAATTTTGTTGCTTCTTTGCCTACATGCTCATCCTGCAGTATTGCAGGATACTTTCCTTTCATCTCCCAGGCTATGAAGAAGGGACCCCAATCAATGTATCTCCTTAGCTCGCTAAGATCGTAATCTTCAAAAACCTTTGTGCCTGTGAACTGCGGCGCAGGAGGAGTATAGTTGCCCCAATCTATCTGTACGCCTTTCTTCTGCGCTTCAGCAAATGGGATGTATTGCTTAACTGTTTTTTTATTCTCGAAATCGTCGCGGAGCTTATTGTATTCTGTGTTAATGCCATCGAGGAATCCTTTCTTATTGTCTTTATTCAAAAGGTTCCCGGCGACGGTTACGCTGCGACTTGCATCTAATACATACACTACACCTTCTTCGTACTGCGGCGCAATCTTTACCGCCGTGTGCATACGGGATGTAGTAGCACCCCCTATCATGAGCGGTTGCTTCATGCCGCGACGTTTCATTTCTTTAGCTACGTGCACCATTTCGTCGAGGGATGGTGTTATCAATCCGCTTAGACCGATAATATCTACGTTTTCTTTTTGTGCAGTATCCAATATTTTATCAGCCGGCACCATGACACCAAGATCCATAACATCGTAGCCATTACAACCCAGCACTACGCCAACTATATTCTTGCCTATATCATGCACATCGCCCTTTACTGTGGCCATTAATATTTTGGCAGCCCCAGCAGTTTCCTCATTTACTGTGCCTGCTTTTTCGTGTGCCAGTCGACGCTCTTCTTTTTCTGCTTCTATGAAAGGGAAAAGATAAGCTACACTTTTCTTCATAACGCGTGCGCTTTTTACCACTTGCGGCAGGAACATTTTACCTGAGCCAAAAAGGTCGCCCACTACGTTCATTCCATCCATTAAGGGACCTTCAATAACATCAAGAGGCTTAGGATATTTTACTCTTGCCTCTTCTGTATCTGCATCTATATAATCGGTAACGCCATTTACGAGTGCATGCTTCAATCTTTCTTCTACTGCCAGGGCACGCCATGCATCATCTTTCTTTTCTTCTTTACCTTTTGCTTTTACTGTTTCGGCGAAGATTACTAATCTTTCCGTTGCATCGGGATTGCGATTGAGTATGACATCTTCGCAGAGCTCGCGCAACCTGGGTTCTATTTCGTCGTACACCTGCATTTGGCCAGCGTTCACTATACCCATATCCATGCCTGCTTTGATGGCATAGTATAGAAATACGCTGTGCATGGCCTCGCGAACTGTGTCGTTGCCACGGAAAGAGAATGAGATATTACTTACACCACCACTTACTTTAGTAAGCGGCATTTTTTGTTTTATGATCCTTGTAGCTTCTATGAAGTCTACACCATAGTTATTGTGCTCTTCTATACCGGTAGCAATGGCAAATATGTTGGGATCGAATATGATATCCTGTGGCTTGTAGCCTACCTGTTCTGTCAATATTTTATAAGCGCGCTCACATATATCTACACGCTTTTGCAAAGTATCTGCCTGGCCGTTTTCGTCGAAAGCCATTACAATTACCGATGCGCCATAGCTTTTGCAAATAATAGCCTGCTCTATAAACTTCTCCTCTCCCTCCTTCATGGATATGGAGTTGACGATACACTTACCCTGAACACATTTAAGCCCGGCTTCTATGATAGTAAACTTCGAGGAGTCTATCATGATAGGGATCTTAGCTATGTCGGGTTCGCTTTGCACGAGGTTGAGGAAGGTAGTCATGGCCTGCACACCGTCCAGTAGGGCATCATCCATGTTCACGTCCAATACCTGGGCTCCATTTTCTACTTGTTGGCGGGCTACAGAAAGCGCTTCCTCATATTTATTTTCCTTTATGAGGCGTGCAAATTTTTTAGAGCCTGTTACATTGGTACGCTCGCCTACATTAACAAAGTTAGTTTCAGGCCGCACTACCAGGGGTTCGAGTCCACTCAGGCGCAGTAAAGGTTGTATATCGGACATTATTATAGAAAATCGTTATAAACCCTGCAAAGGTAGCAAGTTATGAGGTATAAAGCGAGGATTAGACTGTCCTATTCATTCCCAGTCATTGACAAACAAATGTAGTATCTAATGCTTTATATGAAAATTTAGCTATATTTCGGTTCAAACTAAAAAGAGATTAATATGAATTGGAAATTAATTTTTCAACTATCGCTTTTGGGCCTGGCAATGGCTGTTGCAACTATTTCATTAATTCCTTCGAACATGGAGTTTATGTTCTGGTTATTGATTTTTATTATTTGTGCTTATGTTTTTGCCAAAAGATTGCAGGGCAAACATTTCATTCATGGCTTTATGCTGGGTCTCGTAAATTGCGTGTGGGTAACGGCTGCGCATATGTTGTTTGCCAATACTTACATGGCGCATCACCACCAGGAAGTAGCTATGATGAAATCAACACCCTTTAGTAATCACCCCAGGGTATTGATGCTTATAAGCGGGCCAATAGCGGGAATAATGTCGGGGCTAGTTATAGGTTTATTCAGCTTTATAGCCTCGAAAATTGTAAAGAACGGGACCGCAGTACCGCAAAAGGGTTAAGCATGATGAAAAAGAGGCGTTATGCCCAACTATAGAGCGCTTTTATAGTGTCTATACATTGCAATCAAATGACTCGCTTTTTAACATTAGCCTTTATTGATATACTAACTTAGTGGTATTAAATGACCTTCTCATGAAAAAACTTTACTTGTTCTTGCTCATTTTTACTACCTGTGGCTCCCTGTCCCAGGCGCAGATAGTGCAATTTTCCGATACCTCTAATAAATGGAAGATTATTGGTAACCACGGTATGCCATCAACACCTTATTCCAAAAATATTTATTACGCTGGGGAGACCACGGTAGGCGGAGTACAATACCAAATATTGCAGGAGGACACTTATACAAAATACCTTATCAGGGAAACAGGCTGGGGATGGGGCAAAGTGTATGCCCGCGCGATGGACGGTATAGATAGCGTGGACCATTTGCTATATGACTATACACTGAATGCAGGCGATACTTTCCGCACTGAATATAATGGTTCTCCATCTGTAGCTGTAGTAACCAGTAAAGGGCTGACAAACTATGTGGGCTATGAATACCTGACCTGGAATATGAAATTTGTATCAGGAGGCGGCTATCCAGGCGAATATGTAGTTATACAAGGTATAGGTGCGCTTTCAGATCCTTTGTACCCTATTATTGCCCCTACCTACGTTGAGAACCTTTCTGCGGTGAGTTGCTTTACACATAATAATGCTCAACCAGAAGTTTCACCATCTGTGGCATATGATAAAGTTGTAGCAGCTACTTTAAAAGCCAGCTTCGATAATAGTAACAGCTGTACTTACAATAGCCTGTTTGTCACCAACCTAAATAACACAAATGGCCAAACAGTGCAGCTATTGCCTAACCCGCTAAATTCTGATACACGCTTTGTGTTTATACCTGCTATACAAATTGGCGAGGTGGTAATAACCAACTCTGTAGGCCAGACTGTGATACACAAGGCAGTGCATGACGAAAAAGAATTTCTTATCGGGAACCAAATATCAATTCCCGGCATTTACTTTTACCGAGTAAGTGACTATAGAACGGGGAGAAGTTTTTCAGGGAAATTTCTTTATTAGAATGATATGATACTTATAAAAAGAGCAAGGCTTACGCCTTGCTCTTTTTTATTTTTCTTCCATTAGTTTTAAAAATTCCTGTTCATTGAGGATGGTTACGGAACCGAGCTTTTTGGCTTTCTCCAGCTTGGAGCCTGCATCTTCGCCTACTACGAGGTAATTCAATTTAGAACTGACGCCGGATAATAGTGAACCTCCTTTGTCTTCTACCATCTGTTCTGCATCGCTGCGCTTGAAATGACTAAGCGTGCCCGTGAATAAAAATGTTTTTCCAGCCAGTTCTCCGCTGCCGCTTTTACTTTCTTTATGAAGGTTAGCAAGATTTACGCCTGCTTTCTCCAGTAGGTCAATAAGATGCCTGTTCTCATGGGCTTTGAAGAAATGTGCTACCGATGTAGCCACTTTAGGACCTATATCCTCCAGCGTGCTTAGCTTTTCAACATCCCATTCGTACAGATCTGAAATATGATCGACAGCACTGGCAAGTGTTTTTGCTGTGGTTTCGCCTACGTAGCGTATGCCAAGGCCATATATCAAACGATTAAGCGGTTGCTGCTTTGAATTTTCTATAGATTGCTTCAGGTTACTGATAGACTTCTCGCCGAAGCCCTCAAGTCCCTTGATCTTTTCCCAATCAAGATTATAAATATCGGGGATGGTTTTTAAGAAGCCAAGATCATAAAACTTGAGCACGTTGGCACCGCCCAGATTGCGGATATCCATAGCATCTTTACTGACAAAGTGTATGATACGCTCCACCACTTGTGCCGGACAACTGATATTAATGCAGCGCCATGCAGCCTCGTCTGCCTGCTTTTCCAAAGGCTCATTGCATACAGGGCAATGCGTTGGGAATTTAATAGGCTTTTCATCTCCTGTTCTTAATTCAGCCAGTGGCTTTACTATGTATGGTATTACATCACCTGCTCTTTCTACTAATACTGTATCGCCAATGTGCAGATCTTTTTCGCGCACTACATCTTCATTGAAAAGAGAAATAGAAGTAACGGTAACACCGCCAATTGGCACAGGGTCAATCTTTGCTACCGGGGTAATATTGCCCGTTCTGCCAACCTGGAACTCAACACGCCTCAACTTGCTAGTTGCCTGCCTTGCCTTGAATTTGAACGCTACTGCCCAGCGGGGGTGATGCGTGGTCATGCCCATTTGCTCCTGCTGCTGAAAGCTATTTACTTTCACTACCAAACCATCCACTTCAAATGGCAGGCTATCACGCTGGCCTTCGAAGCTGTGGCAAAATTCAATAACATCATCTATGTTATCAAACACCTGCATCTCTTTTGCAGGCGTAGGGAAACCGAGACTATGAAGCCACTGTATAGAATCGTAATGGGTATATAAACCTTTGGGCCTTCCTGCATTTGCCTGCAGCGTATAGTCACTTATATGGTAAAGTATTGCGGTGAGCTTTCGCTTTGTAACTTCCTTTGGGTCGAGCATACGGAGTGTGCCGGATGCTGCATTGCGGGGATTGGCCAGGGGCGCAAGACCTTCTGCAGCACGCTGTTCATTAAAAGTTTCAAATGATTTTTTGTGTATGACTACTTCGCCCCTTATTTCTATCTGCGATACGCCTTCTTTCATAAAGGCAGCGGATAGTGGGATGGAACGTATCTGTTTTATATTGGTAGTTATTTCTTCGCCCATTACGCCATCGCCTCGTGTAGCACCACGCACCATCTGGCCATTTTCATATATCAGTGATATACTGGCGCCGTCATACTTAGGCTCTATACAATATTCTATTTTATCATCGGGTACAAACTCGCGGCATTTCCTGTCCCAGTCGCGGAGATCATCTGCATTGTAAGTATTATCCAAGCTGAGCATAGGGACTAGGTGACTAACCGGCGGAAATTTTTCTGACAATCCCGCGGCAATTCTTTGTGTGGGAGAATCTGCGCTCACCAGTTCGGGATACTCGCCCTCAAGTACCTTCAGCTGTTTGAACAGCGCATCATATTCACTATCGGAAAGTACCGGCTCATCCTGCACATAATATTTCCGGTCTGCGTAGTTTATAACCTCGCGCAGCGCATCTATATCTTCTTTGTTATTTGCTTTTTTATCCAGTAAAGATTTAGCCTTTTCGTATAAGGCCTTTTCGTCCTGCTTTGTGTACATACTGCAAAGAAACTTTTTTGCACTTATTCGCCCAACAATTTTTTCCAGTCACCTGCCCCTTCACGTGTTACCTGTACTTCACCATTTGTAAAGTCGAGCACTGTGGATGGCAGAATGCCGCCGGGGCCTCCATCTATTACTACATCTACGAGGTCACCAAATATCTCGTATATGAGCTCGGGGTCGGTATATTGTTCTACCTCGTTATCCATAGGCAGGGAGGCACTTACTATCGGGTGGCCGAGGGCCTTTACTATCTCATGGCATATTTTGTTGTCCGGTACACGGATACCTATTGTATTTCTTTTGGTCTTAAACAGCTTGGGTACCGCCTTACTAGCCTCCAATATAAAAGTAAAGGGGCCAGGCACTGCATTTTTTAACAATCGAAATGTGGGTGTATCTATGCTTTTGGTATAATCGCTGATATGACTAAGGTCGGAACAGATACATGAAAAATGAGATTTCTTAGGGTCAACGCCTTTTATGCGGCAGATGCGGTTGATGGC
>Ga0070665_100003543_pt1 | contig 16583 bp, 15 predicted proteins | sample KBSS13metaG_FD_65862 | JGI IMG/M metagenome (GOLD analysis project Ga0070665, IMG submission 65862) | Switchgrass rhizosphere microbial communities from Kellogg Biological Station, Michigan, USA - KBS S1-3 metaG | ecosystem: Host-associated > Plants > Roots > Rhizosphere > Soil ... | reverse complement strand
TCGACGACCTGCGGGTCGAACTGCGTGCCCGAGCAGGAGCGGAGCTCCTCGATCGCCTCAGGCAGCGACATCGCGGCGCGGTAGGAGCGGTTCGTCGTCATGGCGCTGAAGGAGTCCGACGCGCAGACGATGCGCGAGGCGAGCGGGATCGCCGTGCCCACGAGGCCGTCCGGGTACCCGCCGCCGTCCCAGCGCTCGTGGTGGCCGCGGACGATGATGCCGACCTCGCCCAGGACGCCGCCGATCCGGTCGAGCATCTCCTGCCCGTCGGCCGGGTGGCGCTTGACGATCTCCCACTCCTCCGCGGTCAGCTTGCCGGGCTTGTTGATGATCGCGTCGGGGACGCGGATCTTGCCGACGTCGTGCAGCAGCGCGCCGAACTCGAGGTTGCGCTGGTCGCGCGCGTCGAGGCCGATGTGCGTGCCGACGCCGAGCGCGAGGGCGACGACGCCGCTCGTGTGCTCGCCCCCGGTGTAGGCGTCGTCGGCCACGAGCAGCTCGCCCATGAGCAGCGCCGTGCCGCGGTACGCGTCGCTGAGCTCGATCGTGTGCTGGATGCGCTGCTCGCGCTCGCGGCCGAGGACGGCCAGCAGCCCGATGAGCGGCATGAGCATGAGCAGCGGGAGCACGCCGCCGGGCGTCGCGAGCGCGGCCAGGAGGCCGATGGGCGCCAGGGCGACGTCGACGAGGACGCTGAAGCCGAGGATGCGCAGCTGGAGATCGGGCGGGACGCCGGAGCCGAGCCACTCGCGCAGCGTCGCGACGACGACGTCGACGACGACCTGCGCGGCGAACGCCAGCAGGTACAGCCACCACAGGTCGAGGCTCGCCTCCGGGCTGCCCGCCGCGGCGAGCACCACCGCGGGACCGACGACGTGCCACGCGTCCCCGAGCGTGAGCAGCGAGTGGTCCGGGTGCATGCGGCCGGAGACGTAGTCGGGGACGCGGTCCAGCAGCGCCGCGAAGACGACCGCGATCACGGCGACCCAGGGCGGGAGCGTGAGCAGCATGACGACGAGCACCGGCTGCGTCGGGCCGGCGATCCCTCCGCCGACGCGGAACTCCACGCGCCGGGCGGCGATGTAGGCGACGATGCCGACGACGAGGTTCAGCGGGGCGGGCAGCGGCGCGCCGGTCCAGATGGCGAGGCCGGCGACCGCGAGGACGAGCGCGAGCCCGACGAACGCCTCGACGAAGCGCTCACGCGCGGGCAGACGCGCCACGGCGCGGGGCGCCGCGTCGCGCATGAGCTGCTCGACGATCGGGTGGTCCTCGACGTTCACGATCCCTTCCCCGGGTGATCGGCCGCGCCCCGAGGACACCGCAACGGGCGGACTGGATGTCGGACACCTGGCCATGAGGTGCCTGACGACGTTCAGATCGGGAACGGGTGGCCGATGGGTTCTGCGGCGGCGCGACACGGATGCGACCGCTCGTACGTCAAGGAGGACGATGCACACCAAGATGAACACCCGGCTGCTCCGCCTGGCCCTCGCAGGGGCCGCAGCGCTCGCAGCCATCGCGCCCGCCTCGGCGAGCGCTGCTTCCGGAGGGCTCCTGGGTGGAACCCTCAAGGCCGTCACCGGCGCCGTCGGCCAGAGCACCACGGCCTGCGACGCGGGCGCCGTCACGGCGAAGACCTTCGCGCCGTGGCTCGACCAGTCCAACTACAAGCCCGCCCCCGGCGGCGACTTCGAGGCCGGCTCACCGGGCTGGACCCTGACCGGCGGCGCGAAGATCGTCGACGGCAACGCCTCACAGCAGGTCGGCGGCGCCGGCGACGACTCGTCGCTCCAGCTCGCACCGGGCGCCAGCGCCACGAGCCCCGCCTCCTGCGTCGGCCTCGCCGAGCCGACGATCCGCATGTTCGCGACGGGTCCCGTCACGGGCCTCGTGCTCGTCCAGGCGGTCTACAACGGCGTCGGACTGCCCGCGGGCGTCGCCACCGGCGGCGCGTGGTCGCCCACGCTGCCGATGCTCACGGGCCTCGGCCTCCTGGGCAAGCAGTTCTCGATCCGGGTCACGAACATCGGCGTGAGCACCATGCGCGTCGACGACGTCTACATCGACCCGTACCGCCGCGGCTAGGGGCTAGAACAGACCGAGCTGCTCGGCCCCGGGGTCCTCATGGTCCTCGGGGTCGGTTGCGTTCTGGACGAGGTCCGGCGGCTCGGTCTCCTCGGTCTCCGGCTGATCGGGCTCGGGCTGCTCCAGCAGGCCGGGGAGCCGCGCGAAGTCCTCGCGCAGCGTGTCCTGCAGCGAACGCGTGTACAGCGCGGCCGCGGGATGGTGGATCGGGTAGAGCCGCACCGCGCGCGTGCCCACGACCCGGATCTCCGGGCGGCCGTGCAGGCGGGTGATCCCCGTGGGATCCGCGCGCAGCAGCTTCGTCGAGAAGTTGCCCAGCGTGCAGATGACCTTCGGGCGGATGAGCTCGACCTGCCGGAACAGGTACTCCTGGCAGTTGTCGATCTCGACCGGCGCGGGATCGCGGTTGCCGGGCGGCCGGCACTTGAGGACGTTGGCGATGAAGACGTCGTCGCGCTGCAGGCCGACGCCGGCCAGGAGCTCCTCGAGCATCTTCCCCGCGGCGCCGACGAACGGCAGGCCCCGCTCGTCCTCGCGCGCGCCCGGCGCCTCCCCCACGAACATGAGGTCCGCGTCGGCGTTGCCGGCGCCGAAGACGACCTGCGTGCGGGTCGCGGCGAGCTGCGGGCAGCGTGTGCAGCCCCGCGCCTCCGTGAAGACCTCCTTGAGCTCCTCGCGACGCGTCTCGGTGGTCACCATCGCGCGATCGTAGACAGACGGGACGTCGTTGCGTACATCCGGCCAGGCCGGGTAGGCAACGCGGTATCCTCACGGGCGGCCATCACCCGCCTCCGGGGATGGACCGGCAGGACCCGACCGAAGTCGTTCAAGACCGCGACCGGCACCCCGCCGAAGGGGGCTGGACCGAGATGAGCATCGACACCGACGTAGGCTGCCCCGCCAGCTGCGCCATCATCGGCGCAGGGCGTGCGGGCACAGCTCTCGCCGCGGCGCTGCGCGCCGCCGGCATCGCCGTCGAAGGCCCGCTCGGGCGCGGTGAGATCCCCACGACCGACGGGCCCGTGCTGCTGTGCGTCCCCGACGCGCAGATCGCCGTCGCCGCCGCCACGCTGCAGCCCGGCCGTCCCGTCGGCCACACCTCGGGCGCGACGACGCTCGACGTCCTCGCCGACGCCGGGCACGAGGCCTTCTCGCTGCATCCGCTCATGACGATCCCGTCCGGCGCGGGCGCGACGCAGCTCGCCGGCGCCCCTGCCGCGGTGGCAGGCTCGACGCCCCGGGCGCTGCGCATGGCGCGCGCGCTGGCCCATGCCGCGCGTCTCGATCCGATCGACATCGCCGACGCGGACCGGGCCGCATATCACGCCGCTGCCTCGATCGCCGCGAACCTGCTCGTCACGCTCGAGGACGGCGCCGAGCGCCTCCTGGCCACCGCGGGCGCCGACCGCGCGGCGCTCGTGCCGCTCGTCCGCGCCGCGGTCGAGGCCTGGGCCCGGGACGGCGGCCGGCTCGCGCTGACCGGCCCGATCGCCCGCGGCGACCACGAGACGGTCGCCCGGCAGCGGGCCGCGGTCGCCGAGCGCACCCCCGACCTCGTCGAGGTCTTCGACGCGCTCGCCGCGGCGACGGCCCGCCTGGCCGCCCGCGACGAGGCGGTGGCGGCGTGAGGACGATCCGCACCGTCACCGAGCTGCGCGAGGCCCTCGCCGGCCCACGCCACGCCGGCGCGTCGATCGGCCTCGTCCCGACGATGGGCGCGCTGCACGCCGGGCACGCCGAGCTGCTGCGCCGCGCCCGCGCGGAGAACGACCACGTCGTCATGTCGCTGTTCGTCAACCCCGCCCAGTTCGACGAGGCCGCCGACCTCGCCGCGTACCCCCGGACCGAGACCGCCGACGCCGCGATCGCCGAGGCGGCGGGCGTGGACATCGTGTTCGCGCCGGCGCCGGAGGAGGTCTACCCCGCCGGCTTCGCCACGACGGTCACGGTGGCCGGCCCTGCGCGCGGGTTCGAGGGGGAGCACCGCGGATCGGTCCACTTCGAGGGCGTCGCGACCGTGGTGCTGAAACTGCTGAACATGGCCGCGCCGGACGTCGCGTACTTCGGCCAGAAGGACGGCCAGCAGCTGGCCGTCATCCGGCGGATGGTTCGCGACCTCGACGTCCCGGTGCGCATCGACGCGGTCGAGACCGTGCGCGAGCCCGACGGCCTGGCGCTCTCGAGCCGCAACGTCCGGCTGCGGGCCGACGACCGCGAGCGGGCCCTCGCGCTGCACGCCGCGCTTCGCGCCGCGAGCGACGCCGTGGCCGACGGCACGCGCGATGCAACGGTCGTCGTCGCCGCCGCGCGCGCCGCGATGTCCCCCTACGCCGTCGACCCCGAGTACCTCGCGGTCGTCGACGCCGACACCTTCACCGAGCTCGGCGAGATCGATCGCCGGGCGCTCATCACCGTCGCCGCCCGCGTGGGCGACGTGCGGCTCATCGACAACCACCCATTGACTCCGAACGGGAGCGTCAGCTGATGTCCTCTCTCCCCGAGATCCTCGACACCCGGCCCATGACCCTCCCGCGCCTGATGGACAAGCGCGAGGCGGGCGAGCCGATCGTGATGGTCACCGCCTACGACTTCCCGTCCGCACGGGCGGCCGAGCGCGCCGGCGTCGACGTCGTCCTCGTCGGCGACAGCGCGGCCAACACCGTCCTCGGCTACGACTCCACCGTGCCGATCTCCGTGGACGAGCTGCTCATGCTCGCCGCGGCGGTGCGTCGCGGCCTGCGCACGCCGCTGCTCGTCGGCGACCTGCCGTTCGGGTCGTACGAGATCTCCGACGCCCAGGCGATCGCGACCGCGCAGCGCTTCGTGAAGGAGGCGGGCTGCGACGCGATCAAGCTCGAGGGCGGCGGCGTGAACGCCGAGCGGGCCCGCGCGATCGTCCGCGCCGGCATCCCCGTCATGGGCCACGTCGGCCTCACTCCGCAGACCGCCACGGCGCTGGGTGGCTGGCGCGCACAGGGCCGCACGGCCGACCGCGCGCTCGAGCTGGCCGAGGACGCGCTGGACCTGCAGGCTGCCGGCTGCTTCTCGATCGTCTTCGAGGCGATCCCGTCCGAGGTCGCCGCGGTCATCTCCTCGAAGATGCACGTGCCGGTCATCGGCATCGGCGCCGGCCCGGCGGTCGACGGCCAGGTGCTCGTGTTCCACGACCTGCTCGGGATCCGCGAGGGCCACGGCGCCAGGTTCGTGAAGCGCTACGCCGATCTTCTCGACGACATGGTCGACGGCGTCGCGGCCTACGCGGCGGACGTGCGCAGCCGCGCCTACCCGGGGCCCGAGCACGCCTACTCCGTGGACGGCGAGGAGCTGAGCGCGTTCCGCGCGGCGGTGGAGGAGCTCGCAGGCTGATGTGCAGGGGGACATAGGTCCGCGCGGCGGCCGGGGCTCCCGGCCCCGATCGGGCACAGTGGGCACGTGCTGTCCCGACTCCGACTGATCTCACTCGCCGCCTGCGCCGCCGCGCTGGCCCTCCCCTCCCTCGCCTCCGCCGAGGTCTCACGCGCCGTGAGCCCCGGCGAGTCGCTCTGGTCGATCGCGAGCGCGAACGGCCTGCAGCCCGGCACGCTGGCCGCCTACAACGGCCTCGCCGCCGATCACCAGCTCATCATCGGCTCGACCATCCGCATCCCCGCGACGTCGGAGGCCGGGGGCACTGCCCAGACGGCCTCCGCACCGGAGGCGATGGGCGGCTACACCGTCCGCGTCGGCGACACGTTGTCGGGCCTCGCCGCCCAGGCGGGCGTCTCGACGACCGTCATGGCGCAGATGAACGGACTCGACCCGGACGCCTTCCTCCTGGCCGGCACCGTCATCAAGCTGCCGACCGGCGCGCCCGCCCCGGCGCGGTCGGCCCAGCCGGCTCCCGCGACGGTCGTCGCCGACGCGAGCCCGGACCCGACGCCCGTGCGCCTCGACGGCGGGCAGGTCTCGAGCATCGCCGCCCAGCACGGCGCGCCGGCGAGCCTCGCCGCGGCCATCGGCTGGCAGGAGAGCGGCTTCAACAACTCCATGGTCTCCTCCGCCAACGCCCGCGGGGTCATGCAGGTCATGCCGGGCACCTGGGACTACGTCCAGCAGTACCTGACGACGCAGAAGCTCAACCCGGACTCGGCCGCGGACAACGTCCGCGCCGGCTCGCTGTACCTGGCGCACCTGCTGCGCGACACCGGCGGCGACGAGCGCCTCGCCACCGCCGGCTACTACCAGGGCCTCGCCTCCGTACGGAAGATCGGCCTGCTGCCCGAGACCGAGCAGTACGTGAACAACGTGATGGCGCTGCGGTCCCGTTTCGGGGGCTAACCCAGCTTGTAGCGCAGCACGACGTCGGAGTTGTTGGTCTGGCCGAGGTTGTGCGACGTGCCGCTGCCGCTGATGCCCTTGAAGTCTCCGGTCCCGTACCAGGCGGTGAAGCCCTCGTCCTCGCCGGTGGTCCGCACGAGGATGAGGCTGCCGCCGATGGCGACCTCGGTCGCGCACGTCGCGGTGTCGGGCGCCGTGAACGTGCACCGGGTGTGATCCGTGCCGACGGGACGCACGCTGTGGCGGCGATGGTCGCCGCGGTACACGTCGCCGGACGCGTCCAGGATGTCCCCCACCGCGGGCGCACCCTGCTTGGGCGCGCCGTCGGCGGAGGTGAGGTGCACGTCGGTCGTCTTCTCGAAGAAGCGCAGCGTCTTCGTCTGACCGGCGTGGGCGGGGGTGGCGACGGCGGCCGTGGCGGCGATCGCGAGGGCGCCGGCCAGGAGGCGGCGACCGTGGGTGCGGAGCGGCGTGTTCATGCTGCAAACGCTAGATTTCCCAGGACCCCGAGTCTTCAGGACCAGCACCGGTCCTGAGGGCCGTCCCCCTGGGTGCTAGCTCTGAGCCCGGAGGTACGCGAGCACCGCCATCACGCGCCGGTGGTCGTCGCTCCCGACCGGCAGGCCGAGCTTCATCAGGATCGAGCGCACGTGCGTCTCCACGGTCTTCTCCGTGAGCCACAGCCGCGTGGCGATGCCCGCGTTCGTCCTGCCCTCCGCCATGAGCGACAGGACCTCGCGCTCGCGCGGGGACAGCTCGGCCAGCGGGTCGACCGCACCCTGCGTGGAGAGCAGCCGGCTCACGACCTGCGGGTCGAGCGCCGAGCCGCCCTCGCTGACGCGGCGCGCGGCGTCGAGGAAGTCGTCGACGTCGAGCACACGGTCCTTGAGCAGGTAGCCGAACCCGCCCCCGGCAGCGACGAGCTCGACGACGTGGCGGGTCTCGATGTGCTGCGAGAGCACGAGGACGGCCGTCTCCGGGTGCGTGCGCCGGATCGTCGCGGCGGCCTGCGTGCCCTCGTCGTCGTAGTCGGGCGGCATCCGGACGTCGACGATGGCGAGATCCGGCTCGTGCTCGGCGACGAGCGCGAGGAGCACGCCGGCGTCCCCGGCGCGCCCGACGACGTCGTGCCCTGCGTCCTCGAGCAGGCCGGCGAGCCCCTCGCGGAGCAGCACCGTGTCCTCGGCGATGACTACGCGCACGGGAACTCCGCCGCGATCCGCGTCCCCGCGCCGGGTGGGCTCTCGATGACCAGGCGCCCGCCCTGGGCCGCGACGCGGTCGGCCAGCCCGGCGAGGCCCGTGCCGCCGTTCGCCGCCGCGCCGCCGACCCCGTCGTCGGCCACGACGAGGTGCAGCATGCCGTCGCGCTGGTCGGTCCGCAGCTGGACCTGCGTGGCCGAGGCGTGCTTGACCGCGTTCGTGAGCGCCTCGCACGCGACGTAGTACGCGGCGGCCTCGACCTCCGGTGGCGCGCGGTGCGCCGCCGCGTCCAGGGCGACGGGCACGCCGGCGCCGCGCGCGAGGTCGGCGAGCGCGGCGCGCAGGCCCTGGTCCAGCCGCGGCGGGCGCAGGCCGGCGGCGATCGTGCGCAGGTCTGTGATCGCGGCCACGACCTCGTCCACCGCCGCGTCGAGCGCGGGCACGAGCGTGCGCGCCTCCGGCGGCAGCGAGCGCTGCAGGCGGCGCAGCACGATGCCCAGGGTGACGAGGCGCTGCTGCGCTCCGTCGTGCAGGTCGCGCTCCAGTCGGCGGCGCTCCTCGACACCCGCCTGCACGATGCGCGCCCGCGAGGACTCCACCTCCTCGAGCTGGAGGCGCACCTCGACGCGCAGACAGGCGATCTCGACCGCGACGGCCGCCGCGTCGAGGACGCCGTGCAGGAGGTCCGCCTTGGCGAGGAGCTGCGAGTCGTGCAGCAGCACGCCGACCTGCCGGTGGTCGCGGCCGATCGGCGTCTGCGCGCGGCCGTCCTCGGGGACCGAGTCGAGCATGTGACCGCGGCGGTCGGCCCATGCACCCGAGGCCGGCAGGAGGTAGACGACCTCCGCGCTCGGGTCGCGCAGCGCCGCGGCGATCTCGGCCGCGACGTCCTCCGGCTCGGCGTGCCCAGCGCGGACCTCGTCCAGGAACGCGCGCAGCCGGCGCGTCCCCTCGTAGCGCGCGCGGGAGAAGCGCCAGTCGACGAACGCCTGCAGCCGCCTGCGCAGCGGGCCGAACGCGAGCGCGACGACGAGCGTCGCCAGCGACGCGCGGACCGCGGAGCTGCCGCCGAAGACGACGCCGGCGACGAGCACGACGATGCCGTAGGACGCGGCCAGGGCGATCGTCAGCGCGCCGTAGACCAGCGTGCGGTTGATGAGCCGCTCGATCCCGTACAGGCCGTGGCGGGTGACCGCGACGCCCACGGCGACCGCGAGCCAGACGTACAGCAGCAGGAGCCAGACGAAGCCGACGTCGTCGGAGTGGCTGCCGAACAGGCCCATGATCCAGCCGCTCGACAGCCACAGCGGCACGAGGAACGCGCCGTAGCTCAGCCACAGCATCTGCAGACGGCGCTCGCCGGTCGAGCGGCGCTTGCGCCACCAGACGGCGGCCGCGCCCGCGAACAGCCCGCCGAGTAGCCCGGCCCAGCAGATCCAGAAGACCGTGAGCCCGAACGCCCCGTCGAAGGTCACCGGCATCGGGCTCAGGACGTCGCCGAACGGCTCTGAGAGGTGCTTCGCGAACGGGAGCAGCCCGAGCACGCCCGTCGCGGCGACGAGGGTGATGCGCCAGGGGATGCGCCAGCGCGGCCCCGGCAGCCGGCCGTCGGGGAAGAGGTAGGCGAGCGCGAGCGGCCAGAGGAACAGCACGGGCCACTCGCCGGCGAGCACCCGGATCCAGCGTCCCGCCGTCGAGGTCCGGTCGCGATCCAGCAGGAGGGCACTGACCTGGTCGGCGCACATCACGACGCCGACCGACAGCGCGCCGAGCAGCAGGATCCAGGCCACGCGCTCACCCGGGCGCCGCCACGCCACGAGGGCCCCGACGCCCGCGGGGGCGGCGACCGCGGCGAACAGGAAGGGCGCGAGCGCGACGTGGTCGGCACCGGCGATTGCGGCGGCGACGAGCGCACCTGCGATCGCGAGGATCGCGAGCACGGCGACGACGGGCGCGGCGGTGCGCATGGGGCGATCTTCCTGCACCCGCACCGCGATGACCACGGTGCTGGCCCTGAACTTGCCAACGGGCTTCGCCTATTCGGGAGCGATGCGGCGCACGACCCGCGCCGGCGCGCCGGCCGCCACGGAGAACGGCGGCACGTCCTGCGTGACGACGCTGTTGGCGCCGATCACGCAGCGCTCGCCGATCGTGACACCGCTGGTGACGACGACGTTGGCGCCGAGCCAGCAGTTCGCCCCGATCCGCGTCGGCCCCTTCGTGGTGAAGCCCTGCCAGGTGATCGGGATGCGCGGATCGTCGTAGCGGTGGCTCCCGTCCGTCACGAAGCAGCCGTTGGCGAGCATGCAGTGGTCGCCGATCTCCACGAGTGCCATCGAGGCGACCATCACGCCGAGGTTCAGGAAGCAGCCCTGGCCGATGACGACCCGCGCCCCGTCGGGGGCCGTGATCCACACGCCCGGCTCGAGCAGCGTCCCCGCCCCGATCTCGAGGCGCCCGTCCTGGAAGCACTCGAGCAGGTTGCCGTGCACCGGCATGCGCACGAACGCCTCCCGGCGCAGGAACTCCACGTGCAGGCGCGCCCGGTTCCACGGCAGCGTGTTGCGCTCGTACCAGCGCCACTTCTGCCACCAGAGCACCGCCTTGCGCCGGTCCATCACACGTCAGTCGATCGCGCGCCCGATGAACTTCCGGACGCCGATGGTACCGAGCACGCCGATGGAGACCGTCAGCCCGAGCACGATCCAGCCCGACCCGAGATGCGGAGCGTCCGTCAGCGACGCGCGCATCCCCTCGCTCACGTAGGTCAGCGGGTTGAAGAGCGTCACGACCTGGAACCAGCGCAGCGAATCCAGCGACTGCCACGGGTAGAACGTCGCGCCCGTGAACAGGAGCGGCGTCAGCACCACGGCGAAGACGACGTTGATCTTGTTCGCTGGCACCGCGGTCCCCATGACGAGGCCGATCGAGGCGCCGGCGAAGCCGCCCGCGACGAGCAGGAGCACGAACGTCCACCACGTCGCGTCGGACAGCTGCAGGCCCCCGGGCAGGACGAGCTCGCCGAGGGGCAGGATGACCAGGCCGGCGATGATGCCGCGGACCGCGGCCCACACCATCTTCTGCACGCCGACGAGGCTCGCCGGGATCGGCGCGAGCAGGCGGTCCTCGATCTCCTTCGTGAACGAGAACTCGATGACGAGCGACAGCGCGACGCCCTGCAGCGCCGTGAGCACGAGCGTCAGCCCGAGCACGCCGGGCAACAGCGCCTCGCCGTAGTTCGGACCGGCCGCGCCGATTTCGGGCAGCACCCGGCCGAAGATGAACAGGTAGAAGAGCGGCGCGATGAGCGACTGCGCCAGGAAGCCCCACGGATCGCGGCGCAGCGTGGCGAACGCGTCGCGCTGGCACAGCGCGAGGAACGACCGCACGGTCGCCGCCCTGACGTCCAGCCGAGGTGGCTCGGGCGCGAGGCTCACCGTAGATCCCTCCCCGTGAGGTGCACGAAGACGTCCTCGAGGCTGCCCTCCAGGCGACGCAGCTCGAGCATCTCCCCGCCCGAGTCGCGCACCGCATCGACGACCGCCGCGGGATCGACGCCGTCGCCGTAGATCCGGATCTGGCGGCGACCGTCTGCGGTCCCGGCGACCTCGACCTCGCCGAACGAGCCGAGCGCGCCCTCGGCGTCCGCCATGCCGGTAGCCACGACCTCCACTCCGCCCGCGCCCGGCAGCAGACGCCGCAGACCCGACGGCGTGTCGAGCGCGACGATCGTGCCGTGGTCGACGATCGCGATGGTGTCGCACAGGCGGTCGGCCTCGACCATGTCGTGCGTCGTCAGCAGGATCGTCGTGCCCGCCTCGCGCAGCTCCTCGATGCGATCCCAGAGGAAGAGCCGGGACTGGGGATCGAGGCCGGTCGTGGGCTCGTCGAGGAAGAGGACCTGCGGGCGGTGCATGAGTGCCCGCGCGATGAGCAGGCGCTGGGCCATGCCGCCGGAGAGGTTGTTGACGTCCTCGTCCTCGCGGCCCTCGAGGCCGAGGGCCTTCATCACCTCCAGCGCGCGCTTGCGGCGCTCCGCACGCCCATAGCCGAAGTAGGCCGCGTGGAACGTGAGGTTCTCGATCGCCTTGAGCTGCCGGTCGAGGTTCGGTCGCTGCGGCACGACGGCGATGCGCTGCTTCACGGCCACCGGGTCCGCCTGGACGTCGATGCCGTCGATCGCGACGTACCCGGACGTCGGGCGTACGCGCGTCGTCAGCGCGCCGATCGTCGTGGTCTTGCCCGCACCGTTCGGGCCCAGGAGCCCGAACACCTCGCCGCGCCGCGCCTCGAAGCTGATGCCCGCGACCGCCTCGGGCGCCTTCGGCGCGTAGCGCTTGCGCAGCTCGACGACCTCGATCACGCGGCTGCGGCGACCTTCGGTGCTCGCTTGCGCCCGCGCGTCGCGCGCGGCGCCGCCGGCGTCACGAGCTCGGCCAGGAACCCGCCGGTGGCCGACCCCGGCGTCCCGGCGACCTCCTCCGGCGTCCCGGCCGCCACGAGCGTGCCGCCCTCGTCGCCGCCCTCCGGACCCATGTCGATGATCCGGTCGGCGGTCTTGATGACGTCGAGGTTGTGCTCGATGACCACGACGCTGTTGCCCGCGTCGACGAGCCGGTGCAGGACCTCCAGCAGCCGCTCGGTGTCGGCGAAGTGCAGCCCCGTCGTCGGCTCGTCGAGGATGTACAGCGTCTGCCCCGTTGCGACCTTCGAGAGCTCCGTCGCCAGCTTGATGCGCTGCGCCTCGCCGCCCGACAACGTCGTCGCCGGCTGACCGAGCCGGATGTAGCCGAGACCGACGTCGTTGAGTGTCTCCAGCCGGCGGCGGATCTTCGGGATGTGCGCGAAGAACTCCAGCGCCTCCTCGACCGGCATGTCGAGCACGTCGGCGATCGAGCGGCCCTTGAAGCGCACCTCGAGCGTCTCGCGGTTGTAGCGCTTGCCGTGGCACTGCTCGCACGGCACGTAGACGTCGGGCAGGAAGTGCATCTCGATCTTGATCTGGCCGTCGCCGCGGCAGACCTCGCAGCGCCCGCCCTTCACGTTGAACGAGAAGCGACCCGCCTTGTACCCGCGCGCCCGCGCCTCCTGCGTCTTGCTGAAGAGATCGCGGATGACGTCGAAGAGCCCCGTGTACGTCGCGGGGTTCGATCGCGGCGTGCGCCCGATCGGCGACTGGTCGACCTGGATGATCTTGTCCAGCTCGTCGAGACCCCGGAGCGTCTTGTGCGCCCCGGGTCGCGACCGCGCGCGGTGCAGGCGGTTGGCCGCCGCCTTGTAGAGGATGTCGTTGACGATCGTCGACTTGCCCGAGCCCGAGACGCCGGTCACGCACGTCAGGACGCCGAGCGGCACGCGGATGTCGATGTTCTTCAGGTTGTTCTGCCGCGCGCCGACGATCTCCACCCAGCCTGTCGGCTTACGCCGCTTCTCCGGCACCGGGATCGACCGCTTCCCCGACAGGAACTGCCCCGTGAGCGACTCCGCGACCGCCTCGACCTCCGACGCCGTCCCGTGCGCGACGATCCGCCCGCCGTGCTCGCCCGCGCCCGGGCCGAGGTCGACGAGGTCGTCCGCCGCCCGCATCGTCTGCTCGTCGTGCTCGACGACGAGCACCGTGTTGCCGAGGTCGCGCAGGCGCTCGAGCGTGCCGATGAGCTTCGAGTTGTCCCGCTGGTGGAGGCCGATCGACGGCTCGTCGAGCACGTACAGGACCCCGACGAGCGCCGAGCCGATCTGCGTCGCCAGCCGGATCCGCTGCGCCTCGCCGCCGGACAGCGTGGCGGCGCCACGGTCCATCGACAGGTAGCCGATGCCCACGTCGTCGAGGAACCGCAGCCGCTCGTCGATCTCGCGCAGGATGAGCCGCGCGATGTGACGGTCGGTCTCCGACAGCTCCAGCTCGTCGACCCACGTGCGCGCGCGCCGCACGCTGAGCCCCGTGAACTCGTGGATCGCCATCCCCGACACGAGCACCGAACGCGACTCCGGCCGCAGCCGCGAGCCGTGGCACTCCGGGCACGGCCGGACCGACATGTACTCCTCGATCTTCTCCCGCGAGAACTCCGAGTCGGTCTCCTTGTAGCGCCGCTCGAGGTTGGGGACGATGCCCTCGAATCGCGTCCCGTACGTCCGCGTCCGCCCGTAGCGGTTGCGGTACGTGACCTTCACCCGCTCGCCGGCCGTCCCGTACAGGTACAGGTCGCGCTCGGCCTCGGGCAGCTTGCGCCAGGGCGTGTCGAGGTCGACGCCGTAGGTCTCCGCGATCGCCTCGGTCAGCTGCTCGTAGTAGTTCGCCGCGCTGTTCGCCCACGGCAGCAGGGCTCCCGCGTTGATCGAGAGATCCGGGTCCGGCACCACGAGCTCCGGGTCGATCTCCATCTGCGTGCCCAGGCCGGTGCAGCGTGTGCACGCCCCGTGCGGCGAGTTGAACGAGAAGATCCGCGGCTCGAGCTCGGGCATCGACGTGCCGCAGCGCAGACAGGCGAAGCGCTCCGAGAAGAGCATCGTGCGCTGCTCCCCGTTGCCGTCCCGGTCCGGCAGCACCTGGACCTCGACGAGCCCGTCCGCCAGGCCGACCGCGGCCTCGACCGATTCCGTCAGCCGCTTGCGGACCTCGGCGCGCATGACGAGGCGGTCGACCACGACCGCGATGTCGTGCTTGTAGCGCTTGTCGAGCTGGATGTCCTCCTCCAGCATCCGCAGCTCGCCGTTGACGAGCGCGCGGGAATAGCCATCGCCCCGCAGCTCCTCGAAGAGCTTGCCGTACTCGCCCTTGCGGCCGCGCACGACGGGCGCGAGCACCATGAACCGGCCGCCCTCGGGGATGTCGTCCAGCACGCGGTCGACGATCTGCTCGACCGACTGCCCCTCGATCGGCGCGCCGCAGACGTGACAGTGCGGCTTGCCCACGCGCGACCACAGCAGACGCAGGTAGTCGTAGATCTCCGTGACGGTGCCGACGGTCGACCGCGGATTGCGCGACGTCGTCTTCTGATCGATCGAGATCGCCGGCGACAACCCCTCGATGGAGTCGACGTCCGGCTTGTCCATCTGCCCGAGGAACTGCCGCGCGTAGGCGCTGAGCGACTCGACGTAGCGGCGCTGCCCCTCAGCGTAGATCGTGTCGAAGGCCAGCGAGGACTTGCCGGATCCGGACAGCCCGGTGATGACCACCAGCGCGTCGCGCGGCAGCTCGAGGGAGACGTTCTTGAGGTTGTGCTCCCGGGCCCCCGAGACCACGATCTTCGACTGGTTCGCCATGCACACACCAGTCTAGGAGTGCGAACGGACGTTCGCGTCGGGCGAAGTTCGCAACGTGCGTAGGATCCCGGCATGACCGCGCGTCTCGTCGGCATCAACCACGTCGCGCTCGAGGTCGACGACATCGAGCAGGCCCTGGAGTTCTACGGCTCGCTGTTCGAGATCTCCCTCCGCGGGCGTGGCCCCAGCATGGCGTTCATCGACATGGGCGACCAGTTCATCGCCCTCTCACGCGGCCGCAGGCAGCCGGCGGACGAGGACCGGCACTTCGGCCTCGTCGTGGACGACCGCGAGGCGGTCCGCGCCGCGCTGAGCGATCGCGGGATCGCCGTCGCTCCCGAGGGATCCGTGGACTTCTCCGACCCCTGGGGCAACCACATCCAGGTCGTGGACTACCGCGACATCCAGTTCTCCAAGACCCCCGCCGCGCTGCGCGCGGTGGGCGGCGAGGCGCTCGTCAAGCGCCCCGAGGCCCGCCGCGAGATGTCCGCGAAGGGCCTGCTGGGCGGCTAGCGGCCGCGGTAGATCTCGTCGAGGAGCGCTGCGCGCTCGGCGGCGGGGTACAGATCGGCGAGGTACGCGTCGGTGGCCTCGCGCGGCTGCCCGCCGTCGGCCATGTTCAGCGCGACGAGCCTGGCGCTCTCGCGCGCCTCCTGGCCGGCCGGCTGGGTGGTCGCGGTGCTCCAGGCGGGGGCGGCGACCGGCGTCTGGGTGAGCCACCCGGTTCGGTGGTCGGTCGCCGGGACCTCGCGGCCGAAGCGCGACTCCGCCGGGGCGGGCGGCGGGGTCTGCGCGGCGACCTCGTCCTCGGCGATCGGATCGAACGCCATCGTGTCCTGCGGATCGAACATCGGCTCGGCCTCCGCGGAGCGCAGCCCGGGCTCGGCCAGGTTCCCCTCGAGCGCCTCGACCTCGGTGAGGAGGCCGTCGAGCCGCTCGCGCAGAGAGCGCGAGGCAGCCGCCAGCGCCTGGACCTGCGTGCGCGCACGGGCGAGCGCCTGGTCGGCCTCGTCCTGGACGCGGGAGGCGTCGTCCCACGCGCGGCGCTCGATCTCGGCCGCGCTCGCCTCGGCGGCGTCGAGGATCGACTGCACGTGCGCACTCGTCGTGGCCCCGACGCTCACGGGGCGCTCGATGCCGTCGAGCTGCTGCGCGATCTCGTCGAGGTGGCGGTCGACCGCGATGCGGTCGTAGCCGCGTCGCGACATCGGGAAGTCGGTCCGGATGACCGACTGGCGATCGAGAGCCATGTGCTTCGCCGTCCTTGCCGGGGGTGCTGGAACCGCCGGAAGGTAACGCGGATCGGTCGCCACGCCTGCAAGACACGGTTCACAAATGCCCTGCTAAGGCAGACGAACCGCGTCGCCGTCGCGGACGACGAGCCCGTCGCGTGCGAGACCCGCGAGCGCGCGCTCGGTCCGCTCCTCCCCGAGTCCGGCCGGGACCGCCTCCCCCGCCGCCAGCGCCGCCACGATGCGCCCGCGGGCGAACCGGTCGGTGTCCTCGAAGCGCTGCCGCGCCGCGCCGCGCGGCAGGGGGGCGGCGACCGCGCCCGCCGACGGGCACAGCCGTGCCAGCGGGCAGGCCTCGCAGCGCGGCCGGCGCGCGGTGCAGACCGTCGCGCCGAGATCCATCATCGCGTGGTTGAACGACGCGGCGCGGCCCTCCGGCACGAGCGCGGCGGGCTCGGCGCCGAGCCGGCCGCTCACGCGG
>Ga0070665_100003537_pt1 | contig 16611 bp, 11 predicted proteins | sample KBSS13metaG_FD_65862 | JGI IMG/M metagenome (GOLD analysis project Ga0070665, IMG submission 65862) | Switchgrass rhizosphere microbial communities from Kellogg Biological Station, Michigan, USA - KBS S1-3 metaG | ecosystem: Host-associated > Plants > Roots > Rhizosphere > Soil ... | reverse complement strand
ACGATCAAAACCCGGCGCGGCTCAAAAGGTTCACCCTTAATCAGCGCGCGATTGGTGCAGGCCATATAGATCGCGTCGTACAGCGCCGCTCCCCCGCCAGGCTTTAGATCGCGCATCTTGGTAACCATATCCTCGGGATCGCTGGTGGTATTCACCATCAGCTCGGCCTTATTGCCATAGCCGATCATGTAGCCCGAAAACTTTTCCTTGCCGGGGAGCAAGGTGAGTATTAGCTCGGTGGCTGCGGTCTGGAAATTCTTCCATTGGGTCCGGCTCGAATTACTGAGATCGATGAGAAAGCCCGCCACCACCGGTTGGCTGCGCTCGCGGGAGAAAAACCTGATGGTCTGTGGCTTGCCTTCGTCCAGGATCTCGAAGTCTTTCTTTTCCAGGTTGGAAATGAAACGTCCCTTATCGTCGGTGACAGTGACCGGAACGATGACCTCGTTCACTTCGACTTTTATGGACGCCGAGCCGGGTTCCGGCTGCGTTTGCTCGGCTTGCGCCTGCTGCGCCCCTGCGGGGGATGACGCTGCAGCAGCCGGCGCGGCCGGGGCAACAGGCTGTGATGCGGCCTCTTGTGCGAGGCTGGGCTCTGCCAACCCCAGGACTCCTACGAATAACGATGCGCAACACAGCAAGACCCTGAGTAACATATAGAAATCCTGCTCACGATTATAAACTACGCAGGGAGTCGCGCGATGCCGAGTGCTGGAACTGCTCGAAATCTATTTCCAGCGGCGGGCGACTGAAGGGCTAAGCGATCGACCGCGCTGCGTCCGACCGGGGGAGGCGCCCTAAATACTTACTTTCACTTTTTTGTTTTGTTGCGGCTCAAGGATCCCGAAGGGGCAGGGGTTAGAGGACTTGTGAGGTTCACAGAGTGGGAAACAGGGGAAACGTCTGGGGGGTCGGGTTTCCTTGAGCCGTGATCGTCTTCATCACGGCTACTACAATTGCAATCTTCTAGCCAATCGCTAAACCTTTGAAAAATCTAGGAAGGCGATTTGGTAGGGAACCGCACCATTCAGAAAAGACTGCCGGATTTACTGGTTGGGTGCAGCAGCGGGCGGCGGCGTGGGCGGCCGGGAAACGTGTCCCTCCTTCGCCTCGGCAAACTCTACGTTATTGTTGGCGAGCGTCGATCCGGTAGCCACATCCAACTGCACACGCGCCCCGGCATACGTGGCTTGGGCGGTGACTTCGGCCGCCGCGGCTGTAGTGAGATCGCGCTGATCTTGAATCACTTGATAGACGGTAGTGGCGCCGAGTGCCAGTTTTTTCTGGTCGGCATCCAGCGTTTGCTCCTGCAGCACCCGGCCCTTCACAGCAGCTTCATATTGGGTGCGCGCCTGATTCACCGCCGTGATCGCATTCTGCACATCCACGCGGATCTGGTTAATCTGGCGCTGCAAAAACAGTTGATTCTGCCGCAGATTTACCGATGCTGTTGCCATGTTCGCTTGGGCGGCGCGGTTTCTGAGCGGAATCGTTAGACTTAGGCCCACGGAGTACGTTGGAAAATTACGTCCAAATAATTGCGCCAGGACCGTGCCATAGCCCCCCACGAAATACGGGTCGGCGATAGGCGGGGTCTGCAAAAGCCCGGTGCTCACGCTCGGCGGACCAAGAATCGTATTCTGCTGACCCACCAACGCATTGCTGCGGAAATCGCCAATCGCGCTTAGCGTCGGCAGCAGCGCATTGCGCGTGCCGCTAAGAATGATATCCGCGTTATTCAACTGGATTCGGCTCTGGGCAATGTCAGGCCGGTTGTCTAAAGCGCGTGAAACCAGATCCTGCACCGGCTGTATGGCTTCCGTCTCCGGAATACGGATGGGATCGGTGGGTATCACGTGCGCTTCGAGAATCGGGAGGCTCGCCAGCCCGTTCCGGCTGAGCGCACTTTTCAGAACGGCCTCGAGTTGCAATACCGCAGATTGCGCCGCTACCAGCGCTTGCTGTGCTGTAGCCAACTGCGCTTCGGCACGGACAACCTCGATGGGCGCCAGAGTTCCAATGTCTACTTGTTTCTTATTGTCGTCGTACAATTTTTGCGCGACGGCCACGGCCTGCCGGTTCACGTTCACCGTGGAGTTAGCGGCTACCAGGCTCCAGTAGAGTTGCACGACATTCGCTACCGAGTTAATCAGCTGCTGCCGGAAAACGAAGTCCGCGGCTTTAATGTTGTTCTTGGCCACGCGGATATTGCGATTATTCAACGCCAGACCGAAGCCCTGTAGCAGGGGTTGCGTAACCGTAAGGTCCAGACTTGAGTTCGTAAACGGATTCACCGTCGACCGAAACGAGTTCTGCTCCTGCGTGATGTTGTTATAGGCCAGAGCAACGGAACCGCCCGTGGCAAACGCTTGGGTCAGGCCGAAGTTCGCGGTCTTATTGGTCGTGACCAGCGCGTTGGTGCCGCTCGTTACAGTATTGGACTGCGGCGAAGTAGTATGGCCGAAGTTGATATTGCCGCTGATGAATGGATCGTAACTCAGGCCGCCGAACAGCGGACTGGGGGCGCCTGCAGCTCCGATGCCGGTACCCGTGCTTCCCAGCAAGCCCAATCCAGCGCCGGTCGGAACGCCCGGCAGCACGCCGGTTGGTATCCCATTGATCCCCGCTCCGGATTGAGCACGCAACAAATCCGCCTCGGCCAGCGAAAACTCATAGCGCTCGATTTCGACGTCCAAATTGTTCTCAAGCGCCAACGCAATGGCGTCTGACAGCGACAGATATAGGTTGCCGGCGCGCAGCAGCACATCAATGCGGCTGCTGTTGGAAACATTCACCGGCGGCACCGGGCGCGCCTGATACGGCTGGGCGATCCCCGAATACCAATGCGGACGATCGGTGCCCAAAGGGCCCCGGGTTTCAACTCCCGGATTCTGCTGGCCGAATGTGGCAGGCGTGGCCACCAGAACGGCGCACAATACCGCTATATATGTTTGAAACGTTTTCATGGCTCGATTCTTATACGGTAACTACTCGTAAAATGTTTCCGCATTCGCCATTTGGCAACTGGCGCCGCGGTTCCCCGGAACTCCCACCAATTGTTTAGTTTCTCACGCCTTGCGACGCGGCGCAGGGAGAAAGCGTTGCAGGAGGAAACGAAAGGACGCGGGCTCTCCCGGCGGCTTGCTATATTTGAATGCGTGTCTGACGCCGTCATGCAGGTTTTCCGGGAAACCGGAGCATATCTCAAAGGTCATTTTCGCCTCACCAGCGGTCTCCATTCGAATGAGTATTTGCAGTGCGCTCAGGTCCTGCAATATCCCCACCTTGCCGAGCGCTTCGGCCGCGAGCTGGCGGCGCAGCTTCCAGACTGCGACGTAGTCGTATCGCCCGCGATCGGCGGCTTGCCCATCGGACATGAGGTCGCCCGAGCCAAGGGTGCGCGTTTCATCTTCACCGAGCGCGACGCTTCCGGCAAAATGATTCTGCGGCGCGGTTTCTCGCTGCGGCCGGAGGAAAAGGCGCTGGTGATTGAAGACGTCGTCACTACCGGCGGCACGACCCGCGAAGTAATCGACGTGGCGCTGGCGGCGGGCGCGAATGTGCTTGGAGCCGGCTCCATCATCGACCGCAGTGGCGGGAAGGTGGACCTGGGCGTCCCTCGCGTCGCCCTGGCGACACTGGACGTGGTCGCCTATCCGCCCGACTTCTGCCCCCAATGCCAGGAAGGCGTTCCTGTCGTAAAACCCGGTTCGCGCAGCACCGCGTAATGCGCCGCATCCGCATGACCGTCAGCTACGACGGGACGGATTTCCACGGGTGGCAAGTCCAGCCCGGCCTGCCCACGATTCAAAGCGTGCTCGAAAAGGTGCTCGCCGAAATTGAGGGCGCGCCGGTCAAAGTCGCCGGGTCAGGACGCACTGACGCCGGAGTCCATGCGCTGGCCCAGGTGGCTGCGTTTACTCTCGTGAACCCTATTCCCGTGGATAATCTGCGCAAAGCCATCAACCGTTTGTTACCGCTGGATATCCGCGTATTTGACGTGGTCGAAGCTGCGGTGGATTTCCACCCGCGCTTTCAGGCAGTCGCCAAGACCTACGAATATCGCATCCATCGCACCGAAATCTGTGCGCCATTCACGCATCGTTACGTGTACCACTATCCCTACCCGCTGGACGAGGCGCGCATTTTCGAATTAGCGCCGTTACTCGAAGGGGAGCACGATTTCACTTCCTTCGCAGCGTCGGACGACAAGGACGATCTGGGCCGTTCCAAAGTGCGTCGCATATTTCATTCGCGAGCGAGCCGGTCGGGCGATGTTCTGATCTACGACGTCCGCGGGAGCGGCTTCCTGAAGCACATGGTCCGGAACATTGTCGGAGTGTTGCTCGAAGTGGGCAAAGGAAACCTCACGCGCGCAGATATCGAGAAGCGTTTCGGTCCGGCATGCGGGATTCCGCCGGGACCGTCCGTCCCTGCCCTCGGGCTGTGTCTGGTTAGCGTGGAATATTGATTTCTCCAGCGGGAACGTCCGTCGAGTTACGCGTGCGGCGCTCGGTCAACTCCACTATGCCCTCGGCGAATTTTTTCCCGACCGTAATGCGATATGGAATCCCAATCAGATCGGCGTCTTTGAACTTGACTCCTGGCCGCGCGTCGCGATCGTCGAGCAAAGCATCGTGCCCGTCCTCCAGCAACCGCTGATAAATATTTCGGGCAGCTTCCAAGCGCTCCGGATGCACCGGCGTGACGATCACACCAAAGGGCGCGATGGCACCAGGAAGCGCGATCCCGTCGGCATCGTGATTCTGTTCCACGGCGGCGCTCAAGATGCGCTCGGCGGTATCCAACAGCGTTACTTTTGAAAACTGCAGCGGGCTGCCATCGGCGATAGATGTGTCTCCCTCGATCACTTGCCGGAGATCCGCGAACTCAGCGGCAAAGTCCTCACCGGGGGTTACATGCCGTAGATGATAGTCGGTCTTGTTCGCGCCCGCGATCATATTGCGCCGGCCGCGGAGCGCTTCATCGGCAAGTATCCGAACGTTCTTGACGCCCACGGGCCCAATCGATCCGGGATCTGCTCCGAACCATTCGCGAATCTCCGCCGGTTCCGCTTGCCTTACACCCGGCAGCTTCGCCGCACTCAGTTGATGATCGCCGCGCAGTAGCACCAGCAGCGCCTTACCGCTGTCAACCAAAACCAAGCTCTTGATCTGGGAAGTCGCGGGAAGTCCGGTGAATGCCGCAACCTGTGCAATGGTTTTCACACCCGGCGTGTGCAGCTCTTCCGGCGCCAGGTCGCCCTCCGGATCGGCCACCGCTGGCGGCTTCGGGAGACTTCTGGCGCGTCCGAGCAACGCGGCATAGTTTACTCCACCGCGCACCAGCACATCGCTGCCGGATTCCGACTCCGCCACGAAATCGTCGCCCGCGCGAATGAACTTCACTCCGCAGCGTTCCAGCGCGTCCCCTAGATCGTTCGCATCACGCAGTCTCCCCATTATCTTCGCCAACGTCCGCTGTCCTAAGAACAAATATTCGCGCCCGCGCATGTACCCGGCACGCACCAGCAGCGGGTGATTTTCTTCGCGCACGGTCGCGGTCCCGATCTCGCTCCAAAGCATATTTACTGTGATAGCATCCGAGGCATGACCAAAGCACTCGCCACGGCACTGCTATTGGCAGCCTCTTTAACTGCGCAAACGCCCAGTATCGATGACTTTTTTCGCGATTTCACCACCGAATGGGTACGCGGCAATCCCAATCTTGCCACTTCCAACCGCTATTTTACCGGCGATGAACAGGACCGTCTCGAACGCCAACTGACTCCTCAGACACGGGCGTACACCCTCACGCGTATTCAGCTTGCGAAGCAGGGGCTCGCCCAACTTCAGAAGTTCGACCGCAGCAAACTTACGGACACGCAGCGCATTTCCGCGGACTTGATGCAGTGGCAGTTGGACACCGTGGTCCGCGAGGAGCCATATCTCGACTACACCTTCCCACTCGAGCAAATGAATGGCGCAAACGTAACTCTGATCGAGACTCTGACCGTCCGGCACCCATTGGCGAACGAAAAAGACGCCGGGAACTACCTGGCGGCCCTGCGCCAGGTGAGCACGCGCATGGAGGAGGCCATCGCCGAATCCCGCGCTCTCGCGGCCAAGAACATCACCCCGCCCAAATTCATTCTGAATGCCACCATCAAGCAGATGCAGGGATTCATCGACCCGTCACCCGGACAGAATCCGTTCGTCGCCATATTCGCAAGCAAGATGGAGGCCGCCAAGATTCCGGCCCCCCGGCGCGAAGCCTTGCGCGGCGAAGCCGAAAAGATCGTAGGCTCGACGGTGTACCCCGCGTGGAAACACGCCATCAGCACACTCTCATCGCAAATACCCCGCGCCAGCGAAGAAGCGGGACTGTGGCGGCTTAAAGGTGGCGCGGAAGCGTACGCTAATTTCCTGCGACGCTACACTACGACCAGCCTAACGGCGAATCAAATCCATGAAATCGGGCTGCAGCAAGTGGCGCGTATCGAGAATGAAATGGATGCCATCTTCCGCCGCATGGGCCGTGAAGGAAGCATCAACGAGCGTTCCGAAAAGTTGAAGCAGGACTTGGCATATCCCAGAACCGAAGCGGGCCGTGCGGCGATCATGGCCGACGCCGACGGCATCTTGCGCGACGCTGAAAAACGCTCCGCCGCCTTGTTCGACAAGACACCCCAGGCGCGTGTCGTGGTGCAGCCCTTCCCGCGCTTTCGCGAAGCCAACGCCGCGGCCAGCTATAACAGTCCGCCGCCGGACGGCTCCCGGCCAGGCGTAATCCAGATCCCCTTACGTCCTGAAATGATGACGAAGTTTGCTCTCCGAACCCTGATTTATCACGAAGGCGTTCCGGGCCATCATTTCCAGGTGGCATTACAAGTGGAAGACAAATCAATGCCGCGCTTCCGCCAGATCCGTGCTTTTGGTTTAATCTCTGCGCTGGGGGAAGGCTGGGGACTCTACGCAGAGCGTCTCGCCGCGGAATCCGGCTGGTATGACGGCGACCCTCAAGGCCGCCTCGGACAACTCTATGGTGAACTGTGGCGTGCCCGCCGCCTGGTGGTGGATACCGGCCTGCACGCCAAATACTGGACGCGCCAGCAGGCCATCGACTATGGCATAGAAGCCAGCGAGGTGGAGCGCTACGTCGTATTCCCTGGCCAGGCGTGCTCGTATATGATTGGCGCGTTGAAGATCGTCGAACTCCGCGAGAAGGCCCGCAAGGAACTGGGCGACAAATTCTCCTTGCGCGAATACCATGACGTGGTGCTCGAGACCGGGTCTGTTCCGCTAGACATTCTCGAACGTCAAGTGGACGCCTACATCGCCTCGGCGCGGAATCGCAAACCGTAACCAGCCGGCTTCACGTCGCGCACGATCGTCTGCCAAGGCGCGTAACCGCGTGCAGCGGAATACGCGTCGTCTTCAAATTGCAGCGCCACGTCGATGGGAGTTCCCGGCGTGAACTCCGCGGCACGTTCCGCGAAATTCCAAGCTTTAGCGCGCAATATTTTGCCTTGCGACTTGAGACGCAAAAACAAGTGCTTGTCGTTCTTGATATCCGGCGGCGCCATCACCTCTACGCCGCGCACCACTAGCGTGGGAGGTGCATTGCCAAATCCAAATGGCGCCAGATTCAGCACTTCCCCGATGGTTTGATCCGTGACCTCGTCGAAGCCGATCTCCGCATCGATCTCGATCTCCGGCTCAAAATCGTCGATCGTAAGCCGCGTTGCCGCGTAAGCCTGGAACCGTGAACGGAACTCTTCGACCCGCCCTGCGTCCAGCGTCACGCCGGCAGCTTGCCGGTGTCCGCCAAATTTCGTGAATAGGTCCGGCATGAATTCAAGCGCGTCTAACAGATGAAAGGCTCGGATGCTGCGGCCCGAGCCGTAGGCCACACCCTCATCCAATCCCAGTACGAACACAGGACGGTGATAGCGTTCGACGACGCGGCTCGCGACGATCCCGACGACGCCGCGATGCCAACCCTCGCCCGCAAATACTAGCGCCGTGTCGCCGTCGGTCACGGGTTGTGCGAGACACTGTTCCAAAATTGCCTGACGAATGCCGTCTTCGGTCTCGCGCCGGTCTTTATTTAACTCGTCCAACTGTGCAGCGATCGCGCGCGCCCGCGCCGCATCGCTGGTGCTAAAGAGCTCGATAATGTCGTTCGCGCTCGCCATGCGTCCCGCTGCGTTAATGCGTGGTGCGATCTGAAACGCCACCTGCCGGGCACTGGGCGACGTCCCCGCCTCAATCCCCGCAACATCAAGTAGCGCGCGCAACCCGGGATTCGCCACCCGGTCGAGCCCGCTCAAGCCGCGCTTCACGATCACGCGATTCTCTCCCGTCAATGGCACCACATCTGCCACGGTAGCGATCGCGACTAATTTGAGCAGCGAGTCGACCAGCCGCTCGCGCCGCGCGGGCTCCCAGCCGAGCGCGCACATCAAAGCCTCAGCCAACTTCAATGCCACGCCCGCGCCGCACAAATTTTTCTCCGGATATGTGCAGTCCCGCCGATTGGGATTCAACACCGCCAACGCCGGCGGCAACTCTGCCTCAGGCAAATGATGATCCGTGACGATGACGTCGATCCCTAGCGTTGCCGCGTGCTTCACCACCTGGCTCGCGCGGATCCCGGTATCCACACTGACGATCAGCTTCACGCCCAACGCGGCGGCGTCTTCCACCGCTTCGCTCTTCATGCCGTAGCCGTCGCGAATCCGATGCGGCACGAAGCAAGTGGCGATCCCACCCGCCAGATCCAGCACCTTTTTCAGGACCACCAGCGCGCTGGTTCCATCCACGTCGTAGTCGCCGTACAGCAGAATCGGCTCACGACGCTGAATAGCGCCCGCTAATCGAGCCGCCGCGGCATGCATGTCCGCCAGCAAGAAAGGGTCATGCAAATCCGCCGTCGATGGCGCCAGGAATCGCCGCGCTTCAGCTGCGTCGCCGAGACCGCGGGCACACAACACGCGCGCAGCCGGCATGGAAATTCCCAACGCCGCGCTCAGCGCCGCCACGCTGCCTGGCTCCGCTTCGGCAACGATCCACTTCATAGGTTGTCCTTTATGATGTCCTATTGTTACATTCTGGTCCTATGACTCCGGCACCGGAAGTGACGCGCCCCAGCGCCTGGCTCGCCTTCCGGCAAAGCGTGGTCCACTTCGATACCGCGAAGATGAATCCGTGGATCGGCCTGCGCAACGCAATCGGTGTGGCGTTGCCGCTCTTCGCGGGCGTGACATTGCATTCTCCTGCCGCCGGAGTCGGCGCTGCGCTTGGCGCTCTGAACGTAGCCTTCCGCGATAGTGACGCGCCGTATCTTCAGCGCTCTCGCCACATGCTGCTCGCCAGCGTCCTAATGGGGATCGCGGTGTTCGCGGGATCGGTTAGCGGACGTGATCCCGTGGTCGCGGTACTCGTGGCCGGAGTTTGGGCGCTGGTCGCCGGCATGATGATCGCGTTGAGCGTTTCCGCTTCCGAGTTGGGCGTTCTCAGCCTGGTGCTGCTATTGATCTATAGCGCCGTGCCGCAGGACCCCAGCCATGCGGCTCTTTCCGGTCTCTACGCCTTCGCGGGCGGGCTATTGCAGACGTCGCTGTCGCTTGCACTCTGGCCACTGCACCGTTATCGTCCGGAGCGCCGGGCTTTGGCGGCTCTTTACCAAGAGCTCGCGCGCGCCGCGGTCGCTCCACCTCGTCAAGCAGACGACGCTCCCGCCGCCACGGATGCGAGCGTGCAGGCACACATCGCGCTTGGAACACTCGACGGCAATCGCTCGATTGAAAGCGAGCGATATCGCTTTCTACTGAGCCAGGCCGAGCGCATACGATTGGCGCTCCTAGCATTGCGGCGCCTGCGCGGACGCCTGCTGCGCGAGAGCCCCGAGGGTTCGGAACTTGAGATACTCAACGATTTCCTGAATGCTTCCTCGCGCGCGCTGGCGTCGGTCGCAGCGGCGCTCGAAGACGGAAGCACCGCGCTACCGTCACCCCCACGCCAACTCGAGGGTCTAGTAGAATGTGTGGACAAAGCGGAGCTTGCAAGCCTCCCCCTCGTCTCCCTTTTTCGCGATATGCGTTTCCAAATGGTGGCGCTGGCCGGACAATTACGCGCAGCTCAAGACCTCGCTCTTAGCAGCACGCCCGCGGGTGCGGCCGCCTTTGAGCAGGGTGAATCGTCCAAGCCCTGGCGCCTGCGTCTTAACGGAACTCTTGCCACGCTCCGCGCCAACTTAAATCTGCAATCCGCGGCGTGCCGGCATGCAATCCGCCTCGCAGTTTGTATCGCCGTGGCTGACGGCGTCGCGCGCGGCTTCAGCTTGCGCCGGGCCTACTGGCTCCCGATGACGGTGGCCATGGTGCTACGCTCCGATTTCGCGGCAACCTTCAGCCGCGGAGTCTTGCGCCTGCTGGGAACGTTCGCCGGTATCATCTTCGCTACCGGGTTGTTCCATGCTCTGCCGCAGAGCCCACTCGCTCCAGTAGTGGCAATTGCGGTGCTCACATTCCTCATCCGCTGGGCTGGGTCCGCCCACTATGGCGTCGCGGTAACAGGAATCACGGGCGTCGTGGTGCTGCTGCTCTCGCTCTCTGGAGCGGTGCCGCGCGAAGTGGCGATCGCGCGCCTTCTCAATACCACTGCGGGCGGAGTCATCGCGTTGCTCGCGTACTGGCTGTGGCCCACTTGGGAGAGGCACCAGGTCGCCGAAGGTTTAGCCGCGATGCTCGATGCCTTCCGCGTCTATTTTCAGGCGGTACGCGACGGCCTGCTTGGGATTCCACCGAAAATCGATCGCGACCGTGCGCGTGTCGCCGCTCGACTCGCACGTTCTAACCTCGAAGCATCTATCGAACGCGCTTCGGTCGAGCCGGGAGTCTCCGCGGAGCGTCTCGCTTTGCTCAGCGCAATGCTGGCCAGCACCCGCCGCCTGGCGCGGGCTTTACTGGCTATCGAAGCAGCCATTGGTCCTAAGGTCGCCGCGCCGATCCCGCCGTCGTACCGGATTTTCGCCGATGACGTCGACCTGACTCTCTATTACCTAGCGGCGCTTTTGCGCGGATCGGCCATCACTCCCGAGTTGCTTCCCGACCTGCGCGCCGCTCATGGCGCGTTATTGGGGTATCCTGAACAGATCGGAGAACCCTCGGCGCTGATCGACACAGAAACGGATCGTCTCACCAATGCCGTCAATACCCTTAGTGAAGAAGTGTTTCGCTGGAGCGTGCCATATGGACCGGCATAACGCTCACCGCGTATTCGTGTTTTTTTTGAGCAGTTCGCGTAGAACATGCTCCACCAGGCGCGCGATCACCTCACTCTTGATGCTGGCTGGAATCTCGCCCGCGGGCGACCCCCATGAGCGCAGAATTCTCTCCACCACTCCGTCGACAACCTGCGCGCGAATCTCGCCCGGTATCTGCATTGCGGAACCGTTCACGGGAACCGGGCGCAGGACGGGCGAGGGCGCTGCGGATTCAGCGGCGAAATATTGCTCTAGTTGCCGGCTCAATTCGTCTGACTCTTCCGGAGGCTCAACTGTTGACGGCGCAAGCGGAATCGGCCCCCGATTGAGGCGCGATCGCAAACTCTCGAGGACCGCCGTCGTTTTAGCTGCAGCGTCGGCGAGTTTCGGCTCAATTTTACGATCCGCAGACATCGGGGGATACTGTCCTACAACTGAGATGGTATCCCAAATATTCCCATTGAGTACACTAATCAACCATGCTACTATATGCAGGTCGATAGTCAGTTGAGGCGCTATATATCGTGGTCGATGTCAAGTTAGCTATGGCTCGTTTAGGACTAGGCGCAGCGCCTCCGCAACCGGACACCGCATCCCAAATCGAAACTGTTGCTCGGTTTCGCTTCCCTGTAACCTGGACTTACGCCAGCGGTTCCGCCCGCGATGTTGCATCTGAGGTGGCGCCCAAGCCGGCAGTAGCCACTTCGTTGACCTTGGGACCAGTTGTCCCCGTGCCTATTTCACGTGAGCCCGTCGTGCTTGATGCGGCCCCGCCTGAAGAGCGTCTGCGGCCCGCTAGCTCCACGATGCGCTGGGAAATGATGGTTCCCAAGATGAATCGTCCGCCCGGTAGGCCCGTGGCCACGTTGAACGCGGCAACTATTCCGGCGCTCGCTGCTCCGCAACTGGCAGAACCTGCGTCGGCCCCCGTTTCCAAACCAGCCTACCTCAACGCTCCCGCCAACTCACCGGCCGCCCCCGCTTCCGCGCTGCCTGCAAGGGCGAGCGTGCCCAGTTATTTTACCGCGCCATCATTTTCACTCGGCTCCGCGGACGATCAGTTCGTGGCCCGCCACTGGCCAAAGATCATTTATGTATTAACCGCAATTGCGGCGGTCGGCTGTCTCGTGTGGGGTCTGTCAGGTCCCTCTACTTCAGCGGGCCACGCTCCTTCTTCCAAAGCGGACGCAATAAACTGGTCGCACCAAGCTGTCTCACCGCTTGGAAGAACGTTGAACGTATATGAGCCCTCGCGCAGCGCGTCCGACTACCGGATGGAGTTTAGCTGGGCTCCGGATGCGGCGGGCGCCGGATGGGTGTTTCGCACTCGCGACGAGAGCAACTATTATGGCGCTCGCGTAACCATGGAGAAGCGCGCGGCTAGCAGTGTACTGGTAGCGGAACATTTTAGTGTTCTTGCAGGTGCCGAGAGCGAGCACTTGCGAAAGGTGATCCCGTTCCCGATCAATCCAGGCCTGGTACGAGTTCACATGGATGCCATCGGGCCGGTGTTCAAACTTTTTTTAGACGACAGTCTCGCCGATAGCTGGACCGATGCGCGTTTGACCTCCGGGGCTCTTGGTTTCTACGCCGATACCGACCTCCTCCCCAAGCTGCTGGCGCTCAACGTTACTTTTATCAACAATGGAGTCAGCCGGACTTCGGTGGTGTCACTCCCATGAACCGTCTGCGTAACCCAGCCACCTCCGCCCCGCAGGATCCGCTTGAGCTCGCTCTCTCATTGCGCGCACAGGGGCGGCCACAGGAAGCGCTGGCTGTACTCTCGATTCCGGCGGAACTTAGCACCGATTGCTACATCCTGTGCGGGGATCTGCAATTCGAACTGGGACAGTTCGAGCAAGCCGCCGAAACCTACTTCGCGGTCACAGAGGAAGACGGGGATAACGTTTATGTGCAAGGTCAGCTCGGCTTGTGCCTCTACCGTCTGCAACTGTGGGAACCCGCTGCGCATGCGTTCGAAGTGGTTCTGCAGTTCGACACGCATCGCGATGAAACGCGCCTGCAACTCGCCGACTGCTTCTTACATCTCAAGCGTTTTGGGTCAGCGCTCGCCTGCTTCGATGAATGCTGGTCTGAGGGATCCAGGCAACGGGCGTTATTTGGCAAAGCGGTTGCGCTACAACTTCTGCGCCGTTTAGATGAGGCCGAGAAATTGTACGAGCGCCTGCTTTCCATGGATCCCAACGCGGAAGAGGCACTTTCAAACTTGATTGCCATGAGTATGGAAGTATTCGAGCTCGCACGCGTTCAAAAATATTCACAGCGGCTGCTCGAAATCAATTCACATTCCGTGATTGCGCTGCAAGGCCTGGCGCTGACATCCATCGAGCGCCTGGACTACGCCGCTGCCGCGGATTACTTTCAAAGAGCCGTAGAATTAGAGCCCGCGATCCTGCAACCATCCAACAACTCCCCCGATGCTGTGGAATATCGAATCAGCCGTAAGATTTTCGACAGTCTGGAAGAAGCCAGACGCAAGTTAAAGTTCAAGACAGCACGCGCATCCAACGTTGCGCAATCGAGGTAATTTTTTCATGTCAAGATTACGAATTCGTATAGAACTCAACCGGGGCGGTGTGGGGGTACCGCTTCATAAACTCGCGAGTGTAGTGGAGGAAGCACAAAAATTCTTCCATATGTTGACCGAAGATGTTCAGATCGACCAAGCCAAGGGCGAATGGCTGGGCTTCGATTTCGGCAACGAATCGCTAAACTTTACCGCGGAATTCGTGGGACCTGTGACTGCCGATCAAGTCGCCGCCTTCCACGCCGCGTTTGACGGGACAACGTCCTTGCGCCGCGCCACCATCTCGCAGTTCGCGCGGATCACCGACGCCATCGAGCAGGATGAACTCATCGGATTCGGCCTGTATTTGAACGACGAGGGCAATGAGCCAACCGAATGGCGCTGCCTCTCACGCCGCGATGCGCTGCGCATCACCGAAGAGATTCAGGTGCTGATCGCGGCCAGCGGCGAAGCAGATCGCGAATCGCACTTGCCAGCCGTATCAGCCAACGGCGCCGGAGCCCGCATGTTTTCCGACCGGCGCGAGCGCGGGCAAGAGGCCGCCAAGTGGGCTGCCTATGTGCGCGAAGTGGAAGCAAACGTCGACCGGCGCATCACTCGGGTCGAGCAGGCGCTCGAAGACCAATCCGGCATGATCGAAGACTTGCATGTGAAATCGTCCTCAACCGAGGACAGTGTTCGCAAGCTGCTGACCGCGGTGGAAGGGTTCTGCACCCAGACCACGCGCCAGCTAGAGGCGATCACGGCGCCCCCCGCCATCGCTGCCAATGCCATAGCCGCGACTGCGATTGCGGCGCCCGCACCCGTGGCTGCTCCCGCCGCGGCGGAGGTTGTGTCTCCGGTGATCGAAGCAGCACCCGCGGCAGAGCCCGTAATGGCCAGCGCCGCAATCGTCGAAAAAATCGCGGAACCAGAGGCTGCGCCAGTAAAACCGTTGGAGCACCAGGCGCCGATTCAGTCAGAGGCAAAGCCATCGGTCCAGCCGGAGGCCAAACCGCAACCTCAGGCACAACCGCCGCAGACGGAAGCCAAACCGCCGCTGCAGCCGGAGGCCAAGCCTGCGCAACCAGAGGCGAAACCGCAATTGCAACCGGAAGCCAAGCCCGCACAACCGCAGGGCCCGCTCCAACCCGAGGCTAAACCAGCGCAACCGGAAACCAAGCCTCCCCTTCAGCCCGCGGCCAAGCCCGTGCAGCCAATCGCCCAACCGCCCAAGCCCGAGGTTAAGCCGCCGTTCCAACCGCATACCAAACCGCCGCTTCAACCGCAGGTCCAGCCGTGGACCGCGACGCCGCAGACCGCTCGCAAAACCCCGCAGTTCGCCACAGCGGAACTAGGATGGACCCGAAAACTGGACTGGCGTCTGGCAGGCGGCGCAGCGTTACTGGTGGCAGGCGCCATCATCATAGTGGGGTGGGCGTGGCAGAATCTTTTTTCCGGACCGTCCGTGCAACGAGTAGCCGCCACCAGTTCCGCGGTCACGGCGCCCGCACCCGCGGTTGAACCTCAACCGGCGGTGTCCTCTGTGGAACCCAAACTTCCTGCGCGCTCCGCACCCGCTCCGCAAGCTCTACCAACACCCAAGCCGACGCAGGCTGCCGCGAAATCCGCCGGGTCCGCATCTCTATCGGCTCTCCAACACATCACATTGGAGGCGTCGGAGCAAACTTGGGTCGCCGCCAAAGAGACATCGGGAGCCCAAGTGCTCGCCCGCGTTTTCGAGAAAGGCGACACCAGGACGCTCGACCTGTCGAACGGCGCCATTGTACGCGTAGGCAATGCCGGTGGCCTCCGCATTACTCTAAACGGCACTTCCATCGGCAAGATCGGAGCCCATGGCGAAGTACGCAACGTGGTCTTCAAGAACGGTTCCTACAAAGTAGTTCCCGTCAACTAAACGTCCTTCAAGCGGCGCGCCGGCCACCCGGCGCGCCGCACACTCCTAAAACGTCATCCCGATTTTCGCAACCACCGACCGCGGTTGCAGGAAATGTGTCCCGCTGAATGTCGAAAGAAAATTGTACAAGGCAGTGACATTCGTAAGATTTGCTATTTCCACCGAGGCCGTATAGCGCCGCTTCCCTTCCCGATGCAGTAAATTATCGGTGCCGATACCGAGATCCAAAATATTCCTGGGCTTCACGCGATCAGGATTATGATCGTCGCTCTCCGCGCTCGCGAACGGACCGTAGCCGCCTTGCGGCAGCGTGATCAGCTTCGACGTGACGACCCCCTGCTTCCCGCCCGGTCCCGTGCAATCGGTGAGCGGACTCGACACCGTCGCCAACACTCCATTGCAGGCCAAGCCAATCGTCACCTGTTGGTTGGGCGTGAGCGCCAGCGCAGCACCAGCATCAGGCACTCCGCTAACCACCAGTCCGCTATCGAATCGATAGGTGAGCGCGATCCATTCCGCATTACGCGGACGCTGATAGCGCAGATTCACGGTGGACTGGAACGCCTGATCGTGATCGATCCGGAACACACCGCCGGCTAAAGGCGTTCCCTGAGGAATCAATCCGCCATTCTCTGGGGGGAAGTAGCGTGCGCGAGTATGGCCGAACGTCCAGTAGGCCTGGAAGCCTTTGAGGTTGGTCGTGCTTAAGCGGCCGGTGATTCCGTCGAGCTTCGAATTGTGCCACGCAATCGGAAATGTGATCGTGGTGTTCAAAAGCGTACTGAAGTCGAAAGAATTGTGCGTGTACTTCCAGAAATAGTCGGCATCGACTAACAGAAACTTTCCAATGGCTTGCTGAAAGCCGGTATTGAACTGGTTGCGGAAGCCCGGCTGAATC
>Ga0070665_100003536_pt1 | contig 16613 bp, 18 predicted proteins | sample KBSS13metaG_FD_65862 | JGI IMG/M metagenome (GOLD analysis project Ga0070665, IMG submission 65862) | Switchgrass rhizosphere microbial communities from Kellogg Biological Station, Michigan, USA - KBS S1-3 metaG | ecosystem: Host-associated > Plants > Roots > Rhizosphere > Soil ... | reverse complement strand
TTCATCGAGCTGATCTTCTTCTCGTGGATCAGGATGACCGGGTTCTCGAGGACGACTTCCATCCGCTCGGGATCGGTCACGAAGTAGGGCGACAGGTAGCCGCGATCGAACTGCATGCCCTCGACGACGTCGAGCGACGTCTCGAGCGTGCGGGCCTCTTCGACGGTGATGACGCCGTCCTTGCCGACCTTGTCCATCGCGTCGGCGATGATCTTGCCGATGGTCTCGTCGTTGTTGGCCGAAATCGTGCCGACCTGGGCCACCATGTTGCCGCTCACCGGCTTGGACATGCGCTTGATCTCGGCGGTCACCGCTTCGACCGCCTTCTCGATGCCGCGCTTGATGTCCATCGGGTTCGCGCCGGCGACGACGTTCTTCGCGCCTTCACGGTAGATCGCCTGCGCGAGCACGGTGGCGGTGGTGGTGCCGTCGCCCGCCGTGTCCGACGTCTTGCTCGCGACCTCACGCACCATCTGCGCGCCCATGTTCTCGAGCGGGTCCTTCAGGTCGATTTCCTTCGCCACCGTTACGCCGTCCTTGGTAATGGTCGGCGAGCCGAACTTCTTGTCGAGCACGACGTTGCGTCCCTTGGGACCGAGCGTCACCTTCACCGCGTCGGCCAGCTGGTTGACGCCGCGCAGGATCGCCTGCCGGGACTGCTCGCCGTACACAATCTGTTTTGCCATCGATGTCGTCTCCTACTTCTTTTTCTTGTCGCCGTCTTCAATGACAGCGAGAACTTCGTCTTCGCGCATGATCAGGAATTCCTCGCCGTCCAGCTTGATCTCCTGTCCGGAATACTTTCCGAAGAGGATCAGATCGCCGGCCTTGACGTCCAGCGGGATGCGCTTGCCATCGTCCTTCGACTTGCCGTTTCCGGCGGCGATGACCTTGCCCTGCTGCGGCTTCTCTTTCGCGGAATCGGGGATGATGATTCCGCCGATCTTCTGCTCGCCTTCCTCGATGCGGGAGACGATGATGCGGTCGTGCAACGGTCTGACGTTCATGCTGTGTACTCCGTGTGAAGATGAGGGCGTCTCTCTGTGCGTTAGCACTCGGTGAGGACGACTGCTAATTATAGGTCGGCGGCTGGCAGTGTCAAGCAGGGAGTGCTAATGAAGAGGCAGGATGGGCTGGAAGGGCAGGATGGGCCGGATGGGCCGGAAAGACTAGGAGACACAAAGCTGGAAAGCAGTCCATCCGGCCTATCCGGCCCTCCCGCCTATCCTGCCCGTCTCTTTATCTTGTACTCACCCATCTTCCGGGTCAGCGTGTTGCGGTGCATGCCCAGCGTGCACGCGGTCTTCGTGAGGCTGCCGTCGCACTGATTGAGCACGCGGGCAATGAATCGCTTTTCGAACTCGCGCACCGCATCGTCGAACTGAACGCTGCGGTCCACCATTTCCTCGACGAGACGCTCGAGTCGATCGCTGATCACGACAGGTCGAGCTCCCGGCCGGTGAGCAGGCGGAATGCTTCGACGTACTTGCTTCGCGTGTTGGCCACGACATCGTCGGGAAGGGAGGGCACGGGCGGCTGCTTGTTCCAGCGGATCTGCTCGAGATAGTCGCGGACGAACTGCTTGTCGAAGCTTCGTTGCGGGCCGCCCGGTTTGTATGTGTCCTTCGGCCAGAACCGCGATGAATCCGGTGTGAGAAGCTCGTCGATCAGGATGATTCGCTCCTCGACGGGCCGGCCGTCGCCGTCTTCGACCGGCAGGAGGCCGAACTCGAACTTCGTGTCGGCGACGATGATGCCGCACGACTCGGCATGCGCGGCGCCTTCGGCGTAGAGGCGCAGCGTGAGGTCCTTCACGCGATCGAGGACTCGCTTGCCGACCAGCTCCGCCGCGTCCTTTTCCGTGATGTTGATGTCGTGGCCGCTCTGCGCCTTGGTCGCCGGCGTGAACAACGGCGCCGGAAGGCGATCCGACTCGCGCAGGCCGGCTGGCAGTCGAACGCCACAGAGCTCGCCGGTGGCGACGTAGTCCTTCCAGCCGGAACCGGACAGGTATCCGCGAGCGACGCACTCGATGGGAAGCGGCTCGGTGCGGCGGACGAGCATCGATCGTCCCTGCAGCATCTCGGCCGCACGGCGTGCCTCGCCCGGATACGACGACGCCGACGTCGACAGCAGATGGTTGGCGACGATGGACTGGAGGCGGTTGAACCAGAAGCACGAAATCTGGGTCAGCACCTTGCCCTTGTCGGGAATGCCCGAGCCCAGCACGTAGTCGAACGCCGAAATCCGATCGGTCGCGACGATCAGCAGGCGATCGCCGAACTCGTAGATATCGCGCACCTTACCCTGGCGGTCAGGGCGTCGGTCAGCGAGCGTGGTCTGGAGTATGGGAGCGGCGAGCGGCAACAAAATCCTCAGCGAAGAAGAACTGCATCTTACAGGGGCGTTCGGCCGCCTGACAACAACAACATGTAGGGCAGTATAGTAAGAGGCACTCAAGTCCGATGCGATCTCACGTTCGTACCATCGTCGTTCTGGCGATCGCCCTCGCGTTGATCGGGTTGTTCCTGTACAACGTGAACCTCTGGGGCGTGCTGTCAGCGATCGCGCGTGCGCGCCCTGGATGGCTCGCGCTGTCGTTCACGACGATGATCGTCAACCTCGCGATTCGGGCGCTTCGCTGGAAATTTCTGCTCGAGCCATTAGGCACGACGACGTTCGCGAGCTCGTTCCGCGCCACTGCCGTCGGGTTCGCCGCCAACGCCGTGCTGCCGGCGAGGGCAGGCGAGGTCATTCGCCCGTACTTTCTGGCTCGGCAGGCCCCGCAAGATACTAACGGGCGGATGAGCGCGACCGGCGCCTTTGCCACGATCATCCTCGAGCGGCTGCTCGACACGATTACCGTCCTCGTGCTCCTCGCGTCGTTGGTCTTCGTTTTCGGCAAGGATCTCGCCGGCGCGAATCCGACGGCCTTCGCCGTCGTGAAATGGGCCGGCGCAAGCGCCGGGCTCATCTCCATGACCGCGCTCCTTGTCCTGTTCATGCTGGCTGGCGATCCTGCGCGGCTCGGCCGCGCGATGTCACGGCTGGAGCGAGTGCTGCCGTCGAAGCTCGCCGGCCTGCTTGCGGGAATCGCCGAGAAGTTCGCTCGCGGCCTCGGCGCCATTCGCCGTCCGGGCCGCGCGCTCACCGCGCTGGCCTGGTCGTTCCCGCTCTGGCTCTCCATCTGCCTCGGCATCTGGTCGATGGCGAAAGCGTTCGATTTTGCCATTCCCTTCACCGGTTCGTTTCTGCTGCTGGCGCTCCTCACGCTCGGCGTCGCCGTGCCGACGCCGGGAGCGGTGGGCGGGTTCCACGAAGCGTTTCGCGTCGGCGCGACGATGTTCTACGGCGCGCCGAACGACGCGGCCGTGGGAGCCGCGATTGTGCTGCACCTCTTCTCGATCGGTCCTTCGCTGATGCTGGGGCTGTTTTTTGCCGCCCAGGAGGGGCTGAATCTCGGTACCATGCAGCGGCTCGCCGACCAGGCGGAGCAGGGACACACGGCCTAGCCCATGAAATGTCCGTACTGCGCGCACCTCGGTGACAAAGTCGTCGATTCCCGCGAATCGAAAGAGGGCGAAGTGATCCGCCGGAGGCGCGAGTGCCTCGACTGCGGCAAGCGGTTCACGAGCTACGAGCGCATCGACGAGATCCCGTACATGGTGGTCAAGAAGGACGGCACGCGCGAGCGCTTCTCGCGGGAGAAGGTGATCGGCGGCTTGCTGAAAGCCTGCGAGAAGCGTCCCGTCAGCGTGGCGGCTCTCGAAGCGGTTGCGGACCGTGTGGAGGCGACGCTTCAAGAGCGCCCGGAGAAAGAGATCGCGACCGCCGACATCGGTTCGTTCGTCATGGGGGAGCTGAAGCGACTCGACAAGGTGGCGTACGTCCGCTTCGCGTCCGTCTATCGCCATTTCCGCGACATCAACGAATTCGCAGACGAGCTCAAGCAGTTGTTGAATCCCAAGGAGTGATGCTCAAACATGGCTGAGGGCTAAGGACTGATGACCTAGGTTTGATGGCGCTCCATCCGCCATCCGTCATGAGCCATTAGCGATCAGCCATCAGCCATCAAGAGTGGTCGGTTATGCCAGCGACCGTAACGTCGATCACGCCTAGACGCGCGGGCGGCTCCAGTCGCGCACCTGACTCGCCGCGACGGCCCTTTCGCGACAACCCGCGCCTCATCCTCTCCGGCATCGGCGTCCTGCTGATTGTTCTCGTCGCGCTGCTGTGGGTCGCCAGCGGCACCTCGCAGTTCTCGCCAGACTTCCTGAGCGAGTTCGTCCTCTATGCATTGTCGGCGGCCGACCTGACGATGCTCGCCGCCCTGCTCTTCGTGCTGGCGCGGAACATCGTCAAGCTGATCGTCGAGCGGCGCAAGGGACTGCCATTCGCGCGGTTCCGCGCGAAGCTGGTCGCGTTGCTGCTGGGGATGGCGCTCGTGCCGACGGTCCTCGTGCTGATTGTCGGCAGCGAGCTGATTCGCACGAACATCGACCGCTGGTTCAACGCGCCGATGGCGGACATCCTGTCATCGGCGAACCAGATCGCGAGCGACTACTACCACGAGCAGCAGATGCTCGCGAGCGATCACGCCAATCGTCTGGCCCGCACCCTTGGCGGCATGGACTTGGCGAACACGGACGTGCGTCCCATCCGCGATGTGCTCACACCCGACGTCACGCTTCAGCGCGTCCAGATGGTCGAGGTCTACCGGGTCGTCCCGTCGAACGGAACGCTGCCGAGTCTGGAACCTGTCATCGACGTCGCGGCGCCGACGTTGCCGGCGGGGCACAGCCGCGCTGCCGTCGATCGACTCGCCGCGCAGGCGCTCGCCGGAGCGACCGAGGCCAAGGCCATCGAAACGCTTGGGACCGCCGGCGATCTGCTGCACGCCGCCGCGGTCATCCGGACCAAAGATTCAAAACCTTCCGGTGTCATCGTCGCCACGACTTATCTGACCGGCGATCTCGCGGCGCGATCGCGGCGCATGACGAAAGCGTTCGAGGACTACAACCAGCTTCGAGTGCTCAAGCGTCCGTTGACCGGTTTGTATCTCTCGTTTTTCCTGATGGTGACGCTGCTCATCCTGTTCGGCGCGACGTGGATGGGCTCATATCTTGCCAAGCGGATCACCCGTCCGGTGCTGATGCTCTCAGCCGCTGCCAAGGAAATCGGCGCCGGGCGCCTGGATCAGCGTCTGGAGCCGCAAAGCAACGACGAATTCGGCTCGCTGGTCGAGGCTTTCAACGCGATGGCGCGAGAGCTCGCGGCCGGTCGCCGGAAGGTCGATCGCGGGACGATTCAGCTCGAACGCAAGCACGGCGAGGTGGAAGGGAGACGGCGATACATCGAGACCATCCTCGAGCGCATCGCCACCGGCGTTGTCTCTGTCGACGGGTCCGGGGCGATCACGACGATCAACACGGCGGCGTCGCGCCTGTTGAGCCTCGATCGCCAAATCGTGGGCCAGCCGGCGCTGGCTGTTTTCGATCGCGCCGATCTGCAGCCGCTCGGCGCGCTGCTGGCTGGAGCGGGTAGCCGCGGACGAGGGGAACCGCCAACCCACGAGATTGCGCTGGCGCGCGAAGGGCAGGAACTGCACCTGGCGGCCGTCGCGACGCAGCTCGTCGGCGACGGCGGAGGGTCCGAGGGTGTCGTGCTCGTGCTCGATGACGTGACGCCGCTGATTCGAGCGCAGAAGGTGGCCGCGTGGCGCGAGGTCGCGCGCCGCCTGGCGCACGAGATCAAGAATCCGTTGACGCCGATCCAACTGTCGGCCGAACGGATGCGGCGGCACTTCGCGAGCACGCCGCCTCAGACCAAGGCGCTGGTCGAGGAGTGCACCACCACGATCATCGGCGAGGTCGAGTCGCTCAAGGGGCTCGTCGACGAGTTCTCGCAGTTCGCGCGGATGCCGTCGCCGCGCACGGTACCGAGCGACCTGGCCCAGCTCATCACCGATACGGTCGCTTTGTACAACGGGATCTTTACCGATGTGAGCATCGAACAGCGATTCGCTCCGGGCGTGCCGCTCATTCGTCTCGATGCCGAGCAAATCCGCCGCGTGATGATCAACCTCATGGACAACGCGATCGAAGCCATGGAGCGGCGCGGGCAGATCGTCGTGGAAACGCAGCTCGACGCCGCCAACAGCCTGGTCCGCGTGATTGTGGCCGACAACGGCCCCGGCATTCCCGCCAGCGAGCGCGAGAAGCTGTTCCTGCCGTACTACTCGACCAAGCGGCGCGGCAGCGGTCTCGGGCTGGCCATCGTGCGGCGCATCATCGCCGAGCACGGCGGCAGCATCGATGTCGGTGACAACACGCCACGCGGCACGCGGTTTACAATCGAGCTACCGTGCTGATTAAGAAAAAACCGCGGAGCACGCCAAGACCGCGGAGTTGGTCGGTATGAAACCGACGATCCTCATTGTCGACGACGAACCCGGCGTGCGCACGTCGTTGAGCGGCGTGCTGCGCGACGAAGGCTACAGCGTGGACGCCGTGCCGAGTGGCGAGGATTGCCTGGAGCGCGTGACGCGCGCCGCCTTCGACCTGATCGTCCTCGATGTGTGGCTGCCGGGCATGGACGGCCTCGCGACGCTGGCCCGCCTTCGCGAGCGGCAGGTGGACGCCCAGATCGTCCTGATCTCCGGCCACGGGAACATCGAGTCGGCCGTGCGTGCCATCAAGATGGGCGCGTTCGATTTCGTGGAGAAGCCGCTGTCGCTCGAGAAGACGGTGCTCGTGATCCGCAACGCACTGCACCAGCGTCGCCTCGAAGCCGAGAACCGCGCACTGCGCGCGCGCGTCGATCGTCACCAGGCGATGATTGGCGAGAGCTACGCCATGCGCCAGCTCCGCGAGCAGGTGGCGATGGCCGCGCCCACCAACGGCCGGGTGCTCATCTACGGCGAGAACGGCACCGGCAAGGAACTCGTCGCGCGCACCGTGCACGGCCTCAGCCGGCGGCGGGCGGCCGCGTTCGTCGAGCTCAATTGCGCCGCCATTCCCGAGGAGCTGATCGAGAGCGAGCTGTTCGGTCACGTCCGCGGGGCATTTACCGGCGCGGTCGCCGACCGCCGCGGGAAGTTCGAGGCGGCCGACGGCGGGACGATCTTTCTCGACGAGATCGGCGACATGAGCCTGAAGACGCAAGCCAAGGTCTTGCGTGTGCTCCAGGAACAGACCATGGAAGCTGTCGGCGGATCGGCGCGCATCAAGGTCGACGCGCGCGTGCTGGCAGCGACCAACAAGGATCTGCAGGTGGAAATCCGCGCGGGACGGTTTCGCGAAGACCTGTATTTCCGGCTGAATGTGATTCCGGTCTTCGTTCCGCCGCTGCGCGATCGGCAGGAAGACATTCCGCTGCTGGCCGATCACTTCATGGCAGAGTTCGCCCGCGAGTACGGCCGGCGCGTCAAGCACTTCGAACCTGGCGCCAATTCCGTCCTGCAGCACTATGCGTGGCCGGGCAACGTGCGCGAGCTGAGAAACGTGATCGAGCGGCTGATGATCATGGTGCCGGGCGATGCCATTTCCGCCGCGGATCTCAGCTTTCTCGAACCGACATCGCTTGCGCCGGCCCCCCAGGAGTCGGCGGGCGGCCGCCAGACGCTGCACGAGGCGCGCGATCAGTTCGAACGCGATCTGATTCTGCGAACCCTCGCCGAGCAGCAGGGGAATATGTCGCGGACGGCGGACGTGCTCGGCGTCGAGCGCAGCAACCTGTACAGAAAGATGAAGGCGTTCGGCATCGCGCCGTCGAGGCGCGCGGATGAAGAGACGGAAGCGGTCTAACTTCTGAGCTTGTTCTCCAGCACCTGTTCCGCTTTGAAGCCGTCGATCTGCAGATAGAATTCCGCGGCGGCCGTCAGCGCCGCTGACGGAACCAGCCCGACAATCTCACTCTCCAGAACCGCGACGCCGTAACGCGCTGCTTCGCGCTTGACGGTCTCGAACACGCGGAAGATCGGCGTCTTCTCGAAGTTGGTGAGGTTCATCGACACCTGAACGATGCCCCGGTCCTCGAGCGTGATGCCCATCGCCTTCACGAATCGATAGCCGCCGCTGCTCTGGCGGATTGCCGCCGCGATCTTCCTGGCGACGTCGAGCCGATCGGTCGCGAGGTTGATGTTGTACGCGATGAGCGGCATGCGCGCGCCAATCACCGCGGCTCCTGCGCTCTGGTGCGGCGCCGACGGGCCAAAGTCGGGCGCCCATTCGGGTGCGCTCATCTTTGCGGTCAGACCCTCGAATTCGCCGCGCCGGATGTCCTCCAGATTCTTGCGCGCCGGATTGGTTGATGCTTCCTCGTAGAGGTAGACCGGAATCTTGAAGCGCGCCGCCACCTCGGCGCCGACCTTCTTCGCCAGCGCGACGCAGCCGGCCATCGTCACGCCCTCGATCGGAACGAACGGCACGACGTCGACGGCGCCCAGCCGAGGATGCTCGCCGCTGTGGCCGCGGAGATCGATGTCGGCGACCGCTCGTTCGAACAATGCGAGGATCGCCCGTTCGACGCCGTCTGCATCGCCCACGAGCGTGAACACCGATCGGTTGTGCGATGGATCGGAGGAGTGGTCGAGCAGGCGCACTCCAGGCACGGCGCTGATGGCCGAGGCCATGGCAGAGATGATCTCAGGACGGCGGCCTTCGCTCACATTGGGAATGCATTCGATCAGCATAAAGGCGTCCGATTCTAGCGCTGTACTTCCGCAGATCACCATGCTATGATCCCGCGGCAGCCGATCTATGTCCGACCCGCTTCGTATCGACGGCTCTCGCGCCCACGCGGACGTCGTGTCGGCCTCGGAGCGTGACGCCAAGATCGAGCAACTGCTGCTGGTCGGCCTCGATCATTACTTCGCCGCACGCTACGAACTCGCCATCAACGTCTGGACCCGCGCGCTCTTTCTCGACAGGAGCCACGCTCGCGCGCGTGCGTACATCGATCGGGCGCGCAGCGCGCTCGCCGAACGCCAGCGCGAATCGGAAGAGCTGTTGCAGAACGGCGTCGCGGCCTTCCAGAGGGGCGAGGGCGGCGAAGCCCGGCGCTTGCTCCAGGCCGCCATTGATGGCGGTGCGCCTTCCGAGGAGGCGCTAGCGGTCCTCGATCGGCTCAACCGTTTGGAACCCGCCTTCGCGCCGGTGATATCGCCTCCGCCAGAGCGAACGTCCCGCGGCCGCGCGCAGCAGGGATCTCGCGCGGTGACGCACCAGCTCGGCCGCCTCGGACTCACCAGCATCATCCTTGTGGCAGTGGCGATGGCCGGCCTTGCCGCCGTGATCGGGTGGAATGTCGTGGACTGGCAGTCGATAGGCGTGTTAGCCGGAGTCACCGAACGATCCGAATCCTCGCCAGCCGTGGCGTCCGCGCCGGTTCCCGTCGATGCCTCACTTCCGCTGCCGAAGCGCGGTGAAACGGCGCTGGTTCGGGCGCGCGCGCTGGCCGCCGGTGGTCATCTTCGTGATGCGCTGGTGACGCTCGACGCGGTCCGGCCGACCGACCCGCAGGTGGCCGAGGCCAACCAGCTGCGCGCCGACATTCAGCAGCAGTTGCTCGCCCTGACTCCCGTGCCTTCAGGTGATGGGTCCGACCAGGCGAAGGGGGAGCCGCGCAGCCGATGAAGTGTCCAAAGTGTGGGTACCTCGGCTTCGAACCCGCTGACCGCTGCCGCAACTGCCAGTACGACTTCTCGCTCGCCTCGCCGAATCATGAGCTCGACTACTCGATATTCCGTGAGAGCGAGACCGCGAACCCGATCGAAGACCTCTCGTTGATCGACGCTGCGAGCTCGTGGCAGCCGGGGCGTGGCGAATCCGGGAGTCGCGTCGATCTCGACCGGATCATCGGCGCTCCCGAACCGGCCGTGGAGCGTGAATCGTCGAATGCCGCGTCCAGTAGGGCGCCCAGCGCGTCGAGGCTCGCGACGGTCGAGGAACTTCCGCTGTTCGGCCCACCGATTCCAGACGACGAGCCGCTCATCACCAAAGCGTCCCCGCCTCGACCTCCTCTGGCGGTCCGCCGCGGCACGCCGGAGGTCAACCGCGCCCGAAGTGAACCGCAGATGCGTGCCACGAGCCTTGATCTCGACCTCGACGTCGATCCTTCGCCGCCGCCGGTCGTACTCCCGGCGGATCGTTACACCGATGACGCGTGGGACGACGACGAAAGCGGGATGGAGGACGCGGGCGTGGGCGCCCGGCTTCTCGCGGTGATCATCGATCTGCTGATCCTCGGCGTCGTCGACGTCATCGTCATCTACTTCACGATGCAGTTGTGCTATCTGACACCCGACGACCTGTGGATCCTGCCGAAGGGCCCGCTCTTCGCGTTTCTGCTGGTGCAGAACGGCGGGTATCTCGTGGCGTTCACGGCGGGCGGCCAGACGCTCGGCAAGATGGCGGCCGGCATTCGGGTCGTCCAATGGGAGTCTGACGCCTCGCTCGACCTCGGGCGCGCCTTCTTGCGCACGTTGATGTGGGCGATTCTCGCCATCCCGGCCGGCCTCGGGTTTCTCACGGCCGTCTTCAGCCGTGATCATCGGGGTCTCCACGATCGCTTCGCCGGCACGCGTGTCGTTCGCGCCTCCGCGTAGCATCGGGAATCGATTGCTCTCCCCGTAAACGTGAAATGACCAATCCTGCCGACTCCCGGCCGTTCGCCGGTCTTGCCATCGCCACCGTCTTTGGAGTGGGATACGCTCCATTTGCGCCAGGTACCTTCGGATCGGCCGCCGGACTGATCGTCTGGCGGCTGCTGCCAGCGTCGACCGTCGTTCAGGCGATCGCGATCGTCGCGATCTTCTTCGCCGGCGCATGGGGCGGCAGCGTCGCCGAGCGCCATTTCGGCCGCACCGACCCCGGCCAGGTCGTGATTGACGAGGTGATGGGGATGCTCATCACGCTGTTTCTCAATCCCGTCGGATGGACCGGCGCCATCGCCGGGTTTCTGCTCTTTCGGATCTTCGATGTGATCAAACCGTATCCTGCGAACCAACTCGAGAAGCTGCACGGCGGTTTCGGCGTGATGGCCGACGACGGGATGGCGGCGATCTACGCCAACCTCGTGCTGCGGCTTGGCCTGTACTTGCTCCGATGAAAGCCTGCATCCTCGCCGTCGGCAGCGAGATGTTGACCCCGTTTCGCGTCGACACAAATTCTCTGTTCATCACCGAGCGGCTGAACACGATTGGCTATGACGTTCGCCTGAAGGCCGTCGTCGCCGATGAAGTCCACGAGCTTGCACGCGTCGTCGAAGGCGCCCTGGCGTGGGCCGATCTGATCGTCATCACCGGCGGACTGGGCCCGACCGAGGACGACATCACGCGCGAGGCTGTAGCGCTGGTCCTCGAGCTCCCGCTGGACGAGGACGCGTCCATCGTGGAGCGCCTCCGCGATCGATTCGCCAAACGGGGCATGACGATGCCGGAGATCAACCGGCGGCAGGCGATGGTGCCTCACGGCGCTGAAGTGTTGCCCAATGCAAACGGGACGGCGCCCGGGCTGTGGCTCGAGAGAGACGACCGAGCGATCGTTCTGCTGCCCGGCCCACCGCGCGAGATGAAGCCCATGCTCGAAGCAGTGATCGCCGAGCGGCTGGTGTCGAAATCGAAGAGCAGCGGCCTGTTCCGGCGCGTACTCAAGATCACGGGCCGTGCAGAGTCAGACGTCGACGCACAGGCGTCGCCCGTCTACACGCGGTGGACGACGCAGGTCACTCCCATCAGCACGACGATCCTGGCGGTCCTCGGACAGATCGAGCTGCATCTCACCGCCGAGGCTTCGGACAAGGCCGCTGCGGATGCGGTGCTCGATCCGGCCGTGACTGAGTTGCAGACGCTGCTTGGCCCTTCCGTGTACAGCACCGACGGGAGATCGCTCGAAACCGTCGTCGGTGATCTGCTGCGCGAATACAAGATGAACATCGCCGTCGCCGAATCGTGTACCGGCGGGCTGCTCGCGTCGCGGTTGACCGACGTGCCCGGCAGCTCGGAATACGTGGACCGCGGCGTCGTCTGTTACAGCAACCAGTCGAAGATCGATCTGGCCGGTGTTCCGCCGCCGATCATCGAGCAGCACGGCGCCGTGAGTGAGCCTGTGGCCAGGGCGATGGCGGAGGGCATCAAGTCCCGCGCCGGAACACGCATTGGCGTCGGTATCACGGGCATCGCCGGACCCGGCGGCGGCACGCCGGAAAAACCAGTCGGCACCGTCGCCGTCGCCGTCGCGGTGGACGACGAGGTCCGGGTTCGCACGTTCCAGTTCATCGGCAGCCGGGAGATGGTGAAGTTTCAGGCCACGCAGTCGGCGCTCAACATGACGCGGCTCATGGTGTTGCACCAGCCGGGGTGGCGCGAGTGGGCGGAGCGGCGGTAACGTGCGGCTGTTCGCAGCCATTGACCTGTCCCGTGGGACGCGGGATGCGATGGCGGTCGAACAGCGAAGGGTCGCATCATCGCTGGGCAAGGCCGCTGCGTCTCTGAAGTGGGTGAAGCCCGATCGCGCGCATCTGACGCTCGTGTTTCTCGGTCAGGTCCAGGAGGACGTGGTGGCTCCGCTCGTGGAGACCATGTCGCAGGGCATCGACGCGACCCCCTTTGACATTGTCTTCAGCGGTCGCGGCGTATTTCCGGCGCGCGGTGCGCCGCGCGTGTTCTGGGCCGGTGTCGGCGCTGGAATCGATCGACTGCAGTCCCTTCAGCGCGAGATCGTCCAGCGCGTCGTGAAACACGGCGTTGTCCTCGAGGCTCGCGAGTTCCGTCCCCATCTCACGCTTGGGCGCTGGACGACGTCCCGTCCGTCCGATGCGATGCGCGTCTTGTCAGCTGCGCGACAGGAAACGCTTGCGCAGGAGACCGTCACGCGAGTCACGCTCTTCGAGAGCCGGTTGTCTTCGTCGGGTCCGGCCTACACCGCGCTGGCGCATGCTAATCTGACCCGTACGTGATGGCGGTCGTCGTCCTTGTCGGATACCTGATTGGATCGATTCCGTTCGCGCTGATTCTCGCGCGCCGGTGGGGCGCGGATCTGCGCCAGGTGGGCAGCGGCAACCTGGGAGCCGCCAATGTCATGCGGGCATCCGGCGTGAGGGCCGGCGTGCTGGTCGCGGCGTTGGACATGGCCAAGGGCGCTGCCAGCGTCTGGATCGCGTCGCGTGTCAGCGACGGCACGGATCTCCCGGCGGCCGCCGGACTCGCGGCGATCGTGGGTCACGTGTATCCGATCTGGCTCCGATTTCGCGGCGGTAAAGGTGTGGCGACTGCGTGCGGCGCCTTTGCGATCCTGACGCCGCTGGCGGTGCCTCCCGTTCTCGCGATCTTTGCTGGCGTCGTGTGGTTGACGCAGTACATCTCCCTCGGTTCGGTGCTGGCGTCGATGGCGCTCCCGCCCCTGGCGTATGCGTTGGGAAGTCCCGCGCCGGCAGTCGTCGCCGCCGCGGCGGCCGCCGCCATCATCGTGTTCCGGCATCGATCCAACGTGCTGCGGGTCTGGAGTGGGACCGAGCGCCGCGTGGGAGTGCGCGCCTAGTGCGTACGGTTACCGTGCTCGGCGCAGGCAGCTGGGGCTCAGCGCTCGCGGTGCACCTCGGGCGCGTGGGACACGATGTCCGCCTCTGGGCGCGCGATGCCGCGCTGGTCGAGGAGATGGCGGAGAGACGCGCGAACAGCGTCTACCTGCCGGACGTGATGTTTCCCGACAGCGTTGCGGTCACTCATACGCTCGCCGATGCGTTGCGCGGTGCCGAGCTGGTGGTCTCGGCGGTTCCGTCTCACGGTTGCCGCGGAGTCATGAGGGCCGCATCGAGTTCGCTGGCACCACGTGCCGTGATTGTGAGCGCCACGAAGGGTCTCGAAGCCGACACGCTGCTGCGGATGTCCGAGGTGATTGCTCACGAGGCAGGACCCGCGCATCCTGTTGTCGTCCTTTCAGGACCGAGCTTCGCGTCGGAGGTCGCGCGGCAGCTGCCGACGGCGATCCTCGCAGCCTCCAACGACGCGAAAGCCATCGAGCTCGTGCAGCACGAATTCCGCGGGCCCTACTTCCGTTTGTACGGAAGCGACGACGTCGTGGGAGTGGAGATCGGCGCCGCGATGAAGAACATCATCGCTATCGCTGCCGGCGTCGTCGAGGAACTGGGGCTGGGGCACAACGCGCTGGCGGCGTTGATCACGCGCGGCCTCGCGGAACTGACGCGCCTCGCGTGCGCGGCCGGAGGACGCCGGGAGACGCTTGCGGGCCTGAGCGGGCTGGGCGATCTGGTGCTGACCTGCACCGGAACCCTGAGCCGCAACCGTCATGTGGGGGTAGAGCTCGCCCGCGGGCGTCCGCTCCCCGAAATCCTGGCCGGAATGAAGATGGTGGCCGAAGGCGTCGTGACGACCGGCGCGGCGCTGAAGCTTGGTGAGCGGTACGGCGTCGAGCTGCCCATCACGACGCAGATGGCCGAAGTGCTGAGCGAGCGGATCGATGTGCGCACGGCGATTGACGCGCTGATGCTGCGCAAGCAGCGTGCGGAGGCAGAGACCGGATAAGATCGCGGAGATGGGATTTTTCGGACGGATCCGCGAGGGGCTCTCGCGCACCACCAAACAAATCGTCGATCGGTTCGACGAGATCGTCCGGGCGGCTGATGCCCCCGAAAAACGCTCGCGTCCCGTCGACGTCGAAACCGTCGACGCACTCGAAGAGCTGTTGATATCGGCCGACCTCGGCGTTCCCGCGACCAACCGCATCATCGCCGCCGTGAAGGCCCGTTCGCGCAACGGCGCCAGCCTGCGCGATCTCGTCAAGCAGGAGATCCGCGACGTCTTCGCCGCCGTCGACCGTCCGATCGAGCTGACCGCGCGTCCGCTCGTCACGCTGATTGTCGGCGTGAACGGGACCGGCAAGACGACGACCGTCGGCAAGCTCGCCAACCTGCTCAAGAGCCAGGGAAAGACGCCGCTCATTTGCGCCGCAGACACGTTTCGCGCGGCGGCCGTCGAGCAGCTGGAGATCTGGGCGAAGCGGGCCGGCGTCGATATGGTGCGCGCGCGCGAAGGCGCCGATCCCGCGGCGGTGGTGTTCGACGCCATCACATCGGGCAAGGCGAAGGGGCGCGATCCGATTCTGGTAGACACGGCCGGACGGTTGCACACCCGCGTGAACCTGATGAACGAGCTCGACAAGATCAAGCGCGTCGCGGCACGCGAGGTGCCGGGCGCGCCGCAGGAAGTGCTGCTGGTGCTCGATGCCACCGTGGGACAGAACGGGGTCTCGCAGGCGCGCGAATTCATGGGGGTCGCCGGCGTGAACGGCATCGTGCTGACGAAGCTCGATGGGACGGCCAAAGGCGGCGTGGCGGTGGCCATCGCCCACGATCTGAAGCTGCCGATCCGGTTCGTCGGCGTCGGCGAAGGCATCGAGGATCTCGTGCCGTTCTCAGCGGACGAATACGTGGACGGCCTGTTCGAAGAGAAATGGTAGAGCGCGACTACATGGAGCGCGCGCTGTTTCACGCGGCGCGCGGCGCTGGACGTACCAGCCCCAATCCTCTGGTGGGCGCGGTCATCGTCTCGGCGGATGGTGTGGTCGTCGGGCAGGGATTTCATCAGCGTGCCGGCGAAGCGCACGCCGAAGTGGTCGCGCTCGCCGAAGCCGGCTCGCGCGCCCGCGGCGCGACGTTGTACTGCACGCTCGAGCCGTGCTGCCATCAGGGACGCACCGGACCCTGCGTCAGCCAGATCGTCGACGCGGGCGTCGTTCGCGTGGTCGCGGCGGTGGAGGATCCGAATCCTGCGGTTCGCGGACGAGGATTTGCGTTCCTGCGCGAGCGGGGCGTGACGGTGGACGTGGGGCTTGCCGCCGATCGCGCGGTGACGCTGAACCAGCCGTTCTTCACGCTGATGCGGGAGGGGCGGCCCTTCGTGGTGCTCAAGGCCGCGACGAGCATCGACGGACGGATTGCCGAAGCGCCGGGGCGCCGCACGGCGTTGACGTCGGCCGCGGCGAACCGCCATGCGCAGCGGTTCCGCGCGGAGGTGGACGCCATCGGCGTCGGCAGCGGAACGATTCTGGCCGACGATCCCGAGCTGACGGCTCGAGGCGCCTTCCGCGAGCGGCCGCTGGCCCGCGTGATCTTCGACCGGCGTTTGAGGACGCCCCCGGACGCCCGCGTGCTCTCGACACCCGAGGCAGGGCCTGTCATCATCGTGACCACGGCCGCATCGGCTGCGCGTGCCGATGTGCGAGCGGCGCTCCAGCAACGAGGGGCGCAGATCGAAGTGGCCGGCGACGGCACACTGCGTGCCGCGCTGCAGCGGCTCGCCGAACGACAGATTGAATCGCTGCTGCTCGAAGGCGGCGCGGAGATTCACGCGGCGGCCTGGGACGAATCGCTGGTTGACTACGTCCGGCTCTACGTCACGCCGCACGCAATCGGCGCCAACGGGGTGCCGCTGCTGGCGGAGCGCACGTTCTCATCGGCCGAGCTGCGGGATCGCCGGGTCCTGCCGCTCGGACCCGACGTCTTGATAGAGGGTTATGTTCACGGGACTCATTGAGGGGGTCGGCCAACTGGCCGAGCGCACGCCCACCAGCGGCGGGATTCGCCTGCGGATCGTC
>Ga0070665_100003533_pt1 | contig 16619 bp, 14 predicted proteins | sample KBSS13metaG_FD_65862 | JGI IMG/M metagenome (GOLD analysis project Ga0070665, IMG submission 65862) | Switchgrass rhizosphere microbial communities from Kellogg Biological Station, Michigan, USA - KBS S1-3 metaG | ecosystem: Host-associated > Plants > Roots > Rhizosphere > Soil ... | reverse complement strand
GCGCAGTGGTTCGGGACCGTTCCTGCTGTCATTCTTGGCGGCGTCGGCGCAATCGTTGTCACCGGCCTTTGGGCATGGATGTTCCCCGAATTGCGCAAGGTGAATCAGTTGATTCTGAAAGAAGAGTGAGAAGGAAGAACCAAAAGCAGATTCCTTCCGGCAGGACCGGAACCTTCGGTCGCTTCGCTCGGAATGACAGGTGTGCCGGACGGCGGGTCGGATTTAAGTGAGTTTGCCGCCGCGCAGAACGGTGAGAGCGGAGTGCGCGGCGCCGAGCAACGGCGCGTCTTCGTTGAGCACCACGGCGATAGGAATGTTGGCGAGCAGTGGTGCGAGTTGCCCTTTGTCGGCGAAGGCTGCGCAGAACGTGCTCTTCTGCAGTAGGGGAAGAATTTTTAGCGCGACGCCGCCGGCAAGATAGACACCGCCGTAGGCAAGAACGCGCAGCGCGAGGTTGCCCGACTCTGCGCCAAATGCGTCGGTCCAGAAATCCAGCGTTTCCACACAGACGGTACAGGAACCGTTCAGTGCGTTGCCGGTGATTTCCTGAGCGGATTCCCCCGGGGCCCTTTCGAACGAGTCGTGGCGGACATCCGGCGCCAGAAATTCGTGGATCGGGCGAAAGCCGCGTCCCGAAAAAAGCTCTTCGCAGGAAACACGCGGCAGGCGCTTTTTCAAGAACGTAAGGAAGGCAATTTCGCGGTCGCTACGCGGCGCAAAGTCGGCGGAGCCGCCTTCGGAAGGGGCAGCGCGATGGCCGCGACCATCCCAATACAAAACAGCTTCGCCCAAACCCGTGCCGGCGGCGATGACTGCGAAATTTTCCTGCGGATGATCCACACCGCGATTCAGGTAGCACAGGTCTTTCGCTTCCAACTTCTGCAGGCCACGCGCGGTGGCGACAAGATCGTTCATCAGAACGATGTGTTCGCGTGGCACGCCGAGACTGGCGGCAAGCGATGCGGAATCGAGTTTCCACGGAATGTGTGCGGCGTGGAGGACGCCATCCACGACGGTGCCGGGGACGCCGAAGCCTGCGGCGGCAACGGAAGGCTTGGAGGAATGCGAAGCCTCGCGAGAAAAAGTTTCGACCAGCGATTCGAAACTGGAGAAGTCGCGAGTGGCGTAGCGCTTGCGAGCAACGACGGAAAGTTTGCCGTTCTGCTCGTCGTAGGCGACGAGGTGAGATTTCGTTCCGCCAATGTCTCCTGCGATGATCATGAAAAGTGCCTAATTCCTCGTTTCAGTTTCCGGTGGCTGGAACGTTCAAAGCCAACAGGGCACAGGCTGAAGTCCGTGCTACTAGTCCAAGCGTTCCGGAGTGAAGAGCTTGGTCATTTCCAAAACATGGCGATAGTAGTCGCGCTGTGTGAGTGAGTATGCGGCCTCTTCGTCGATGATGAAAGTAACATCAGGGTGCATCTGCAGAGCGGAAGCGCTGACGGAGGAAGTGATGGGCCCTTCGATGGCTTTGGCGACGGCGGCGGCTTTCGAGCGGCCCGAGGCGAGAATGAGAACACGTTTCGAATCGAGAATCGTGCCGATGCCCATCGTGATGGCACATTTGGGCATTTCGGATTCATTCGAAAAGACGTGGCGATTATCTTCGATGGTTTCGCGGCTGAGCGCTTTCAAGCGCGTGCGCGAGGCCAGGCTCGAGGTCGGTTCGTTGAAGCCGATATGCCCGTTGCGTCCGATGCCGAGCACCTGCAGATCAATTCCGCCGGCGGCTTTGATACTTTGTTCGTAGCGCGCGCAGTAGTCGTCATATTCGCCGCGAATGGTGCCATCGGGAACGTGCGCGCGTTCGCGTGGAAAATCCACCTGCGAAAAAAGGTTCTTCTCCATGAAATAGTGGTAGCTCTGCGGGTGCGAGGGCGAAAGGCCAAGATACTCATCAAGATTGAAACTGGTGACGCGCGAGAAATCGAGAGAGCCGTCGCGGTAAAGGGTTATCAGTTCCTTGTACAGCCCGAGAGGAGTGCTGCCTGTCGCCAAGCCGAGGACGATGTCCGGCTTGGAGCGAACGGCGCCGGCGACGATGCGTGCGGCTTCGCGACTGACTTCTTTGTAATCCTTTTTTAGAACGACGAGCATGCTGGGCCAGGCTCCTTGATAAGCGAAAGCGGCAGCAGGGCTGCCGCACTCCAAAAGCAGCTGCGCGCGCTAGACCGCATCTCAGCGAAAGCGGCGGATCATGAAATTGTGGCGGTCCGAACGGTAGATGCCGAGGACGTAGATTATAGTCTTGCCTCTCGTGGAGTAGATGACCTGGCGAATCCGCAGCAGGGGATCACGGCGCGGGACGTTGAGCAGTTCAGCAGTGCGCGGGTCGGCAGCGGTCGCGTCAATTTCTTCGTCGGAGTAGCCGAGACGGACGTCGTAATTGCGCTCCAATGTGGAGAAGAGGGAATCGCGGCCCAGCGGGGAATCGAGCAGGCCGGGAAAATCTTCGGCGGACAAGTAGCAAGTTTCCAGTGCGAAAGGTTCGTCGGCGGCGTGACGGAGACGCTCGAGCTTGATGAGGCTCTTGGTGGGGGCAAGCGAAAGACGCGCAGCCGCGTCGGGTTCGTTATCGATGATTTTCGCGTACAAAATTTTGGATGCGGCAGTCAGGCTGCGAGCGGCCATCTGCTCGGTATAGCTCATCAACTTGTTGAAATGAATTTTAGGGGAAGAGACGAAAGTGCCGACGCCGCGACGGCGCTCGACCACGCCTTCGCGTTCGAGAGAAGCCAGCGCATGGCGGGCGGTCATCAGGCTGACGGCATGGAGTTTGGCCAGGTCGCGTTCGGAACTTACCGGGTCGCCGGGGCGAAGATGGCCAGAGTCAATGCGCTTCCGAATCGCCAGCTGAATCCGCTGGTAAGCCGGTAAGGCGAGGCGAATTTTGCTGGCGGGCATTCAGTGGACCTCATCCGTAAAATGCAGAATAGACGAGAGAAAGCCCTGACTGGTCGCATCCGGGACGTACAAAAGCCTTAAAATAGGGAGGAGAATGCTCCTGGAACGACCAAACCGGCCCTGTGCGGGGCCGTACGGTGACCGGAGATCGGGACTGAGCCGGCGATTCATTTGTGATATAGAGCGCAGCAAGAAAGTGCTATAGACCGTGTGAGCTGCTTCTGTCGAAAATCCTTATAAAACATATTTTTTCTGTTGACAAGCCTGATTCTGTGCTATATAGCTTAGCACGATAATTTCTTTAGCTGAGCAGGGGTGCTCGGCCTTTCGCAGTCGAACAATGCGGCAGGGGCGGCGTTTCCGGACTGGAAGCGCCTGAATGGAGGTCAGAAGATGGTTATGGGGATGTGTAGAAAAATGGGGTATGCGCTGCTGGTCGCAGTTGCGTTGCTGGCAGCGGGAACAAATGTTTGGGGCCAGGACGTCACGGCGTCCATCACCGGTACGGTGACAGATCAGAGCGGGGCGCCAATCGCGGGTGCTCTGGTCACCGCGAAATCCGTTGAGCGGGGAACGACCTACACGGGGACGTCGAGCGAAGAAGGCTACTACCGCATCACGCAGCTTCCTGTTGGCAATTATGACCTCCGGGTGGAGAAGGCCGGGTTTCAGACGGCTTTGCACGCGGCTTTCACATTGGTGCTCAATCAGATCGCCCGCGTAGACGTTCAGCTGAAAGTCGGTGAGATCACGCAGACGGTCGAGGTCGAGTCGACTGCCCCTCTTCTCAAGACCGAAGCCACGCTAGTCGACACGATTATCGATTCCAAGACGAACGAAGCGCTTCCGTTGGCCACGCGAAACTACGTTGAGCTCACGCTGCTTTCCCCCGGTGCGACGCATCCGGATCCGAGCAGCTTCAACAACGGCGACAACGTGCAGAGTGGCGCGCGGCCATTCATCAACGGCAACCGCGAACAGGCAAACAACTTCCTGCTCGACGGCTTGGATAATAACCAGGTGTCGGACAACCTGCTCGGGTACACACCGTCGCCGGATGCGATTCAGGAATTCAACCTGATTAGCAACAACGCGCCCGCCGAGTTTGGCAATTTCATGGGCGGAATCGTTAGCGCGACTATCAAGTCCGGAACCAACAGCTTTCATGGGGCGATTTGGGAATTCTTCCGCAACGACAAGTTGAACGCTAACCAGTGGGAGAACAAGATCAACCCGACAGCCGAAATCGCACGCCCGGCACTTCGGTGGAACATGTTCGGCGCGACGCTAGGCGGTCCCGTTATCAAAAATAAGCTCTTCTTCTTTGTCGACTATCAGGGGCAGCGGTTCGATCACCCACCGACCGGCAGTTTTATCAGCGTTTATACTGACGCCGAAAAACAGGGCGACTTCTCCGCACTGCTAAACGCGTCAACGCCGATCCAACTCTATAATCCGTGCCAAGGCACGAGCGGCCAGAACGGCACACCCTGCGTCGCAGCGACTACTCGTACGCCATTTGCGGGCAACATCATTCCGTCGAGCATGATCAGCCCCGTAGCGGCAGCGCTGTTCGCGTCTTCGCTCTACCCGCAGGCAATCAGCAACAACCTGACAAACAACGCGATTCAGCTTAGGGGAAACCAATTCAACAGCGATCAGGGCGACATAAAAGTTGACTATCGCCCCACCGACAAGGACGGAATCTCGGGTCGGTTCACCCGCGCCTTCCAGATTGACCCGTCGACGAACTCGCAGTTGCTGCTGGGCAACGGTCAAGCGACCGCTCCGATCTGGAGCGCGGTTGGTGACTGGACGCGTTCGATTCACCCTAACCTGGTAAACGACGTGCGCTTCGGATGGAATCACATCGTACTTGATACAGGTACGGCATGGGACAGCTCGGTCGGCACATTCGGCGAAGGGCTCGGAATCCAAAACTCCAATCCTGCAGGAGTAGTCGGCCTGCTTGGGCTTGATTTCGGTGGCGGCACACCGACCAGCCCTGGCAACGGAACTCTGACCAATATCGGAAACAGCATGGTCACGCAGAGCTTCAACAGCACCGTGTACCAGGCTGACGACTCGATCACATGGATTCGCGGCCGCCATACTTTGAAATTCGGCGGCGAGTACATGTACAACAAAATTAAGGTGTTCTATTCCGGAAACAGCGGCTCGTTGGGCGGTATGGTCTTTGGTCCCAATTTCACCGCATCCTCCGCGGTTAACCCGATCCCGAATTCAGGCGAAGGAATGGCTGACTTCTTCCTTGGATTGCCGACGGCATTCGGCCGCGGCCTTAGCAGCGGCGGCTGGGCACAAACCTCAAACGTCTTCTCGGCTTACGGGCAGGATACGTGGCGCGTTACTGACCGTCTGACCTTGACGTTGGGTCTGCGCTACGAAATCCACACTCCGTGGGTAGAAGAAAACAACCAGGAGACGAACTTCAACCCGATTACAGGGCAAGTCGAATTCGCGGGCCAGGATGGCGCCAGCCGCGCACTATACGACGGCGTGTACGGCGCGAAGGCCTTCCAGCCGCGGATCGGGTTTGCATGGACACCCGCCCGGTTCAACGGTAAGACTGTTTTCCGCGGGGCGTTCACTGTCTCCTCGTACCTGGAAGGGACAGGCACGAACCTTCGCTTGCCGATCAACCCGCCTTTCAACGGAGGCGCGGCAAACGGGGAATTCCAGACACAGTATCTGCTACAACCGCTGCCGGGGAGCACCGCTTCAGACGGCATCATCGCCCCAGCTTCCAGCCCGGGTACCGATTGTCCAAACCTGAGCTGCTTCACGGGGCAGATTTTCCGGCTCTGGGACAAGAATGTGCAGCCCGCGCTTGACGATCAGTGGAACCTTACCGTGCAGCAACAACTCAACCAGAAGACTACCTTCCAATTGGGCTACGTTGGACAGGTGGCTTATCACCTGATGGTGCCGTTCTTCTACGGACAGCCAGTTTCGGAACCGGCGAGTTCGTGCGGCACTCCGCCTTGCACTTCGCCGAGTCCATTTTTTGCAAATGGCGAAGGTCCGCAGCTGCTATCGGAAATCAGCACGGTTTCCGGTACTCAATCCAACGGACGCATGATGTACAACGCACTTCAGGCCGTTTTGCAGAGGACGGAGAGCAAAGGCCTGCAGTATCAGGTGGCCTACACGTTCTCTAAGTGCATGTCCAACAATACGGGTTACTACGGAACGTGGTCGGCCGCGCGTGCTTCTGCGACGGCTTCTCCGTACTGGCAGAACATCTATGACCCGGCGGCGGAGTGGGCGCCATGCTACTACGACGACACGCATAACCTGACCTCCTACGCCGTATATGAGCTTCCATTCGGCAAGGGTAAGAAGTTCGGCACCAACATGAACAAGGCGCTCGATACGGTTGTGGGCGGCTGGACGATCAGCCCGATCGTGACCCTCCACACCGGATTCCCCCTCGCCCTTTACAACAATGGCAGCGACCAGACGGGCACTAACTCCCGCGGATTGCGGCCCGATTGTAATGGCACGAACACCGTGTTCGGTCGGCGTAATGCTACAGCGGCTCAAGGCGGCGGATACCAGTGGTTTGATCCAAGCAACTATACGAACGCGGCCGGATTCGGTACTTGCGCTCCTCAACTTGGCGGCTTACGAGGCCCCGGTTTGTACAACTGGGATATCAGCTTGCAGAAGAACTTTCAGCTAACTGAACGATTCAGGCTGCAGTTCCGAAGCGACTTCTTGAATGCGTTTAACCGAGTCAATCTTGCCGTGCCGAACACAACGGTGGAGACGAACACTACTGGCGTGATTAACGTTTCGCAACCTGCGAGAAACATCCAGTTTGCGTTGAAGTTGTACTACTAGTCCCCCGGTGAAGTAAGATGGGGCAGGCGAACACACCCCCGCCTGCCCCATTTTTATTTTTATGACCAGAAGCTCCTTCCTCAGCCGATCTGTGTTAATCATTGCCTTCCTGGCGTTGCCCACGGCTCAAAATGCTCAGCAACCCAAGGCTTCCACGCCAGCGAGCGGCACGGCACTCACTACAGCCAAAGCTATCGAGCTGGCGGAACTGGGCCGCTGCAAGGAATCTCTACCCACGCTTCGCAAAGCCCTGATTTCACCGGGCCCGCGCGAAGAGCGGAAAAAAGCGGGCGTGCTGGGCGTGCGTTGCGCGATGAAGTCCGGCGACCGTATGGTCGCCGGAGACTTACTCGGGCAATTGGGTAGGCAGTTTCCGAATGATCCTGATGTGCTTTATGTGCTCGCGCATGCTTATTCCGATCTTTCCATTCGGGCGGCTGGGCAGCTGGCGGAGCAATCGCCGCAATCAGTGGAAGCAAGAAGGATGAACGCAGAGGCGCTGGAAATCCAAGGGAAGTGGGACGAAGCCGCGAAAGAATATGAGGAAATACTCGCGCAGGATCCAAGGATGCCAGGAATTCATTATCTGATTGGCCGGATTCTGCTATCGAAGCCGGCTGCCGACGCTGCAAGAATCGCGAGCGCCAAACAGGAGTTCGTCCAGGAATTGGAAATCGATCCGAAGAATGCCGGAGCGGAATATGTGTTGGGTGTTTTGGCTCGCCAGGAGTCTGACTGGCAAGAAGCCATTCGTCGATTTTCCAGTGCGGCAAAACTGGATGCGGGTTTTGGAGACGCTTTCTGGGGCTGGGGAGTGGCGCTGGTTTCGGCGAAACGCTACGAAGAAGCGGTTGAGCCGTTGCGAACGGCGGTGAAGCTGCAACCGGGCAATCCTTCAGCGCACTACAACCTGGGAATGGCTTTGAGCCGGAGTGGGCGAACAGACGAAGCGGAAAAGGAATTTGCTATTCAGAAAGAGTTAATCACCAAGTTGAACGAGCAGAAAAATGCCCGGACAGAAGTGCCGAAGGCGCCGTAACGGTTAGGATTTTTTCTTGTCCACGGAGTCGAAGACGTCTTCGGCAATGTGGAAGGCCGCGTTAGCTGCCGGAACGCCGCAATAAACGGCAGCTTGTAACAGTAGTTCTTGAATTTCTTCCTTCGATACGCCGATCGAGAGCGCAGCCTTTACGTGCATGCGGAATTCGTCGCTGCGATTGAGCGCAACCAACATAGCAAGGGTAAGCAGACTGCGGGTCTTTTTGGGCAGGCCGGGACGGCTCCAGATTTCGCCCCAGGCATAGCGCGTGATCAGTTCTTGAAACGGTTCGTTGAACTTGGTGCGGTTCTTAAGGGTGCGGTCGACGTGGGCGTCGCCGAGAACCGCGCGGCGCGTTTTCATACCTTCGTCGTAACGCTTCCGTTCGTCCATAACTCCTCCATGCGCGCCGAAAGACTCAGGCGGTCAGAAAAGAAAGTACAGCCTCGTTGAAATGCTCCGGGTCTTCGATATTGGAAAGGTGCGAGGTATTGAGTTCCGTGTAGCGGGCGCCGGGAATGTGTTCAACGAGGAACCGTCCGTCAGCGGGAGTGGCGGCAGGATCGTGCGTTCCGGAAACGACCAGTGTTTGCGCGCCGATTTTTGCGATGTCCGAGTGGAAATCAAAGTCGCGGACCGCCGTGCAACCGCCGACGTAGCCTCGTGGATCAAGCGATTCCAGCACGCGAATCGCAGAAGCGATTTTGGCGGGAGAAGATTGCTGGAAATTTGGCGTGAACCAGCGTGCGGTGACGGCTCCCGCGACTTCTTTCATTCCTTTCGTTTGAACGGTTTGAATTCGCGTGCTCCAGAATTCAGGAGTGCCGATTTTAGGCGCGGTGTTGCAGAGAATGAGCTTTTGCAGGCGCTGAGGAGCCTGCAAGGCGAGAGACATACCGATCATGCCGCCGATGGAGAGTCCGCAGAAATGGAAATGCGTGATGTTGAGCGCGTCGGCGAGTGCCAGAACGTCGCGCGCGAGGTCCAGGACGGCATATGGCGGCGGAGGGGCGGAAGACTGGCCATGGCCGCGCATGTCGTAGCGCAGCAAGCGAAACTGTTTCTCGAACGCGGGCGCTTGGGCGTCCCACATTGAAAGATTGCTGCCGAGAGAGTTGGAGAGAATCAACGCTGGCGCCGAGGCTGGCCCAATGAAGGAGTAATGCAAGCGAACGGTGGGCAAGTCGGCAAAAGGCATGGCTACCCCGTGACTGTGGATTTGCTGGTGGATTTCGTCTGTGAGTTGGCAGCGACGAGAACTGCGTCTATGAAAGCTTCGGCGGATCCTAGATAGCTAGCGGGTTCGAAGAGTTGGGCGAGTGAATTCGCGCTGAGGATGGCGGTAACTTCGCGGTCGGCGGAAAGAACGTCGCGGAGATGCCGGTGCTCGGATTGTGCGCGGCGGCAGGCGGCTTCGACGAGTTTGTGAGCTGAAGGCCGATCGAGTTTTTCACTAAGGGCGAAGGTTACGGCCTCGGCGTAGATGAGGCCGTGAGTGAGATCGAGGTTTGTACGCATGCGATCGGAATTCACGACGAGATTTGGAAGTAGTGCTGCGAGTTGATGGGAAGCGCCGGCTGTTAGGCCAACGATTTCTGGAACAGTCTCCCATTCGGATTGCCAACAACCGAGGGTGCGCTGGTATTCGCCCGAGAGTCCAGAAAGAATTGTCCCTACGAGCGCCGGAACGCGCGAAGTTGCGGCGAGAATTGCGGCGCAGGCTACGGGATTTTGTTTGTGGGGCATGGTGGAAGAACTGCCGCGGCCGGCGAATGTGGGTTCCGCTAGTTCTCCAACTTCGGTTTGCATGTGCAGCGAAAGATCGCGGGCGATCTTCGCGAATGTACCCGAGAGAAGGCCGCAGGTTGCGGCGACTTCGCCAATTCGTTCCCGTTGTGAGTGCCACGGAATACGCGGGAGAGGCAGAGATAACTCCGCGGCGAGAAGTGTAGCGACTTGCCCGCCTCGATCATGAAGTGAAGCGAGAGTCCCGACCGCGCCACCGAATTGCAAGACGAGGGAACGTTCGAAGAGGATGTTCAGCGGTTCACGGTGGCGGAGACAAGCATCGAGCCAACCCGCCGTGATGAATCCAAAGGTGGTGGGAAGGGCATGCTGCAGCCACGTGCGCGCCACGATCGGCGTCGTGCGATGAGTGGCGGTCACGTCAGCCAGTGCGGAGATGATGTGGTCGAGGTCATTCTGGATCAGGCGCGTAGCGGAGCGGAGCTGGAGAATTAGACCTGTGTCTATGGCGTCTTGACTAGTGGCGCCAAAGTGCACATGGCGCGCGGCTTCGGACGAGGTGCGAGCGACGATAGCGGTCAGCTGCTTTATGAGGGGAATGGCCAGGTTGCCAGCGATCGGAACGGCTTCCGTGAGGGCGGCTAAGTCAAAAAACTCGGCGCGGCAGGAATCCGAAATCGCGAGCGCGGCCGCGGTAGGAATGATCCCGGCGCGAGCCTCGGCGCGGGCGAGGGCAGCTTCAAAATCGAGAATGAACTGGACGGTGGCGAGATCGGTGAAGAAAGGCTCGACCGCGGCTGAGCGAAAGAAACCGTCCAGAAATTGCATGGGTAGAGTGTAAATCGTTAGCGAATGTAAGAAAAACGGATTCCGCGCGCCAGGGGCGATACGGTAGACTCCACCTGGCGATGGGGAGACAGACAAAGTGCTGAGCAACCGCAAAGAGATTCACGTGGAGTGGGGTGACTGCGACCCGGCGGGAATTGTTTATTTTCCGAGGTTTTTCGAATATTTCGACGCGTGTACGAATGCCTTGTTTGAAGCGGCGGGACTCCGCAAAGCGGAGATGCTACGGCAATACGGATTGGTAGGAATCCCGTTGGTTGAAGCGAGTGGCCAATTTTATGCGCCAGCATCGTTCGGCGAGACGGTGGTGGTAGAAAGTCGTATCGTTGATTGGGGGACGAGTAGTTTCAGGGTAGAACATAAATTATTCAAAGGAAGTATGTTGACCGCGGAAGGACGCGAGAAGCGTGTATGGACAGTTCGAGACCTTTCGTCTGAAAAGGGGATGCGGGGCGACGCGGTACCCGAAGAAGTGAAAGCGCGATTCAGGTAAAAAGCAATGTTGTGCAATAGCCCCCTCACGCTGCTCTATTGACCCGTAGGGTCCTGCGCGAGGCTCTGCAGCCTGAGTGGGATCAGCACCCGGTAAGCCGCTGAAAATACAGGTGGACGTTCACCCAAAGCCCCCACCCTCGTCTGTTTTCTGTAAGTATTGATTCTAAAGGGGTTACGCGGCCTTCTCTGCGTAAATATTCATTCCGCAGGAGTTGGCCGAGCCTCATTCGCACTTTTTCCTGGTGTGAGCCAACCCCTCCAGTGCAGGCCCTGCCACCTTTCTCCCTGCGCCCCTCGCTTCGCTCTCGCGATCTCTGCTCGATTATTCAGAAGCAACAACAAAGAAGGCAACTGGTCAGAAGTCCAGAATCGCAAGCTGCACTTTGGCCTGCACCAGCATAAACACACACAGTATTTAGGTGATGGACGGATGCGGTATAGTGCCGGCGCAAGGAGTGCGAATTGCGAATGAGGGTGAGGGCCAGTTGAAAGTAAGGAGGTAGCGAATGCGCGTTCGAGTGGTGTTCCTTTGTGTGGGCACGGCGTTGATGGCAATTTGCGTCCGGGCGCAGGCGCCGCAAAAAGCCGATCGGATTTTCGCGAACGGGAAGATTTGGACGGCGGATGATACGCGGCCGCAAGCGGAAGCGTTGGCAATTCGCGGGGACAAGATTGTCGCAGTGGGGACGACGGAGGAAGTGAAAAAACTGGCCGGGCCGGATGTGGCTGTAGTGGATTTGCACGGCCGATTGGTTGTGCCGGGGTTCCAGGATTCGCATGCGCACTGGCCGGGAAGTTCCGTGAACGATGTGGATCTGCACGGCGCGGAGACGCTTCAGGAGTTTCAGACACGTTTGGCCGAGTTCGCGAAGGCGCATCCGAAGCTGCCGTGGATTACCGGACATGGCTGGGGCTATTCGGCGTTTCCGAACCAGACGGTCGATAAGAAATATATTGATGCGGTGATTTCTGACCGGCCCGTGTATGTAACGGAGCGCGACGGACACATGGGGCTGGCAAACACGAAGGCGCTGCAACTGGCCGGCGTGATGAAGGCGACGGCTGATCCGCCGAACGGACACATCATGAAGAACTCTAGCGGCGAGCCCACGGGCGAGTTCAAAGAAGCCGCGCAGGATCTGATTTTCAGGAAGATTCCGGAACGGACAGACGAGGATCGCTATCAATCGCTCCTGGCGCACATGGACGAAGCGGCGGCTGCCGGGCTAACGTCGGTGCAAGATGCGTGGACGAGTCTGGATACGTTTCCAGTATTCAAACGCGCGGCGGATGCAGGAAAGTTGAAGCTGCGTTTTCGACTTGCGCCGCCGATTCTGCCGGGAGAAGGGCTGGCTCCGAAAGACCACAAGCTAAAAAAACCGCTCGCGGAAGCGGATTTGGCGAAGTATCGCGAGCTACGGACCAAGTATCAGGGACCTCTACTGAAATTTGGCGCGATCAAGGGAATGCTGGACGGGACCGTGGATGCGCGGACGGCGGCGATGTTCGAGCCGTATGTCGGCGGAGGAACGGGCATTCCGTTTTGGGAACAGGACGACCTGAACAAAACGGTCGCGCTCTACGACAAAGAAGGGTTTCAGGTGATGCTGCACGCGATCGGCGATAAAGCGATTGATATGGCGCTGAACGCATTTGAGTATGCGGCGAAGACGAACGGAACGACTGGCCGGCGGCATCGTGTCGAGCACGCGGAGGTGCCTTTACTCAAGGATTTGCCGCGATTCAAGCAGCTGGGCGTGATTGCATCGACGCAGGCGATGTTTGCGAGTCCCGACGCAACGGTGCTGGAGAATTTCGCGGTGCTGCTCGGGCCAGAGCGAGCTTCGCACGCGGATTCGTTCAAGATCTATGACGATGCGGGAGCAGTGCAGGCGTTTGGCAGCGACTGGGGAGTGTTTCCGTTCGAACCGCTGCCGGCGATTTATTGCGCGGTGACGCGGATGACGCCTGAAGGGAAGCCAGTGGGCGGATGGTATCCCGCGGGAAAGATTTCTGTGGAAGCGGCATTGAAGCACTTCACGCGGGATGGAGCATACGCAAGCTTCGATGAAGAGGTTCGCGGGACACTGACGGCGGGGAAACTAGCGGACTTCTTGGTGTTGTCGAAAGATATTTTGACAGTCCCGGCGGCGGAGATTTTGCAGACAAAGGTGCTGCTGACGGTGATGGGCGGGAAGGAGACGTACGGGAGGGGGGAGTTTTAGAAAGGCAGAAGGCGCGGAATTAGGGTCCAATCAATGCGGGAAGAGGAAGTCTACGGAGATTAGTTTTGGCAGGCCTCGTCCAGTTGCAGGGATGGTGCGCAAAAAATCCGACGTCACGGATTGGAATTGGCGAGTGCAGGAGTTGGGCTCGCCTCTGTGGGTTTTGGCGATCTCAAACGCGTCCAGAGTAACCAGCCGAGGGATAGGGCGACGGCCAAAACGGGCCAGAAGTAAGCCCAGAATATCGTGGACCGCTCCTCTTCGCTGATATTGAAAAGCAGATGAGAGCCGTCGGTTTCGGTGTGCGTTACCACGAGAATAGTGGGCCGCGATCTTTTTTCGAACCATGCCAGGTACATAAGCTGGTTTTTCTTAACAATATGCGACCTAGCCGCGCTGAAATCTCGCGTCGCGTGCCAATAGGCGCCCACTGGGATGGCACGGTTAAGACGCCCCGTAGAAGATGTGACTTCCTGCGAGAGGCGATTCAAATCTCCGCCGAGGGTTTCCTGTCCACGCAAGGAACCAACAACGTGCTGGATGTCCCTGTTGGGGAAGAAAAGGGATAAGCAAGGGGACTGAACAGCATTGCCGGCCACGCAAAGCAGACTAAGAATACAACCCACGGCAGTATTCGAGTCTGTCGCTTCAAGGGCGCAGGTCCTCCTTAGACTCTTTATACGAACCGTAAAAATATACATGGTGATAAGAATTGGCAATATTGACGGTGGGCGCGAAAATGTGTCCGTTCAGCGGGCATCAGGAAGTGCCCGAGCCAAACCTTCCTTAAGGTACTTCGGCCGCACCCGCAATCCGAAGCTTTCGAGATGAAACTAGCCGGCCAGAACACATAGCTCAAGCCAAAGCGGCGTTGAGGTTGTCGATGGCTTCGTCGATTTCGGCGGTGGATTTGTAGCCGACGGTGACGCAGTCGACGCCGGCGTTGCGAAAAGCGAATCGCATGGCGGCGCGGCGGTCTTCGCGATTGAAAGTGCCTTCGCCGCAGAGTTTCATGCTGATGATACCCATTCCTGCTTTATGGGTCTGCTGGACGTGGGAGACGACTTCAGGGACGTTACCGAGACCATTGGTGTCGTAGTCTTCGGCGTCCATTTTTGTCCCTTTATGGTTCACGCGGATCATCGCGACCTGCAGCCATTCGTTCGAAGGAACCTGGCGCAGAGCGGGAAGACCGTGTACCGATGCGCCGTGGCTGACGATGGCCTGACGGTGCTGCGCTTCGAGGATGCCGTCCTGCCAGCGAGCCGAGTCTGCCGGCCAAGTGGCTGTGTGCTGCCAGTGGAGCAGCATGATGTCGAAATAATCTGTGTTGGCGAGCTTGCGAAGTTCGTCGAATTTCTGCTGCGGATCAACACCTTGGTGGGTGGTGATTTTGGACATGATGCGATAGGTGTCGCGGGGAATCCCTTGCAGAGCGATACCGAGCATGCGGTGCATGTTGCCGTAGGACTCAGCGGTTTCGAAGAAACGAATACCGCGGTCGTATGCATAGCGGACAAGCTTGGTGAAACCTTCCTGACCGACTTCGCGCTGGACCTGGCCGCCGATACTGCCGGTGCCAAAGGCGAGGCGGGTGACTTTGACATTGGATTTGCCGAGCGTGACCCAGTCGGTAGCGGACTGGCGCGAGGCAGCGAGAGAACTTGTGCCCGTTAGGGCAAGCGCGCCGGCGGCCGCTGTGGTGGTTTTCAGGAAATCGCGACGGGAGTGGAGAGACACGGAGCACCTCGTTCGGGGCGGACACGCCAATAGTAATACGAAAACGGGGGAGCGCGTAGAGCCTGCATGCTACTTTTCTCCAGCCACGCAAGACCACATGACGATGGCGCCGGCTACGCGGCCTTGCGCGCGACGAGCAGACCATAGACGAAGTGGCCGGAAGTGAAGCCGGTTTGCATGGCCTTGAAGGCGCGCAGGAAGCGAAGGAAGTCGCTCCCCTGGCGGGCGGCGAGTTGCCAGAGCGATTTTTCCTTGATGATGTCGAGACAAAAATCCCAGTTTTTGCGGTGTGCTGATTCAGGACTTCGCTTCGCGTGACGTGCAGGTCGGCAGCGGCGAGCCAGGTTTCGTAATCGAGCGTGGTATGGAGCTCGACGAGCATTCCGTCTTCGATTGGGCGAAGAAACTTTCGATGTTCGCGGGGCGGCAGCGATCTTTGCTTGAACCGGTCGGTGAGGGCGAAGGTGCCACCGGGTTTGAGCAATTTGGCCGCATTGGAGAAAAAGCCCGGAACGTCCTGATAGTGAGAGATCGATTCGATCGACCAGAGGAAATCGAATGGCTCGTCGAAGTGCATGGACTCTGCGTCCATGCAGTGGAAGGTGGCCGAGGCGCCGGCTTGCCGACTGGCTTCGTTGGCCATTTCGACTTGCACGGGAGAGATAGTGATGCCGACGGCCTGCACGCCGTACTTACAAGCGAGGTGGATGCTGCTGGCGCCGAAGCCGCAGCCGATGTCGAGAAGTTTTGCGCGCGGCTGAATGCCGGCAGCTTGAGCGAGTTGTTCGACGAGCTGCAATTGCGCGACTTCTTTATTAGATTCATGGCCACGGATCCAATAACCGTGGTGGAGATGCTCGCCCCAAAGTGAGCGGTAGTACGGACTAGCGCGGTTGTAATGGTTGAGGACACGTTGTTTGTCATTGGAGCGAAGTATTTCCACTGGACCAGTCTAGCGCCGCGGTTTCCTCGTCAGGAAAAAACCTGCCAGTAAGGACTAGATCACGCTGAAGACCTGGTGTCGCAGGAAGATTTGCGCGTCGGACGCGTCGAAGAAGACGAGGCGCACTTCCTCGATGGAGGACGGTTCGTTCAAGAACAATTGAATCGCGGAGGAGGCGACAGGGGCGGCGAGTTCGCGCGGATACCCGTAAGCGCCGGTGGAGATAGCCGGGAAGGCGATAGAACGGATTTGATGTTCGGCGGCGAGAGCGAGCGAGTTGCGATAACAAGCGGCGAGACGCTCAGCGTTGGGTTCAGAGTTGCCGCGGCAGATGGGCCCGACGGTGTGGATGACATTTTTTGCGGGCAGGATGCCGGCAGTCGTGATTGCGGCTTCGCCCGTGGGCAGGCCTTTCGAGAAACGAGATGCGCGAAGCTTGCGGCATTCTTCAAGGATGCGTGGGCCGCCGCGACGATGGATGGCACCATCCACGCCGCCTCCGCCAAGCAGAGTGCTGTTGGCGGCGTTGACGATGGCGTCTACGGTTTGCGAGGTGATGTCGCCAACCAGGACGTAAACGCGGTTACCGAGGAAGCTCGCGATAGAACTTGGCAAGGCCATTGCAGAAACTCGCAGGAAAAAATACAAAGCAGGAGGATAGCGCAGTCGGGCATCTCGGGGCAGCGACAACTAAGACGAAAAATACCGAGCGTTGATCCGCACAATTCGTGGCGCGGGCTACAGATCGGTACGAACGGATATCTCTCCAAAAAATACGGTGGTTTAAAGCAGAAGCGCCCCAAAATTCTGGGGC
>Ga0070665_100003532_pt1 | contig 16619 bp, 16 predicted proteins | sample KBSS13metaG_FD_65862 | JGI IMG/M metagenome (GOLD analysis project Ga0070665, IMG submission 65862) | Switchgrass rhizosphere microbial communities from Kellogg Biological Station, Michigan, USA - KBS S1-3 metaG | ecosystem: Host-associated > Plants > Roots > Rhizosphere > Soil ... | reverse complement strand
GCGCAGCCCCATCAGGTTCGGGGTGCTGGTGGGGCAGGTCATGTCCGCTCCTTCTCGTGTCGGTGTCGAGAGCATCGGGCGGCCCGCTTGGGTCGCACTTGTCGCCCGCTTGCGAATTGCGCGGATCACTCTTGACCGGGCGGCCAGTCAGGGCGTACACCGGACGCATAGAGAAAGTCCTCTGGAGGGAAGTGATCGCGATGACCGCGAAGGTGTGGACGCGCTGGCAGGACTGGGCCGCCCTGGTGATCGGTGTCCTGGTCGCGCTGTCGCCCATCGTGGTGGCCACCGACGTGGCCGCGGCGTGGACGATGGTCGTCCTCGGCGTGGTGCTCGCGCTGAGCGCGCTCTGGTCGCTCGCTCAGCCGGGTTCGGTGGCGAGTGAGTGGGTGCACGGCGTGGTCGGTGTGCTGTTGTTCATCGCCCCGTGGGTGATGTCCTACAGCGACCTGACGGGCGCGTCGTGGGTCTCGTGGGTCGGCGGGGTGCTCGCGGTGGTCGTCGCCGCGACCGCGCTGCCCGCCGCGCAGACCGCGCACCGCGGTGTGGCCGCTCACTGACCGCCCCCAACCCGCATGATCATGCGATTCCTGTCGTCCATGACAGGAATCGCATGATCATGCAGACTTGGCGCGCCATGACCCAGCCCGAACCGACCCGCGAGCGGATCCTCGCGGCGGCGGAGGAGCTCTTCGCCGAGAAGGGCTTCGACGCCACCCCCACCTCGCGGATCGCCGCCCGCGCCGAGGTGCCCAAGGGCCTGGTGCACTACTACTTCGCGCGCAAGGTCGACCTGCTGGAGGCGCTGGTCGAGCGGCTGCCCGAGGACCGCGTGGACCGCGCCGCGGTGGTCGTCCCGGGGGATGTCGAGGCGAGCCTCTGCCGCCTCGTCGCGGTGCTCGACGCCCTGCTGGACTCCTCCGCCGTCCTCTCCCACCTGCTCTGGCGCGAGGCCGACACCCATCCCGCGGTGCGGGACGCGTTGCACGACCGGTTCGGCAGGCTCGTCGCGGAGATCCGCGCGGTGCTCGTGGAGTCCGGGGCGGAGGGTGACGTCGACAGTGCGGCGATGCTGCTGGCCTCGGCCGTCAGCTACCGGCACTCGGTCTTCCGGCACGCGGACGCCGAGTCCGCCGCGCGCACGGACATGACCCCCGAGCTGGCCTTCCTGGCGGCCGGGCTCACCAGGTCGGCTCCCCCTCGTCCCGGACCGGCGTGAGCCCGACGGCGAGCAGCGGCGCCACCGCGGCCACCGCGAACCCGACGGCGTAGCCGCTGACCCCGACCAGTGCGCCGAGCGCCACCGGGGTCAGCGAGGACACCACGTTCTGCCCGGTGTTCTGGATCCCGAGCGCCCGCCCGGACCACGCGGACCCGGCGATCTCCGCCACGGCGGTGAAGGCCAACCCGTTGTCCGCCACCGTCACGATCCCGCCGACGGCCAGCGCGACGACCGCGAGCCAGGGGGCCAGTGCGTCGCCCAGGGCGAAGACGAGCAGCACCAGGACCGCGCCCACCGCGAGCTGCCGCATCGGCCGCAGCCGGGACCCGACGCGGTCCGACCACACGCCGGACCCGATGCGGGACAAGGCCCCCGCGATCTGCACGACCGCCACGAACGCCCCGGCCCCGGCGACGCCCCACCCCTGTTGGCGGACCAGGTACTCGGTGCCGAAGGCGCTGAACGCGAACTGCGGGACCACGAGCATCGCGCTCGCCGCGTGCACCCGCCACAGCACCGGGGACCGGTACGGCGTGCCGACGGGCTCCGCGGCGGTCCGGGCGGCCCGCGCCGGGTCCCGCACCACCACGACGACGAGGACCGCCGAGACCAGGCACACGACCGCGGGCACGACGAGCGCGGTGAACGTCCCGCTCCGCTGGGCCAGCGCGGGCAGCACGAGACCGGCCAGCGCGACGCCGAGCGGCTGCGACGTCTGTCGGATCCCCATCGCCAGCCCCCGCTCGGAACGGGGGAACCAGCCCATGATCATCCGGCCGTTCGCCGCGAACACCGAGGCCGCCGCGGCGCCCCCGACGGCCAGCAGGCCGAGGACGGCCGCGTGCGACGACGGCGTCGCGAGGGCCACCGTGCCCACCGATGCGGTGGTCAGGGCGAGACCCAGGGCCATCACCCGCCGTTCCCCGAACCGGTCCGCCGCCGCACCCCAGGCGATCAGGGTGAGCAGCAGCCCCGCGGTCGGCGCCGCGACGTAGGTGCCCGCCCCGGCGAGCGAGAGGCCGAGCTCGTCGCGCAGCGTGGGGACCAGGAACGGGACGCCGTAGACGAAGGCGCAGGCGCCGGTCTGGGCGAGGACGCCGACGGCCAGGATCGCCCAGCGGCGCGGGGAGGACTGCGAGGCCATGGGTCGACGGTAGCCTGCGGTCTCACCCAGCGGGAACTACGTCTCATCATTTGGTAACTCGAACTGATGTTCGAGCTTGCGTCGTACCCTCGTCCCATGGACCTGGCCTGGCAACCGTCCCTCCTCGACGGCCCGGAGTGCACCGTCGACGGCGGCTTCCGGGGGGTGGTCCGCCACGACCTCGGCGCGGGCGCCTGGGTCGATCTCGTGCCCGGCTGGCTGTCCGGCGCGGACGAGCTGTTCGACCGGCTGCTGCGGGACACGCCCTGGGCGCAGCGCGAGGTCCGGATGTACGAGCGGACCCTGCCCGAGCCGCGGCTGACCCACCGCTGGTCGGTCCCCGAGGTGCCCGAGCCGGTGCTCCGGGAGGCCGCGGATCTGCTCTCCGCGCACTACGACATCGCGTTCACGCAGGTCGGGGCCAACCTCTACCGGGACGGCGCGGACAGCGTGGCCTGGCACGGCGACCGGGTGGCCCGGGAACGGGACACCGCACTCGTCGCGCTGATCTCACTCGGCGGGGTGCGTCCCTTCCGACTGCGTCCGCACGGCGGCGGCGCCTCCGTCGGCTTCCTCCCCGGCCCCGGAGATCTGCTGGTCATGGGCGGGACCTGCCAACGGACGTGGCAGCACGGGGTGCCGAAGGTCCGCTCGGCCGCCGCCCGGATCAGCGTCCAGTTCCGCCACCTCTACTGATCGTTCCGAGCGCGACGCGACGGTCGTGGCGGTCGCGCTCCCGTCCCGCTCGCAGACCATGGTCGTTCCGAGTGGGACGCGACGGTGCAACGCGACGCGCTCCCGTCCCGCTCGGAAGGATCAGGTGGACCAGGTCTCGATCGCCGCCAGGGCCGGGTCGCGGATCGTCGCGGGGGCGCCGGAGGCCTCGACGGACGTGCGGGCCATCGCCGCCAGCTGGGTGTCGGAGAGTCCCAGCGAGGTGCGGGCCAGCTCGAACTCACCCAGGACACCGGGGCCGAACAGCAACGGGTCGTCCCCGTTGAGCGTGCAGCGGACGCCGGCGTCGAGCAGTCGCGCCAGCGGGTGCTGGTCGAGGTCCGGCACGACCCGGAGCAGGACGTTCGAGGTGGGGCAGACGTCGAGCACGATCCCGTCGGACGCCAGCCGTTCCACCAGGGCCGGGTCCTCGACCGCCCGCACGCCGTGGCAGATCCGGCGTGCGCCGAGCGCGTCGAGGGCGCCGTGGACCGAGGCGGGCCCGGCGAGCTCGCCCGCGTGCGGCGCGCTGATCAGCCCGGCATCGCGAGCGATCGCGAAGGCCTCGGCGTACGGCTCCGGTGGCCACAGCGCCTCGTCCGCGGCCAGGCCGAAAGAGACCACGCCTGCGTCGACGTACCGGGCGGCGAGCCGCGCGAGGTCGACCGCCTCCGCGGGTGGGAAGCCGCGCAGCGCGGAGATCATGATCCCGCAGCCGATCCCGAGCCGGTCCGCGGCGGCGCGGCCCTCGTCGATCACCAGCTCGGTGACCTCCTCGAGCGACCCGAACCCGGGACGACCCACGTAGCGCGGCGGGTAGAAGTGCGGCTCGACCCAGACCGCGCCGTCGGCGGCCGCGTCCTCGACGACCTCGCGCACGATGCGCCGCAGGTCCTCCGGGGTGACGATCAGCGCATCCGCCGCCTGGTAGCGCTGCACGAACTCCGGGAAGGAGTCGTACTCGCGCACCGGCGGTGCGGCGACCCCGGCGGCCGCGGCCAGGTCGTCGAGCGTGGTGGGGCGCATGGCGCCCTCGAGGTGCACGTGCAGGTGGGCCTTGGGGAGGGCGGCGAGATCGCGGGACACGGGGGGCCTTCCTGGTCGGTGGGTACGGTGTGCGCCATGGCAGCGGGTGTCGAGTCGGAGCGGGAGCGTCTGCTCGGCCTGGTCGCGGGCTACGTCCTGGAGCACGGCATCGCCGAGCTGACCCTGCGCAAGCTCGGCGCCGCCATCGGCACCAACAACCGCATGCTCCTGTACTACTTCTCGTCCAAGGAACAGCTGATCGAGCAGGCGCTGATGGCCGCCTCGACCCGGTTCCCCGGGTTCACCGCCGCCATGACCGGGCTGGACGGGCCCGGCTCGCTCGTCGAGCGCCTCGACCGCTGCTGGGCGGGCATCGCCGCTCCCGAGAACCATCCGTTCCACCGGCTGTTCTTCGAGGTCTACGGGGTCGCACTGCACCAGCCCGGCCGGTTCGACGGGTTCCTGTCGCGGGTCGGGCACGACTGGACGAACCTGGTCGCGGGGCAGCTGCACCGCGAGGGCGTGCCCGAGCCGGAGGCCCGGCGGCTCGGCCGCGAGATCGTCGCGCTGTGGCGCGGGCTGCAGTTCGACCTGCTCAGCACCGGGGACGCGGCGGAGGTGGCCGCCGCGCACGCGGATGCCGCGGCGGCCCTCGCGGAGCGTTGTGCCCGGGTGGCTCAGCCCGCAGGCTGACCGGCGTTGACGATGTCCAGGGCCCGCTGCGGCACCGCGACCGCGGCCGTGGTCCAGCCCCAGATCGAATAGAGCAGCCGGTCGGGGTCCGCGTAGCCGTGCCTGCCGTGGAACACCCGGTAGTTGTCGACGACGGCCATCTCGCCCGCCTCCATCCGGAACCGGCTCCCGGTGTCCCGGGCCGCGACGACGGCGTCGAGCCAGGTCTGCACGGCAGGCCATCCGCCGTCGGACACGGGGCTGAGGAACGGGTGGTGGCGGACCTGCGGGCGACCTGCGGGGGTGGTGCGCAGGATCGGGTGGACCGCGCCCTGCGGGATGCCGGGCTCGGAGTGGTCGATCGGGACCGTGCGCGCGAACTCGGCGACCTCGGGGGGCAGCAGGTCGAGCAGGGCGAGGCCGTCGATGAGGAAGTTCTCGCCGCCGTCGGCCGCGGGGCGGGCCTGCAGCAGGAACAGTCGGTCGGGGGCCTCGTCGCCGAAGGCGAACCCGTCGTTGTGCGGCGGCATCGGGAGGGTGGTGTCGCGGCTGACCTCGCGCTTGCGGCCGCGCTCGTCCGCGGGCTGCAGGTCGACGGCGGCACCCTCGGCCTCGGCGTTCGCCCGGGTGGCCTCGATCTGCCGCCCGATCCGCACCAGCTCGTCGCCGAGCATCGCCCGGCCGTACGCCATGGCGGCCTCCTCGGACTCGACGCCCGAGACGAGCGCGGCGCCCTCGGCCTCGACGACCTCGCGTGCCTCGGCCGGGGACGAGACCCGGCGGGGGACGATCGCGGCGGACCCGTACGACATGGTGGACCTCCTGTGAACCAACTGGTTCACACAACGGTACGCACGCGATATGACGACGGTGTTACTCGGGTTATCCTGCGCCGATGCAACGCAAGATCGGCGTGATGGGCGGGACGTTCGATCCCATCCACCACGGCCACCTCGTGGCGGCGAGCGAGGTGGCGGACCGGTTCGCCCTCGACGAGGTGCTGTTCGTGCCCACCGGGCAGCCGTGGCAGAAGTCCGAGAAGGACGTCAGCCCCGCCGAGGACCGGTACCTGATGACGGTCGTGGCCACGGCCTCGAACCCGCGGTTCTCCACCAGCCGGGTGGACATCGACCGGGTCGGGCCCACCTACACCGCCGACACCCTGGCCGACCTGCACCGCCAGATGCCCGACGCCGAGCTCTACTTCATCACCGGCGCCGACGCGCTCTCCCAGATCCTGTCGTGGCGCAAGGTCGAGGAGATGTTCGCGCTGGCGCACTTCATCGGCGTCACGCGGCCCGGGTACGAACTCGGCGACGGCCACCTGCCCAAGGGCTCGGTCACCCTCGTCGAGATCCCGGCCATGGCGATCTCCTCCACGGACTGCCGCGAGCGCGTCGCGGCGGGCAGGCCGGTCTGGTACCTGGTGCCCGACGGCGTCGTGCAGTACATCACCAAGCGGTCCCTCTACCTGCCCACCGAGCCCGCGGCGACGGCGGACTGACACACTGGTCACGCGTGGCCGAGTGGCGGCCACCGGAGGGAGTGCACGGGTGACGGCAACGGCGGAGGCGGTGGAGATCGCCCGGGTGGCGGTCGCCGCGGCGGCGGACAAGCTCGCCCAGGACATCGTCGTGCTGGACGTCTCCGGGCAGCTGGTCATCACGGACTGCTTCGTGCTGGCGTCCGCGCCGAACGAGCGGCAGGTGCAGGCGATCGTCGACGGCGTCGAGGACAAGCTGCGCGAGCACGGCGTCAAGCCCGTCCGGCGCGAGGGCACCCGCGAGGGTCGGTGGGTCCTGCTGGACTACACCGACGTGGTCGTGCACGTGCAGCACAGCGAGGAGCGCGGCTTCTACGGCCTCGACCGGCTCTGGAAGGACTGCCCGGCCATCGACTTCCCCGAAGCGCGCACCACCGCTCCGGAGGAGTCGGAGTGACGTTGCGCCGGGTCGTCCTGCTGCGGCACGGCCAGACCGACTACAACGTCGCGGGCCGCATGCAGGGCCACATCGACTCGCAGCTCACCGAGGAGGGCCGCGAGCAGGCGGTCCGGGCCGCGCCCGCGTTGGCGCGGATGACGTTCGACCGCATCGTCTCCTCCGACCTGGCCCGCGCCGTCGACACCGCGAACACCGTCGCCGAGGCGATCGGCCTCCCGGTCAAGCTGGACCCGCGGCTGCGCGAGACGCATCTGGGGGAGTGGCAGGGGCGCAGCGTCGCCGAGGTGGACGTCGACTACCCCGGGCAGATCACCGAGTGGCGGGGCGACCCGCGGTGGACCCCGCCGGGTGGTGAGTCCAGGGTCGCCGTCGTCAAGCGGTCCCTCCCGGTCGTCGCGGAGATCGACGCCGACCTCGCGGACGAGCCGGGTGACCAGTCCGTGCTGCTCGTGGCGCACGGCGGCATGATCGGCGGCCTGGTGTCCGGGCTGCTGGACCTGCCCGAGAGCGTCTGGCCGATCATCGGCGGCATGGGCAACTGCAAGTGGGCGGTGGTGGCCCGACGCAAGGACCACCCGCGGTGGCGGCTGTCCGGGTACAACATCGGTGTCGTCTGAGCTGCTGGTCCTGGCGGACTCGCTGGCCTTCCACGGGCCTGCGCAGGCCGAGCCCGCGGACCATCCGGACATCTGGCCGTCGGTCGCGGGGCGGGCGCTCGGCGCGCGCGTCGAGCTGGTCGCGGGGATCGGGTGGACCGCGCGGCACGCCTGGCACGCCCTGACGAACGACCCCCGGGTCTGGGCGGCGATGCCGCGCGCGTCGGCGGTCGTGCTCGGCGTCGGGGGGATGGACACGCTGCCCTCGCCGCTGCCGACCGCGCTGCGCGAGCTGATCCCCGCGCTGCGACCGGAACCGTTGCGGCGCAAGGTCCGTTCCGGCTATCTCGCGGCGCAGCCGCGGTTGGCGCACCGGCTGCCCGGGCGCGTGGCGCTGCCACCCCGGCTCACCGTCTCGTACCTGGAGAAGTGCCGGTCGGCGGTCACGGCACTGCGCCCGGGGGTCCCGGTGGTGGCGCTGCTGCCCTCGGTGCACCGGGCCGCGGTCTACGGCGGCGTACACGCCGGACGGGTGGCGGCCGAGCGCGCGACACGGGAATGGGCTGCGGCACAAGGGGTCCGGGTGCTCGACGTGGGCACCCTGGTGGCGGCGCACGTCCTCGGCGGACACGGCAACCCGGACGGCATCCACTGGGGCTGGGCCGCGCACCGGCGCGTCGGGGAGACGCTCGCCGAGCTGCTGCTTGGTGAACTCCGCGGGGGGCCGTAGGTTGCCCGACATGTCCGGATCCGACGTCGCCGTGGTGACCGACTCCACGGCCGACCTGCCCGCGGAGCTGACGGGCGCGGTGCGCGTCGTGCCGCTGGAGGTGCGGCTGGGCGACCGCATCGTGCGCGACGGCGTGGACATCGGCCCGGGCGAGCTCAGCGCGGCCATCGCAGACCGTCGCCTGGACGTGCAGACCTCGCGGCCCACCCCCGAGGCCTTCGCGACCGTGTACCGGTCACTGCTCTCCGGCGGGGCGCGCGAGGTCGTGTCGGTGCACCTCTCCCGCGAGCTCTCCGGGACCTGGGACGCCGCCCGGATGGCCGCGGAGGAGGTCGACCCGGGGCGCGTGCGGGTCGTCGACTCGCGCGCGATGGGGATGGGTCTGGGCTTCGCCGTGCTGGCCGCCGACCGCGCCGCGCGCGCCGGCCTGCCCGCGCTGGACGTGGAGGCCGCCGCCGCCGCGGTCGCGGCCCGGTGCCGGGTGATCTTCAGCGTCGACGAGCTGGACCGGCTGCGGCGCGGCGGTCGGATCGGTACGGCGGCGGCCCTGCTGGGCACGGTGCTGGCCGTGAAACCGTTGCTGCACCTGGTCGACGGCCGGATCACCGTGTTGGAGAAGGTGCGGACGGCCGCGCGGGCGACCCAACGCCTGGTCGAGCACGCGGTCGCGGCGGCGGGGGAGCGGGCGGACCTCGCGGTGCACCACCTCGGTGCCCCGGAGCGTGCGGCGGAGCTGGCGGAACAGCTTCGCTCGCGGCTGCCGGGCTCGCCGCCGCCGGTGGTGTCGGAGATCAGCGCGGTGATCGGGGCGCACGTGGGCAACGGGGCGCTGGGTGTGGTGATCGTGCCGCAGGAGGGTCTCGGGTAGCGCTCGTGTCACCGGGCACCCGGCATCGGCGCAGGGACCCCCGGCCAGCCTGCCCGACGGTGCCGACGGTTCGGCGCTCACCGGCGCCGGATCGGGGCGGTTGTCCCCAGCGAACCCGAGTGATCCACAGATTTCCTGCGTCTCCCGCCCGGGACCCGGTCCGGTTCTAGCGTCGAGGCGTGGCCCGAAGACCCCCGCGAGAGGACTCGGCGGTGCGCCTGTCCGCGCTGCTGGGCACCCCCGTCGGCCCGCCCTATCGGCGGACCGCGGGGCTCGCGGGCGTGCCTGCGTCGCGCATCGAACCGAGGGAGAACCGCGGGCGCCGCCGCACCCCGCGCTTCCCCGAGCCACCTGCAGTGGTTCGGGGTCGTCTGGGCCGTCCCACCAGCGTCGAGCAGCCCGCCGAGTCGTCGACCGCCGACGACATGGACCCTGCCGCCCACCCCGCCGTGGGGGATGCGCCCATCGCCCCTCCGGCCCGCTCGCTCGCCCGGGGACCGGGCTCTGCCGCAGTCGTGGTCGAGCCGGAGGCCCAGCGGGGGGAGGTGAGTCGGGCGGTCGCCCGGGGGGCGCCGGGCGCTCGCCCGGTCCGCCATCCGCCCCTGCCCCCGGTCCTGCGGCCCGCGTTCCCGCACGGCCCGGACGCCGAGCCGGACACCCTGCCGTTGGATCTCGGGGCGCTGGGAGGAGCCGACCCCTGGGCGGCGTTCGCCGATCCGGATGCCGATCCGGACTCCGATCCCGTGCGCCCGGACCCGGCCGAGGAGGCGGCGCCCCTCCACGTTCCGGGCGGCCGTCCCAGTCGAACCGCGCGGTTGGCGGAACGGTGGGCGCCCGCGGCCTGGCGAGGTGCCCGGCTGGATCCCGGACGTGCGGGTGCGGTCGCCTTGGTGCTGGTCGCGGCCGTGGCGGCGGTGATCGCGGCGGTCGGGGTGTGGAGTGCCCGGCCGCGTCCGGAACCGCTGCCCGCCCTGCCGTCCGTCTCGCTGACCGAGCCCACCCCGACCCCGCAGGCGCCTGCCGCGGAGCTCGTCATCAGCGTGTCCGGCACGGTGGCGCGTCCCGGCCTCCTCCGGGTCCCGGACGGCACCCGGGTGGCCGAGGCGCTCGAGGCGGCGGGCGGCGCGCTGCCCGGCACCGACCTGAGCACGCTGAACCTCGCGCGCCGGGTCGCGGACGGCGAGCAGATCGCGGTGGGTGTGCCGCCCGCTCCGGACGCGGCGGCCGCCCCGGAGGGCGGCGGGTCGCCCGCAGGCGAGCGCGTGGACCTCAACCGCGCCACGCTCGAGCAGCTCGACGGCCTGCCCGGGGTCGGCCCGGTCACCGCCCAGCGCATCCTCGACTGGCGGGCCGCCCACGGCCGCTTCGCCCGCGTGGACCAGCTCCGCGAGATCGAGGGCATCGGCGAGCGCCGCTTCGCGCAGCTCGAAGGGCTGGTGACCGTATGAGCCGCCACGACCCACGACCCGAGAACCACGGTCCCGACGGTGCGGGGGACCGGCCGAGGCTGGGCGCCGGCGAGCGATCACGGCGTGATCGGCGACCAGACACCCGCGAGTCGGCGCCTGCGGCTGGTGGGCGGCCGGGGCGTGATCGGCGATCGGAGGCCCGTGAGTCGGCGTCTGCGGCTGGTGGGCGGCCGGGGCGTGATCGGCGATCGGAGGCCCGCGAGTCGGCGCCTGTGGCTGGTGGGCGGCCACGGAGTGATCGGCGATCGGAGGCCCGCGAGTCGGCGTCTGCGGCTGGTGGGCGACCACGGCGCGATCAGCGACCAGACACCCGCGAGTCGGCGCCGGCGGCCGGCTACCGGCGACCGCGGACCGACCGGCCAGCGCCGCCGCACGGCGCGCGACGGCCCGATTCCCGGCCGTCGGGACCGGTTTTCCCTGGTCGCCCTCGACGCGACCGGTGGCCCCACACTCGCCCGCCGAGACCGACCGATGTCGATCCCCGCGCCCGCGCGGATCTGCGCCTGGTCCCGGCGGCGCTCGGGGCCTGGGCGGTCGTGCTCGTGGCGCTGATGGTCGGGCCCGGGTCGGGGGTCGCGGGGTGTGCCGTCGCGGCCGCGGTGCTCCTGACGGTGCGCAGGTGGGTGCCTCGGCGGGCCCGTTCCGCGATGCTGGCGGCCGCAGGCTGTGCGTTGGCGGTCGGGCTGCCCGCGACCGTCGCCGCGTGGCAGGTCGGTGATCATCCGCTGCGCGCGGCGGCCGAACGCGGTGCGTCGGCCACCCTGCACGTGGTGATCCGGGATGATCCCCGGCCGCTGCGCAGCCCGGTGCCGGGGGACCAGCGCGTGCTGGTGCCCGCCGAGCTGGTCGCGGCGATCTCCGGGGCGGGGGAGTGGCGCACAGGCGGCCGCGTCCTGTTGCTCGCCCCGGCTCAGGGATGGCGGGGGCTCCTACCGGGGCAGGAGGTGGTCGCCGAGGGCCTGCTCGCGCCCGCCCAGCACACCGACCTCACGGTCGCGGTCCTGCGCGTCCGCGGGGCGCCGACGTCGGTCGGGCCCGCTCCGTGGTGGCAGACGGCGGCGGGCGGCCTGCGGGACGGTCTGCGCACCGCGTCCGGCGTGCTCCCCGAGGCGTCGGCAGGCCTGCTCCCCGGTCTCGCGGTCGGCGACACCCGCAACCAGACCGTCGAGGTGGAGGAGGACTTCCGAGCCGCGGGACTCACGCACTTGACGGCGGTCTCCGGGGCGAACCTCGCGATCATCGGCGGCGCGGTGCTCGGGCTGCTGCGGCTGTGCCGCGCCGATCCGCGGCTTGCGGCCGGACTGGCGGCCGTGGCGGTCGTCGGGTTCGTGGTGCTCGCGAGACCGTCCCCAAGCGTGGTCCGAGCCGCTGTGATGGGCCTGGTCGTGCTCCTCGCGCTGGGCCTCGGGCGGGGCCGCAGCGCGGTCCCGGCACTCGCGGCGGCGGTCCTGGTCCTCCTGCTCGTCGATCCCGCGCTCGCCGTCGACGCCGGGTTCGCGCTGTCGGTGCTGGCCACCGGTGCGTTGGTGCTCGTCGCGCCGAGCTGGGCCGCGGCCCTGCAGCGGCGTCGGGTGCCGCTCGGGATCGCGGAGATGCTGGTCGTGCCCGCCGCCGCGTGCCTGGCCACTGCTCCGCTGGTCGCGGGGCTCAACGGCCAGGTCAGCCTCGTCACGGTGCCCGCGAACCTGCTCGTGGTACCGGCCGTGGCCCCGGCGACGGTGCTGGGAGTGCTCGCGGCCGTGCTCTCACCCTGGAGCCCCTCCCTGGCAGCGGGGTGTGCGTGGCTCGCCGGGCCCGCCGTCGGGTGGCTGGTGGTCGTGGCCGACCGAGCCGCCGCGGTGCCGGGTGGGGTCGTGCGGTGGCCTGCCGGACTGCTCGGGGCCGGTCTCCTCGTCGCGGTGCTGCTCGCTCTGGTGGTCGCGTTCCGCCATCGCCGGTCCCGGCTGGTCGTCCTGGCCGTCGTCATCGGGCTCGCGCTGGTGCTGCTGCCCACCCGGATCGTGCGGCCCGGGTGGCCGCCCGCGGGCTGGGTGGCCGTCGCCTGCGACGTCGGCCAGGGGGACGCCTTCGTCCTGGCCACCGGCGTCCCCGGTCGGGCGGTGCTCGTGGACGTCGGGCCCGCCGACGGCCCGGTCGACGGCTGCCTGCGCAGGCTCGGGATCGACTCGGTGGCCCTCGTCGTGCTCAGCCACCTGCACGCGGACCACGTCGGCGGACTGGCCGGGGCCCTCCGCGGGCGTTCCACCGGCGGGATCGCGCTGGGCCCCTCCCACGATCCCGAGTCCGCGGTCCGCCGGATCGCCACACAGGCCCGTGCGGCGGGGACCGGACTGGTCGAGCTGACGGCGGGGCGGCGGCTGGACTGGCCGGACCTCGCGCTCGAGGTCCTCGCCCCGGCCCGGGCGGAGGAGGTCGACGGCGAGGACGGCACGGCGGTGAACAACACCTCCGTCGTGCTGCGGGCGTCCACACCGGCCGGACGGATCCTGTTCACCGGCGACATCGAGCTGGAGGCGCAGGCGGAGATGCTCGCGAGCGGAGCGGACCTGCGGGCGGAGGTGCTCAAGATGCCCCACCACGGCTCCCGTTACACGAGTCGCGAGTTCCTCGCCGCGGTGGCGCCCCGCGCGGTCCTGGTCAGCGTGGGTGCGGGCAACACCTACCGGCACCCGAACCCGGGGCTGATGGATCTCCTCGGCGGTGCGGGGATCGCGGTCCGCCGCACCGACCTCGGCGGGGACGTGGCCCTCACGGCGGGGGACGATCTCGTCGAGCGCGGGGACCCGCTCCCCGCCCCACGGGGCAGCCCCCCGCGCCGGGAGCACGAACGGACCTCCGACCGGGCGCGAGAACGCCGCCGGGCTCCGGCCCAGGACCGGGCGCTGACCTCGCAACGGCCTCGGGAACGCGGGCGGGCTCGGGAACGCGGACGGGCCCGGGGAGCGTGTCCCCGGGCCCGTCGGCGAGGCCTGGTGTGCCGGTTCGGTGTCCCGGCCGCGGTCTCAGCGGTTCTCGAGCGCCTCGCGGACCGCCTTGCTGGTCGACGGCACGGTCGCGGTGGGGCCGACCTCGCCCGACACGGCGTCGAGGGTCTTGAGGCCGTCGCCCGTGATCAGCAGGACGGTCTCGGCCTCCCGGTCGATCAGGCCCGCCTCGATGAGCTTCTGCGCGGTCGCGACGGTCACGCCGCCCGCGGTCTCGGCGAACACGCCTTCGGTCCGGGCGAGCAGGCGGATGCCCGCGCGCACCTCGTCGTCCGTCACCTGGCCGACCGCGCCGCCGGTGCGGCGGACGGAGTCGAGTACGTACGGGCCGTCGGCCGGGTTGCCGATCGCCAGCGAGCGGGCGATGGTGTCCGGCTTGACGGGCTGGATGAAGTCGTGCCCCTCCTCGAACGCGGTCGCGACGGGGGAGCAGCCCGCCGCCTGGGCGCCGAAGATCTTGTACGGCTTGTCCTCGACCAGGCCGAGCTTCACGAACTCGCCGAAGCCCTTGTCCACCTTGGTGAGCTGCGAGCCGGAGGCGACCGGGATGACGATCTGGTCCGGCAGGCGCCAGCCGAGCTGCTCGGCGACCTCGTAGCCCAGGGTCTTGGAGCCCTCGGCGTAGTACGGGCGGACGTTGACGTTCACGAACGCCCAGTCCTCGTGCTCGGCGGCCAGCTCGGTGGCGAGCCGGTTGACGTCGTCGTAGTTGCCGTCGACGGCGAGCAGCGTGCCGCCGTACACGGCGGTGGTCGTGATCTTGGCCTGCTCCAGGTTGGACGGGATCAGCACCACGGAGTCCCAGCCCGCGCGGGCGGCCGCGGCGGCCACGGCGTTGGCCAGGTTGCCGGTGGAGGGGCAGCAGAGCACGGAGAAGCCCAGCTCACGGGCGGCGGCGAGGGCGACGGCCACGACCCGGTCCTTGAAGGAATGGGTGGGGTTGCCGGTGTCGTCCTTGATCCACAGCTTGCGGACGCCCAGCTCGGCCGCGAGCCGGTCGGCCTGGATGAGCCGGGTCAGGCCGGGCTCGGTGTTCGGGTGGTCCCGCACGTTCGAGGGGACCGGGAGGAGGTCCTGGTAGCGCCAGATCGACTTGGGGCCCGCCTCGATCGAGGCGCGGGTGACCTCCGGGAAGTCGTACGCGATCTCCAGCGGGCCGAAACACCGGGAACAGGCGAACTCGGCGGCCAGGGGGGCCTCGGCGCCACACTCGCGACACGACAGGGCACGCGCGGAGCCCAGGTCGTACGAGGTCGCGGCAGAGGTGTCAGCGGTGAGAGTCATCAGATCTCCTCATCTGTCCCGCGGGCGCGGGCCGGAATTGGCACCTGGTTCGTCGACGTGCGCACACCAAGGTGTGACGCGCGGATCGTCGTTCGACGCCGGTTGCCGGGGCTTCAACGGGCCGTTCCCTCTGCCCCTCTGGATGAGCCATGTTCAGTTGTGCCCGACCCTGCGGAGGGCGGACGCCCGGAAGATCCGGATGTCGTTGACGTTACGGCACTCCCCGTGGTGTCGGCCAGGTCGTTCCGCGATCTGGGAGCGGGCTCACCCCGGCGGGGGCGTCGACGGGGTGCGGATGACGGGGCGCCGGGGGGAGGGCGCGTCGGGAATTGTCAGTGCCGTGCGCGACGATGGCGGGGTCCGCGCGGCCCGCCCACGTGGCGCCCCACCCGTCCGCCACCGCAGGAGGCCGCTCGTGCCCACCACCAAGCCTCCGGCGCCGCTGCAACTCGTCGTCGGCGAGGAGGAGCTGCTGATCGAGCGGGCGATCGCGGAGATCGTGCGGGCCTCCCGCGCGGTGGACCCGGACACGGACCTGCGCCGGTTCCGCCCGTCGGAGCTCACGCCGGGCGAGCTGAACGGGCACCTCAGCCCCTCGCTGTTCGCCGAGTCCCGGGTCGTGGTCGTCCAGGGGGCACACGAGGCCGCGAAGGACCTGGCGGCCGCGATCCTCGCCTACGGCGACGAGCCCGCGGACGGGATCGTCCTCGTGGCCACGCACGCGGGCGGGGCACGCGGCAAGCAGCTGGCGGACGACCTGCGCAAGAAGGGCGCCGTCGTCACCCGGTGCGACAAGCTCGGGCGGGCCGAGGAGCGGGCGGAGTTCGTACGTGCGGAGGCCCGGCGGGCGGGCGGCACCGTGACCGCGGAGGCCGTCTCGGTGCTGCTGGAGGCGGTCGGCTCGGACCTGCGCGAGCTCGCCGCGGCGACCGGGCAGCTGGTGGCGGACAGCGGCGGCCAGGTGGACGGGGCGGCCGTGCGGCGCTACCACCGCGGGCGGGCGGAGTCGTCCGGCTTCGCGGTGGCGGACAAGGCCGTTGCGGGGGACCGGTCGGGAGCGCTGGAGGCGCTGCGCTGGGCCCTGGTGCTCGGGGTGGCGCCGGTGCTGGTGGCGGACGCGTTGGCGGACGCCGTGCGGACCCTCGCGAAGGTCGGGTCGGCGGGCCGGGGGGATCCCAACCGGCTCGCGGGCAGCCTGGGGATGCCGCCCTGGAAGATCCGCAAGGCCCAGGGGCAGGTGCGGGCCTGGCACCCGGCGGGCTTGGCCGTGGCGATCGCCGCGACCGCCCAGGTGAACGCGGACGTCAAGGGTGCCGCGGCGGACCCGGGCTACGCCCTGGAGCGCGCCGTCCTCGCGGTCGTCGACGCCCGCGGCACCGGCTGACCGACACCGCGGCGGTCGCCCCACCACCACCATGATCGTTCCGAGCGGGACCGGACCGCTCCCGGAACGACCGCCGCGTCCCACTCGCAACGATCAACGGACACTGATCAATGCGAGCGTGACGCGGGGGCTGTCGCACGAGCGCTCAGGTCCCTCTCGGAACGATCACCGCACTCCGCGACACCGCCACCGCCCCGGCGCACTCGCGAGCGGGACGCGGTCGCTGTCGCACGAGCGCTCAGGTCCCACTCGGAACGATCACCGCACACCGCGACACCGTCACCACCACACCGCCCATCGGCCCATCGGCCCACGCGCGAGCGGGACGCGGATGCTGTCGCGCGAGCGCTCAGGTCCCACTCGGAACGATCACCGCACACCGCGACACCGTCACCGCCATCGGCGCACTCGCGAGCGGGACGTGGGCGCTGTCGCACGAGCGCTCAGGTCCCACTCGGAACGATCACCGCACACCGCGACACTGCCACCGCCACGCCGCCGATCGGCCCACTCGCGAGCGTGACGCGGATGCTGTCGTACGAGCGCTCAGGTCCCACTCGGAACGATCACCGCACACCGCGAC